>Ga0210402_10001439_pt1 | contig 24543 bp, 21 predicted proteins | sample IncBWC7MmetaG_FD_161055 | JGI IMG/M metagenome (GOLD analysis project Ga0210402, IMG submission 161055) | Forest soil microbial communities from Barre Woods Harvard Forest LTER site, Petersham, Massachusetts, United States - Inc-BW-C-7-M | ecosystem: Environmental > Terrestrial > Soil >... | reverse complement strand
GAGGCATTTGAGATGGGGACAGTAGTTTTCCAAGGCATTGAATAGCGGTAACATGTCATCTTGCATCGACGTTGTTTGATCGTCAGTACTGAGTATTTCGATAACCGTTAAGTGTGGATACTCTTTTTCTGCAATTTTTTGGATGAGCTCCTGTATAGCCAGAGTATCTTCTTGAGCCACTTGCATATACAAAACACGAGCATTCTGTTGCCCAGCACGATTTTTGACGTTGACATTATTCTTTTTTAGCAGCAGTGCCAGTTTAGCGTCGTTCTGTGTCTGCATGCTGTTTTTTACAGCATGCAGCAACCTTGTTGCTAACAGTAGTGGAAGCCTGTTCGTACACGCGGCTAATTTACGTGCAGTTTTAATTATATCGCTATGCTTCTCTAACAGGCGAACTTGCAGTGCAGGAATATTCTGACAAGCTTCCAGACATTCGGCTAATGCACCTACAGTTTCAATTATATCGATACGTGCGTCCAACAAGCTAACTTGCAGTTCAGGAATATTCTGACAAGCTCTCAGACATTGGGCTAATTTACCTCTAGTTTTAATTATATCGATATGTGCATCCAACAGACGAACTTGCTGTGCAGGAATATTCTGAAAAGCTTGCAGACATTCGGCTAATTCATTTTCAATTATTATATCGTTATGCTTCTCCAACAGGCGAACTTGCTGTGCAGGAATATTCTGACAAGCTTTCAGACATTCGGCTAATTCATCTCCAGTTTTAATTATATCGATATATGCGTCCAACAAGCGAACTTGCTGTGCAGGAATATTCTGACAAGCTTTCAGACATCGAGCTAAGTAATAACATCGGGTTGATTCATCTCCAGTTTTAATTTTATTGATATGCGCGTCCAACAGGCGAACTTGCAGTTCAGGAATATTCTGACAAGCGTCCAGACATTCGGCTAATACATCGTCAGTTTTAATTATATCGCTATGCTTCTTCAACAGGCGAACTTGCAGTTCAGGAATATTCTGACAAGCGTTCAAACAGTCGATTAATGCACTTTCACTTTTAATGTTATTGATATGTGCGTCCAACAAGAGAACTTGCTGTGCAGGAATATTCTGACAAGCTTTCAGACATCGAGCTAAGCCATATCCAGCTTTTTTAATTATATCGCTATGCTTCTCCAACAGGCGAACTTGCAGTTCAGGATTATTCTGACAAGCGTCCAGACAGTGGATTAATTCATGTACAGTTTCAATTTTATTGATATGTGCATTCAACAGGAGAACTTGCAGTGCAGGAATATTCTGACAAGCGTCCAGACATTGGGCTAATTCATTTTCAGTTTTAATTTTATTGATATGTGCGTCCAACAGGCTATGCTGTGCAGGAATATTCTGACAAGCTCGCAGATATTTGGCTAAGTCATATCCAGATCTAATTTTCATTATATCGCTATGCTTCTCTAACAGGCGATTCTGCAACGTAGGGGTGTTCTTATAAGCCTCCAGATAATGAAATAATTCATTGATATTTTGAATTTGATCGATACATGCATTCAACAGAACATTCTGCTCTGCAGGGTTTTCACAAGCTTGCAGAAACTCTTTGAGTATAATAGGATCAAAAATGTTATGGTTAGAGGGGGTAGGTAAAGCAACTGAAAAAACAACGGGCAAGCAACTTGCTGTTGAATTAAAGCAAGACAGGATTCTCGTTACTAACGCTTTATCGGCAACAACGGATTGATCTCTCGATACACCCAAGGCGGCTAGATCAGTATAGGATTCACGCTTAAAATGAGTGAGTTTCTCCAGTGTATCTGCTGTGACATACGTGTCGAGAAGACGATTAGTGCCTGCAGGGATTCGTTGAAAAACATTCTTTGAGTCGTCGTTTCGATCGTTTTTTAGGCAAAGACAGATCTCAAATTCATTCAACCGTAACCAGCATAAAAACGCGATGCAGTGACCTATATTTTCGCAGGCATCAAAATAATCTTTGCTAATGATGATTGTTTTTTGTCTGGGCGCCATCAATGGCGATGTGCTACTACCCCACGCTAACAGGCTGTCTTGTAAGGCTTCTACGGGTTTGAAAGAGGCTGCCGGCGAGATATCCGATTGACGTGCTTGAGGGGTATAAAATAATTCAGCAGGCCATTCCACCTCATTCAGAGAAATACACGAGTGTTGCTGCTTAGGTTTTTCGTTAGGCATTTTTGCAGTCTCTGCAAAGTGTTGATGATTTACATGGCTTAATTTTAGAAGGTAACTCGATCAGTTTAATTTTAAAACCTTAAACTAAACTGAATGGCAGTGCTAAAAATTTGGCCTTTCTGTGCACATATATGGACTCACTCGGCATTGCATAGTGTATACCAGCACATTCTGAAACAAACACCCTAAACATTTTCGAGCTATTGCTACTCGATACGATAAATTAGACCTCTTTCGAAACTCAGAAATTTAGTCAAGTTCGCGGCGAACGACTGGCGAGGACCGGAGTTTACTGCGAGTAAATGAGGACCGTAGCCAGGCGTTCAACAATGAAATTGACTAAATTACCACGTTTCGTAAGAGGTCTATGAAAAGAAATTATAAATCTACGCTTGTATTGGCTTGTAGCTATTTGTGGTTATCTCTATGAATTGTCAACACGCCCTAAATTAATTATTTTCGACAGATTATTTTTGTCGCTGTAGGGGAGCGATAAAAGATTTTTACAGGAACGTAGCCATGTCATTTGTCGTTTTGCTAGCTGGCGTGTAGCGATAATAGCGTGTTCTTGCATTTCTTCATAAGTCAATTTTTTGGCGAGATAATTCCATATTTGACGGTAACCAACGGTTCGAATCGCGGGTAGTTCAGCATGCAGCTCGCTTCGTTTGAATAAATTTTCTACTTCTTCAACAAATCCCTGTTTTAACATATCTTGAAATCGGTTTGCTATGAGCTTATGGTGATGGCTTCTGTCATCAGGTACGATAGCAACGTTAATAAATTGATAAGGCGGTGGAGCCAGTGACGGAGCGCGTTGTAGCTCGGTGAGTGTTTTGCCTGTTATTTCCACTACTTCTAGTGCGCGCAGTAATCTCTGAGGATCGTTGGGATGGATGCGTTGTGCACTGATGGGATCGATTGATTGTAAGCGCGCGTACAATTTTTTTAAGCCTTGTTTTTCCAATGCGTGCTGCAGTTGTTGGCGTATGGCTGGATTGGCTTTCGGTAACGCTGCAATGCCGTGTTGCAAAACATGAAAATAGAGCATCGTTCCACCGATTAAAAGAGGAAGTTGTTCTTTTGCTAAAATATCCTTGATAACGGATAAAGCATCTTCGCGAAACTCGCCAGCTGAATAACTTTGCACGGGATCACGTATATCGATGAGACGATGCGGTGCTCGTTTAAGGATATCTGGCGTTGGTTTTGCCGTGCCAATATTCATACCTCGATAAATCAATGCCGAATCGACGCTGACGATTGCAGCGGGTAACCGTTGAACGAGCTCAATAGCTAGAGTCGTTTTGCCAGAGGCAGTGGGGCCTAGCAAACAAATAACGGGTTTAGCGGCCACGTAAAAACAAGCGATCGACTTCGGAAAGTGTAAATTGTTTCCATGTTGGACGACCATGATTACATTGATTGCTACGTTCCGTCGTTTCCATGTCGCGTAACAGTTGATTCATTTCTGGTAGGGTCATGCTTCGTTTGGCATGTAGTGCATGGCGGCAAGCGATACTTGATAAGCGCTCATTGATTTTTTCTGAAAACCGTTGTGTATTTTCATGCTCGTTTAAATCGTTTAATACATCATGTATAAATTGGGCGATATCGATAGAGGATAACAGGGTGGGAATTTGTCGAACAATGGCAGTGCCTGGACCTAAATTTTCTAGTTCAAAACCAAATTGTGTCAATAAATCCTGATATTCTTCCAGAATTTGTGTTTCTTTAGGTAAAAGACTTAAGCTAATAGGGAGCAGTAGAGTTTGTACGGCAATAGCTGAGTTTTCTACAGCTTGTTTTAGACGTTCATATAAGATTCGTTCATGGGCGGCGTGGATATCTACTAAAACCAAGCCTAATGTATTCTGCGCTAGTATATAAATGCCATGCAGTTGCGCGAGTGCAAAACCCAAGGGTGGTTTTGTGCTATGATCTATCTGTTCAGGGGAGTGTGGCACTGTCGCATGAGTAAGCTTTGCGGGTAATAAGCAATCTGGTTGAACACTGATTGCGGTTGTAGGAGTAGGGGTGGATGTCGTATACGGAATGCATGGTGCTTCTTCAACTTGCAAGGACAGGGTGGTTTGTTGATGAATAGTATTGGCTAAATATTCCTTGTTTGTTTTGATGTCTTGTTCGGGGGTATCTGGCGGTTGCAGTGAGGTTAGATCAGCGGAGACGGAAACAGGATTCGCTAAGGCTTTTTTTAGGCATTGTTTTGCAAAGTCATAGACAGTTCGGCTTTCACGAAATCGAACCTCATATTTTGCGGGGTGGGCGTTGACATCGACGAATTCGGGTTCAATTTCCAGAAATAAAATAAAAGCAGGGTGCCGACCATTATACAAGACATCGTGGTAGGCTTCTTTAACGGCATGATTGATCAATCTATCTTTAACGATACGGTTATTCACGTAGAAATACTGCAGATCAGTTTGACTGCGTGAAAAAGTGGGAAGAGAAATCCAGCCCCATAGATGCAAGTCTATGGCTGGCATATCAATGTAGATAGCATTTTCAATAAATGTTAATCCACACAAGGCCGCGATCCGTTCTTCTTGCATTGCTTTATGGCGTGCGGGTTCGAGTTGATGGATAAGTCGTTTATTATGCTGGAGTGTAAAACCAATTGAAAAATGGCTAAGTGCTAGACGTTTGACTAGCGTTTCTATGTGTGAAAATTCAGTTTGTTCTTTGCGTAAGAATTTTCGCCGAGCAGGTGTATTGTAAAAGAGATCATGAACGTCAACTGTGGTTCCTTGAGGATGAGAAATAGGACTGAGTTCGCATTCATTGTGGCGATCACTGGCTATTTTCCAGCCTTGGTTCGATATGTCAGTGGAGGAAGCTAAATAAAGACGCGAAACCGAACTGATACTGGCTAGCGCTTCACCACGGAATCCTAGTGTTTTGATCTGTGTCAAATCGTTTAAATCGCATATTTTACTGGTAGCATGCCGATCTAAGGCTAGAACGAGATCATCCTTATTAATACCTAGTCCATCATCACGGACACGAATTCGTTGTATGCCGCCTTTATCGATATCGATGTCGATCTGCTGGCAAGCGGCATCTAAACTGTTTTCCACCAATTCTTTAACAATGGAGGCCGGTCGCTCAATGACTTCGCCGGCGGCAATCTGATTCGTGAGTTGAGGTGTTAAACGCTGGATACGCAGTACCATAGACTTATCACAGAACCAATTTCTAATAGACCCCCGTAATCGAGAGCGAACGCATTTCAACAGCGCTAAAAAAAGCCTTTTGGCTAAGCAACTGCTATACTACCGGCCGACATTTTATAGTATTACGTGTAGTCCGGCAAAATATATCGATATACGATGGGTGCGGCAAACGTTTACGAGTCAGCAATCTATTCAAAAAGAGTTGAAAAATGCTAGAAAACGATAAAGTGTTTCGAAAATACATGTGTTTACTTTGTGGATATGTTTACGAGGAGGAAAAAGGCTGGCCAGAAGATGGTATTCTGCCTGGAACTGTTTGGGATGATGTTCCTCTCACTTGGCGCTGCCCGGAATGTGGCGCTATGAAGGAAGATTTTGAGATGGTAGAGATCTAATAGACCTCTTTCGAAACGTGGTAATGTGGGGCAACAACGAGGGAAAGGAGTTGCCAAGCGGGAATAACGCTATAGGTTATGAACAATAACGGTAATCGCAGTATTTGGGTACCCAAAATTGGCTTTTGATGTATTGAGTGAAATCGATAGTATCGCTCACCTGCGCTAAACCTTCGTAGCGTGCTTGCTCAGCGACCGTCAAAGCGATGCTTTGGCTTATTTGATGAATCTGATCAAAATCGGGTAGCAGCGCGCCATCAAAATTTTCTACATCGAGGGAATAATTGCTTAAGGCTTGACATGCTTTCCATAGCATGGCGTCACTCAAGCGCGATGCTTTGGAGACAACAATGCCTAAACCAATACCAGGAAAGATCAAGGCGTTGTTACATTGTGAAATACGAAATGTCCGATTATTAAATTCAACGTTACCAAAGGGGCTCCCGGTTGCGATCAATGCTCGCCCCTGTGTCCAACGGAGTAAGGCTAAGGGCGTTGCTTCGGCCTTTTCTGTGGGATTGGACAAAGGAAAGATAATGGGTCGTTCAGTGCCTGCTGCCATGGTTTTTATTATTGTTTCAGTAAATAATCCGCCTTGACTCGAACATCCAATTAATATAGTGGGTTTTACTTCGCGCACAACAGCTTCTAAATCTATTGCCGTCATAGAACGACGCGCATAAGGCTGCTGAAATTCATTGAGCTCGGAGGTTGTCTGCTCAGTAAGTAAACCTTGTTTATCTACCAAATAAAAACATGACAATGCTTGTTCTTTAGAGAGACCTTCACGCATCATCCCCGCACAAAGTTGATCCGCAATACCTGTTCCTGCTGTTCCCGCTCCCAAAATAACAATACGTTGTTTGATCAATGGAATTTTGGTGAGCTTAATAGCCGTTAACAAAGCGGCTAAGGTGACAGCGCCTGTTCCCTGCATATCATCATTAAAGGTACATAACTGCGATTGATAACGCTGTAAATTGCGTCTTGCATTTTCGCGACCAAAATCTTCCCAATGCAAATAGACCCGCGATATTTTTCTCTGAATTGTAGATACCACGCGCGCGATCATATCGTCGTATTCTTTTCCGACTAAGCGTGGATGGCGCCAACCCAGATACATGGGATCATTCAATAAATCTTCATTATTGGTTCCTACATCGAGCTGAATAGGTAAAAGACGATGCGGATTGACACCGCCACAGATGACATATACCATGAGTTTGGCTATGCAAATAGCCATGCCGCCGATACCTTGATCGCCAATACCAAGCACTCCCTCGCCATCTGTCATGACAATAATGTCAACCTCAGGATTCCAGCGATTATCTATAATCTCATCGATATGTTCACGATCGGGATAAGCTATGTATAAACCACGTGGTCGTCGAAATTCATGACTAAATTGTTCAACTGCTTTACCAATAGTGGGCGTATAAATGATCGGTAGCATTTCCCTGAGATGTTCACTGACTACTTTATAAAACAGAGTTTCGTTGGTATCGTACAAACTGCGTAAATAAATATGCTTCTGTAGATCATTGTTTTTTCTTAAAAATTGCTGATAAATACGCGTCACTTGCTGTTGCAAGGTTTCAATGCCATAAGGCAATTTTCCAAGCAAGTGAAATTGCTGACGTTCACTTTCACTGAATGCGCTCCCTTTGTTTAACTGGGGAGTTGTTAATAGACCTTGCCCCATAGCATTGCTTTCTATGCAAAGGACTTTGCCTTCCTCATTCATGATTTGTTTAAATTTTGACATATTCTTTTTTTTGTTGGTCTACTAAGCTGCTAGCTAAAGCAGGAAGTCGGCCGTGAATTCCCATTAAACGCCGCGATATATTTTTTTTCAAAGGAGAAACTAAATCGAAGGTCAATAAACCGTTATTACGCAATAAAGTCAATGGTGAAAACTTTTGTTTGAATAAGCCTGCTAAATTTTCAGTAAATCCTATCAATTGCTTTTGAATGGGGGAACGCGTCGCTAGATAGGTTTGACTAATAACAGGATCTGCTAAATCTTTTTTCATGTAAGAGGCTTTAGTAAGAATATCTGCTAATTCTGCCATGTCTTGTAAAGCTAGATTAAGTCCTTGGGCCGCAATCGGGGATAAAGTATGTGCCGTATTGCCTAATAGTATCAATCCAGGTTTGGCCTGTAATTCCGCTATAAAACTTGTGATCGAATAAGCTCGAAGTTTACTGCTGCCTAAAAATTTTCCTAAACGATAAGCAAAAATAGCTTGTAAGCGTGCTAAAAAATCAGATTCGGTGGATAACAGTAAGTCATCAATAAAAGGTTGCGCTGCTGTCCAAACAAGCCCTACCTTGTCTCCTAATAGAGGCAAGCAAGCAATAACGCCTTCATTAGTAAATCGTTGATATGCTGTATGGTTATGGTGACGGGCTAGGTTAAGCGTTGTTACTAATGCTTTTTGTCCCCCCTCTTTACTTTGCCGTATGCCAATACCCAACAAATTTCGTACGCTGGAATGCGAACCATCTGCCGCAATGACCAAACGAGCATGAATGGTGAGTTGTTTTCCATCTGTCTGTGTGGTTACCAAGGCTTTCCAGCCTTCAGTTGTCTTTGTTAACGTGTTACATTGCGCCGGATTAAACAAATCTAGACTACGGTTTTCATGTTTCTTTGTTTCAGCAAGCTCAAGCAAGGTGTTGATACAGGCTTCACCCAGTTTGGCGGCAGGAATCACATAACCCAACACAGTAACCCCCATTTCTTGGGCTCTAATTCTAGCCGCAGCGAAACAACCTTGTTCGGAAATATGTACCGTTTCAATTGGGTTAGCGTACACAGATAAAGCTGACCAGGGTATTAAGGCTTGCAGAATGCGAATACTGGCATAGTTCAAAGCGATTGGTTTATTTTCTGACTGAGCAAGCGTTCTATCCTTTAAGGACGTTTGTTCTAGCAAAGCAATGCGCAGCGGCAAGCGAGATAAAGCTAGCACTAGGCTTGTGCCTACTATTCCGGCACCGACAACAAGAATATCGTAGTCTTTCATGAACGCATCAACGATTCAATATCGGCTATTTCCTTAGGTGCATTGGAAAAAACTTCACACGAATTTTCCGTTACCCTGACATCGTCTTCAATTCTGATTCCAATATTCCACCATTTCTCATCAACACCGGGTGTTTGGGCAGCAATATAAATACCGGGTTCCACAGTAAACACCATGTTGGTTTCCAAAGGACGCCATTGCTTATCTTTTTTGTAGTGCCCTACGTCATGAACATCTAAACCCAACCAATGGCTACAACCATGCATATAAAATTTTTTATAAGCTTTTTGCTCGATCAGCGAAGAGACATCGCCCTTCAATACACCTAAAGCAAGTAAGCCTTCGGTAAGCATTTGTATACAGCATGTTTGTAAACTATCCCAAATAACGCCTGGTTTTATTAGGGCAATCACTGCTTGTTGTGTTTTTAAGACAATGTCATAAATCGCCTTCTGTTCAGGACTAAACTGTCCATTAACTGGAAAACATCGGGTAACATCGGAGGCATAAGACCGATACTCGCAACCCGCATCGATTAATACTAAATCGCCTGATTTTAAAACACGATTGTTGTCAGTATAATGCAAGATACACGCATTACCACCACTGGCAACTATACTTGGGTAGGCACTGGCACGGCATCCTTCTTGATAAAAGGCATAGAGTAATTCAGCTTCCAATTGATATTCATAGAGACCAGGGCGACACGCTTGCATAGCTCGTACATGAGCTTGTGATGAAATACTAGCCGCTTGTCGTAAATACAGTAGTTCAAAAGGACTTTTACTTAGTCGCATTTCATGCAAAACAGAGGATAGGCTAACGGTGCTTTCTACTGGGGCGGTTAATTGATTTAGGTTTACTAGTATATGATTAACTCGCTTAACAAGGGCTAAGTTTTGACTGCCTAGCCAGTAATAGCAGTGACGATCAGCCACGAGATCGGGTAGTAAGGTTTCAAGTTGGTCGATAGAATAAGCTGCATCGGCCGCATATTCTTCGCAGGCCCTTTCCTGGCCGATAGCTTCACCATGCCAGATGGTTTTTATGGGATCGTGAGGACGATTAAAGAGAATATACTTTCCTCCCTGTGCATTGGGTAGTAATAACGCAAGTGCACTCGGTTCGGGAAATGCTGTTACATAATAAAAATCACTATTTTGACGATATGGATAATGTACATCCCCGTTTCGAAAATGTTCCGGTGCCGATGCAAGAAAAATGAGGGCACTGTCATCTATGGCGGCTAATAATTGATTACGACGCTGCTTTAGCTCAGAAAGATTAAACATAGATCAGTGTCAAAAAGGAATTTTACAAGTAATCTAATGCAGATACAGCGAACCCGTATTTCCTTCTAACGAATAATGTCCCAATTCTTCATAGATGAGAGGAACTGCAAGGGTAATAAACTCAATCGCTTCTTGATAGGCCATCCCATCCAAGTTAGAGACTTTCAATTGGCTAATATCCAGTTTAGCAATTTCAGCAATACAAAATAGCGCTTCACAGACCGTATCTGATGTTTGCTCATCAAAGAAACTTCCACCCAATCCTAAACCATATAAAAAGCCCTCGCACCAAAGACTTAACGCTTCTGCACGCTTTCCTAATTCATACTGCTCACCCGGTAGCAATAGCTTAAAAGATTGCATGCCACCCAACTGTCTACAGGCTGCATCATACAAGCCCACTACAGCCCCTTGTGGTTCTAGCATCAACCTAGGCTTTACACTTAAACGTTTTAACAAAATATCGATCCAAAACCCACCATTAAGCCTCGGGCCCACACAAACAAAGCCACACAACATACCATGGATTTCGGCAGGAGAAGCCACCACCTCTGTTTGGTTTAACATATGATAGAAATCATCGAAGGCATGGGGATTGGCCTGGATTTGCATAGGAATCTCTATAAAAAAACATGATGCTGCCATTTTACCATCCTCTTTTGCGTTAATATAGCCTTGTACAACTAGCAGCTAATTCTCATAAAATGGGTTATACTGGTCCCGTATCTGGTTCACCTCGTTGTTTTTCGATCGATACTTAACAGAGAAGGGACGGGTTCTTTGTTTACAGTGAGCACGCTTGCTTTGATAACTGCAAGAAGCCTAAAGTAAACACACCTAATCCCACCTGCATCTTTGGATCAGAAAACTACGGTGAATCAGGTGCCTTTCTTTTGTCTCCTATGTTATCGTTTAGAATGCAAGTCTTTTCATGGATTCCCGCGAAGCACTACGAAAGAAATTGCGACTGCAGCGTGCAGCTCTTACATTAGAAGACCACGTAGTTGCTTCAAAAAGCATTACCGAACGGTTGATGAGAGATTCTCTTTTTCAAGAAAGTCGTAACATTGCATTCTACCTATCCGTTAATTATGAAATTGATCCAGAGAATCTTATTAAGCACGCGTGGAAAAGTCATAAACGCTGTTATTTACCTGTTTTACGAGAAAGAACATTAATCTTTAGTGCGTATGAAAAAAATACACCTTTAAAAAAAAATCGCTTTAATATCCCAGAGCCTCCGTCATTGCCTGCATGCACTATTAATCCTCAAGATCTCGATATAGTGCTGGTTCCTTTACTGGGTTTTACTCTACAAGGTGAGCGTTTAGGTATGGGGGGTGGCTTGTATGATAGAAGCTTTAATTTTTTATTAAAAAATCCTAGACCTTCGAAACCATTTTTATTGGGCCTAGCTTACGAGTGGCAAAAACTGGAGGCTTTCTCTCCCAATGACTGGGACGTTCCGCTCAATGCAATTATTACTGAAAAAAAAATGTATCGAGGCCATTAGACCTTTTTCGAAACGTGGTAATTTAGTCAATTTCATTGTTGAACGCCTGGCTACGGTCCTCATTTACCCGCAGTAAACTCCGGTCCTCGCCAGTCGTTCGCCGCGAACTTGACTAAATTTCTAAGTTTTGAAACGTGGTAATTTAGTCAATTTCATTGTTGAACGCCTGGCTACGGTCCTCATTTACTCGCAGTAAACTCCGGTCCTCGCCAGTTGTTCGCCGCGAACTTGACTAAATTTCTAAGTTTTGAAACGTGGTAATTTAGTCAATTTCATTGTTGAACGCCTGCGAAATTAATCTTACTCTCTTTCGGAGGACGATAAAATAGTGCAGCAAACGCTGCCGCGGCTCACTCGGAAGCCTTACTCAGGAGTCGTTACTTTCCATACTCCCTGGCTATCACGACAGGTTGTACAGTTGAAAGAAGGATGTGCTAAAAGTCCACGATTGACAACTAAGCGATAATTTCTGCAACCTTGACCTTGCGCATTAACGTAGATTCCAAGACTTGTGAACTCAAATCGTTCACTTGTGGTGGCACTGTACCAATGTGCCATTTGCTGAGGTTCTGCTGTCGCGACCAGGGTTTGTAATTTTATACGATCAGCGGTTCCCATATAACGAGCAATAGCGGGATCGACGAAAATATCGTTTCCGTTAATACTGGAATTAACTGGATTTAGTTCAGACAAACGTGCACTGCTACACGCTGCTACATTTAAAATAAACAGTAAACCTAAAAAACGGCTAATCATCTTTTTCTGCATCGTTTTTTTCCTTAATGCGCATACGGACTAACTGTCCTCGGTTAATACCGCATAATAATTCGTAACGGAACGTTGACGTGCTTATCGATACTTGTTCTACAGGCAAACCAGCTCCCCATAAACTAACCGGATCGCCTTGTTTTACATCAGGTTGTGAACGTAAATCGACAGTTAACATATCCATAGAAACTTGGCCTACTAGGTTGACTAATCTACCATTAACCAATACGGGTGTTCCATTTTCAGCACGGTGCGGATAGCCATCACCATATCCGATTGCAACAACACCTATCGGCATGTTCTCGGGTGCTGACCAGGTTCCGCCATATCCTACCTTATCGCCAGACTGTAGCTGATTAATAGCGATAATTTCGGATTTCAGATGCATAACTGGTTTTAGACCATGTTGAATACCTGAAGAATCGAAGAAAGGCGAAACGCCATATAATAACAAACCGGGTCGTATCCAATCGGCATGGCAACAGGGCCAAGCCAAAATAGCGGCAGATTTTGCCAGACTTTTTTCAACGGTTAAACCCTTTATTGCATTTTCAAATTGTTTTATTTGTCGTAAGGTTATTTCTCCAGGAGGTTTGTCAGAACTTGAAAAGTGCGTCATCACACAAGTGACGTTGATCCAAGAACAATCCCGCAATTGCTGCCAAATTTCAGAAAAATCCTGGCTGGAAAATCCTAAACGATTCATTCCCGTATTTATTTTTAGCCATACATTGACAGGGTTCGCTAAGGGTTGTCGAGTCAGTAAACTGAATTGTTGATGATCATGTATCACGGTATCAAGTTGATAGGTATTGAGTAATGGTAGTTCTGATGCTGAAAATAAACCTTCCATGAGCACGATTCGCTGTTTTATGCCTGCTTGACGTAAACAGAGTGCTTCCTCAGAACAAGAAACACCAAATCCTTCAACTGAATTTGCCAATGCCCGCGTAATAGGGAGCAAACCATGGCCGTATGCATTTGCCTTGACCATCGCTAATATTTTTGATTTAGGTGCTATTTCACGTATTCGCCTAACATTATGCTGCAGCGCATTCAAATCAAGTTCTACTACAAGTGGCCGACTCATGCATAGTTCTCCGCATGATAGCGCTGCGGAGAAAAATTTTCGAACCGTGTATATTTGCCTAAGAAAGTTAATCGCACTTTACCTGTAGGTCCATTCCGTTGTTTAGCGATAATAATCTCTGCACTACCTTTATCTGGGCTTCCTTCATTATAGACTTCATCTCGATAGATAAAAATAATTAAATCCGCATCTTGCTCGATGGCGCCTGAATCACGTAAATCTGGCATGATAGGTCGTTTATCGCCACGTTGCTCCAAACTTCGATTTAATTGAGATAGAGCAATAATAGGTACATCCAGCTCTTTGGCTAACGCCTTAAGTGAGCGAGAAATTTCTGATATTTCAGTAGTACGATTTTCTTTAGAACCGGGAACCTGCATCAATTGCAAATAATCAATTACAATTAACCCCAGAGCGCCTTGCTCTTTTGCAACACGCCTAGCACGTGCTCTGACTTCGCCAGGACTGAGTGCAGGCGTGTCATCAATAAACATTTTTGCTTCTGATAGCATGCTCACGGCCGATGTGATGCGCGGCCAATCTTCATCATTGAGTTTCCCTGTACGAATTTTATGTTGGTCAATGAGTCCTAACGAAGACATCATGCGCATCGCTAAGGCTTGTCCTGGCATTTCCATACTGAAAATCAGGATCGGTTTATCCCCTTGAATTGCCGCATGTTCCGCCATATTCATGGCAAACGTAGTTTTTCCCATAGAGGGGCGACCTGCCACAATAATTAAATCCGCTGGCTGTAATCCTGAAGTCATTTCATCTAAATCTTTATATCCCGTTGAAAGTCCGGTAATGACTTGGTCGGAATGAAAAAGAATATCAATTCTATCGACAGCGCGTGTTAAAAAATCACTGATGCGTAGTGGACCGCTTCCTCTTACGCCTTGATTGCTTATTTGAAAAACTTTTCGTTCTGCTTCATCCACCAACTCATTAATGGAACGACCCGCCGGCGTGAACGCATTTTCAGTAATGTCAGTAGCAACACCAATTAATTGGCGCAATACCGAACGTTCACGGACAATATCTGCATAGGCAACAATGTTGGCGGCACTGGGTGTTTTGTGAGCAAGCTCATATAAATAAAGTTCGCCACCTATTTCAGCTAATTGATTTGTACTGTTAAGTGCATCTGTCAAGGTCACGACGTCAAAGGGCTTTGCATGGTTTGCACAGTCAACGATCGTACGAAATAATATACGGTGGGGGAGTAGATAAAAATCCTTTTCTTGCAATCTGTCTGCAATCCTATCCCATCCCTGGTTATCAAGCATTAAGCCGCCCAAAACCGATTGTTCGGCCTCAGCTGAGTGAGGGGGCCGCCTAAGGTGGTCGGTTTGTTGCATCGCAAGAATCGCCTAAACTAGTAACTACTGACTAAAACAATGGAACTGACCGGGATGCATTTTAGAAAATGCTGCTTAAAAAGGTATTTCTTAAATTTATTTTTCAGGAACAATGTTTATTTTTAAAGTGATAGTGACATCACTGTGTAATTGCACAGTAATATCATGTTCCCCCAGTTGACGTAGAGGACCATGCGGTAATTGGATTTCACTTTTTTCCAGATCGAATCCTGCTGCATGGGCAGCTTGAACTAGCTCTGGTCGCCCAATGGAGCCATATAAGCGTCCTTCTTCTCCTGCCTTGACGGGTAGAGTTAACACTAATGTGGATAAGGTGTCAGCACGAGCTTGTGCCGACGCTAAATTTTCCTGCGCTAACCGCTCCAATTCAGCACGTCTCGCTTCAAACTGAGCAATCGTCTCTTTGTTGGCAGGAACAGCCTTACCGTAGGGAATTAAATAATTTCTAGCATAACCATTACGTACAGAAACCTGCTCCCCTAGATCGCCCAGAGAATATACTTTTTCTAATAAAATAACTTGCGTCATGAAAATACCTCAAAAATTATGTGGACGGTGTTTTAAAACTACCAAAGCAGCTAATTGAGCAGTTTAATCTGACTTGCGCAATAAACGATGGCGAAAATCCAAATAGCTATCTGTTATAGCGACCACAACTAACAAAATAGCTAAATAAGGAAAAAAAACAATTAATAAACCATAAAATAGTAAAAACCAACCCTTAAACAATCTATCTTTCAAGTGAGCAAGTGCATGTAAAACACTTAAACCCGCCAAAATAAAGGCTAACAATATAACGGGCAGCGCATCTTGCGCCAATGCAAATTTTTGTAACCCAGCGATGGCAATAACCAGCAAAACCAACGCATCCAACTGACTTAATCGTACGGCCTCTATCTCGGGACGAAGTTGACCGGGATTATAGAGTATCGACTGCAAACCTCGTGCAAATATTAAATTAACAAGTGCACCCAACGATAGCAACGCTACTTGAAAACCTGTCGCGAATTTTGTAAAAAGCTGCAGCTGGTTCGTGTCTACTGTAAAGTTAAATTGGGTTTTTATCATCAAGGCATAATGTGTTAATTGTTTTACCCACAAAGCTTGTACATCTGGAATCAAGAGGTGCACTAAAAGTACTACTAGTAACCCTAAAAATATTCCAACTTCTAAGACTTTTTTCCAGCTTTGCGTCTGCCGCAACACAAGTGATAGTAGATAGACAAACAGGCTACCTCCGACAATGTTGTATAAGACAATCCAGGGATTACCTAAGCTAGCAGCTACAACAACAGGTAAAATAACCCATAGCGCTACAATAGCACCTTCTTTTGCCCCTTTCCGTAAGGTGACTAAAGAAATAATTACATTACTTATCCAGCCAAACAGAGGGACAACAGTAAACAACAAGCCCGCTATGATAGCTTGCTGGCGGCCTTTCATAACATAGTTCGTCCAGCGATACAAAACTCTAGTCATTTTGCTTTGACCTTTAATCAATAGACTTTTTGCGAAACGTGGTAATTTAGTCAATTTCATTGTTGAACGCCTGGCTACGGTCCTCATTTACCCGCAGTAAACTCCGGTCCTCGCCAGCCGTTCGCCGCGAACTTGACTCCATTTCTGAGTTTCGAAAGAAGTCTAATAGTTACACCATATACTGATGTTTATCGCAAAAAGGCAGCAGCGCTAAAAACCGGGCCCGTTTAATAGCTTTGGTTAACCTACGTTGGTACCAAGATTTAGTTCCCGTAATGCGGCTAGGAACGATATGCGCTGTTTCAGTAACATAACTCTTTAGTAGGTCAGGATCCTTGTAATCTATTGCAGTCATACCTTCCGCAGAAAAACGGCAGAATCTACGGGGGCGTCTAGTGGTATAGTTATTCATAATAATCTCATAAAAAGGGGCAATTATTTATCCTCGATCTTCATCAGCAAAAGCACTTTCGACTGCGCCTCGCTCATATTCTCGTCGCTTGTCCTGGCCTTGTGTTTCTCTAGCCTTGGCCAGAGGAGAGGCTTCCGTAATAGCTTGATTTTGGGAGGTAATAAGCTGACGCAGAACAGCGTCATTAAAACGAAAGTTATCCGCAAGCTTCGCCATGGCATCTTTTTCACATTCAATATTCATTAGAATATAGTGTGCCTTAAGAACTTTATTAATAGGGTAAGCAAGCTGCCTACGGCCCCAATCTTCGAGTCTATGCACGTGCCCACGGCCTTTTTTGACGATGGTTGTACAGTTCTGTATCATTTCAGGCACTTGATCGCTCCAATCAGGATGGATTAGAAGCACAATTTCATAATGTCGCATAAATAATCATCTCTCGGTTATAAAGCGCCTCCCAAGTTACGTGGTGAAGCAAGAATTTGATAGGAAATCACCTAAGGCGCGCATTATACGGTTGCCAATTCTAAGATGCAATAAACCTATCTAGCTTGACAGCTTTGTCTCCCCCGCCTAGCATTCGGCTTTACATTTATATAACGAACACCTATGGATTTAACCCCTATTCAGGCATTGGTTAAAGCCGATTTTGATAAAGTCGATAGTTTAATCGATCAGTGTCTGTGTTCTGAAATTCCGTTGATCCCTAAATTAGCCAAGCATCTCATCCATAGCGGCGGCAAGCGTTTACGTCCCTTAATCGTACTTCTTAGCGCGGCAGCGTTTAATTATCAAGGCAAAGCACATTTGCTATTGGCCGCTACCTTAGAGCTCATCCATACCGCAACCTTATTGCATGATGATGTTATAGATTCCTCGGCGTTAAGGCGTGGGAAAAAAACGGCTAATACCTTATGGGGTAATTCAGCTAGTATTTTGGTGGGCGACTTGCTTTATTCACGGGCATTTCAGCTCATGGTGGAAGTCAACAATCTGCGAGTGCTGAAATCACTTGCAGATGCCACTAATACTCTCTCCCAATCAGAAATTTTACAGCTAGTGAATTGCCATAATTCTGATCTTGGTGAGAACCAATATTTAAAAATCATCGAAGGTAAAACAGGCATTCTCTTCTCTATTGCCGCACAACAAGCGGCTATTTTATCGGAGCGTAGTGAAGCAGAGATTATCGCTATGTCAAACTATGGATTGTATTTAGGCATCGCTTTCCAACTCATTGACGATACACTTGATTATACCGGTTCGACGATGCGAATTGGAAAAACTCAGGGAGATGATTTGGCAGAAGGTAAGATCACCTTACCCTTGATTCATGCTTTACAACATGCAGACAGAAAGCAGGCAAACCTAATTCGAGCAGCCATTTCTCAAGGTGAGCGTAAAAATTTAAATGCCATTATTGATATCATCAAGTCAACCCATTCAATTGATTATATCTATCAACGCGCCGAAGAATATGTGGAGAAAGCAAGGGCTAATTTACAAATTATTCCAGACTCTATCTGTCGGCAGGCATTGGCTACGCTTGCCGAATTTGCTATTGTAAGACATCACTAAGCTGTGTAAGCTGGAACAGAGTATGCTGTAATAAAATTACATGTCGTTCTTTGATGAAAGTATTTGATGGTCGTTGACATTTATCAGCACAATTATAAAACGCTGATCATCAAGCGTAGTTTCAGGTCTGTAGTATTTGTGAAGCAATCCTAGTGCTTATTTCAATATTGCATTTAGCGTTGCGGCTAATCGGTAACCGGCTAGTGTCAGCTGCTTCTTGGCAATTGCTTGGCCTTGCTGATAGTACGCGGGTGAGGGATTAGTATTTTCTGGCGTACTGTAAATAAAGCTGGCAAACTGTTCATCTTCTTTTATCCAGTCAATTAACTTATTATCTTTCAAAAATTCAGGAAACTGGCTTTTGGGATAAAGTACTTGCAGTTCACAGGCCACTTTCGAAAAATCCTGGCGTGGTTTTAAAAAACCTACTGCGCCATCCCAAAGTGAGTGAAGGTTTTTGGTGCAGTGACCCGCTTTGTTTTGCTTTAAACAAAATTGGTTGCCGCCCCTATCTCCGCGGCAGCTACGCGTTACATTGGTTAATGCATGTAATGGCTGATGAATATCACCGACGAAATGTTCCGTTAACACCATCAGCAATGCTTGCGTGTTTTCATTGTTGCTTTTGGCTAAGTCAGGTTCAATTTTTTGTAGCGCCCATACTATGTTTGTAGGTTCTACTATATTGCAGTGACTGGTCTGTGGGTAAGCTCTATCCATAAAGTGCCAACTAGCCGTTGATTCGTTGGAAGATGATAATAAGTTTGCTGGAAGATTTGCATTAAATTGACCGAATAGTGTACTTACTTTCAATAGACGCCAGACATCTGGCATAGGAGCTAGTTTTGAAAAGGTAGAAACCGTAGGGTATTGACGATTTAAATTTTCTTGTTGTTTGTTAGGCAGCGCTTTGAACAGAGTGTCCGCTAACCTATCTGCTTTATTTTTCACTTCAGGCGTTAAATTGTCATAGGCTATCTGCGCTACGACAACATGTCCTATGAAGTTCCAAGCTTTACAAGTCAGAGGAACCGTAAATAAGACAAGTGACAGGCATACTGCAATAAATTTTTTCATATCTTTAATTCATTGTTTTTATTGAAGGAGGCTCTAAAAAATTTATAATTTCTAGAGCTGTCCTTGAGTGACATTCAGCGAAGCAGCTTACACGTCATTTATTTTTGGCACAAACAAATTTTTAGCAAGTGCTGCAACCATCTATAAATAATTGATAGTAATCGATATCCTGCATGCGAAATTTCCGATTAACAATCATCAGTGCAATAGACCTCTTTCGAAACTCAGAAATGAAGTCAAGTTCGCGGCGAACGACTGGCGAGGACCGGAGTTTACTGCAGGTAAATGAGGACCGTAGCCAGGCGTTCAACAATGAAATTGACTACATTACCACGTTGCGAAAGAGGTCTAATGTTTTTGATGATAAAGCTTGCGAGCTACCATACAATCTGTTGCTCTATTTTCAGGTATCTCTAAAAAATATTTTAATTGCCAATGTTGAGTTTTCTGTGCTTGAGGACTCACCGTTTTAACCCACGGAGGATAGACGCGAATTGCTCGCTTTCCACTTTGACCGTATGTCGCAATGATACCTTGATCGCATAAAACAGAGCTTGGAAATATAAACTGTCCAAAACAATCTGCTTGGCGAGTGGTGATAACAAAAAAATCGACTCGATCAGCAAGCTCATAGGGTTGGATTGGCCCATTACCAATTCTCTTCCATAAAGTTACAAATTGTCCAAGTTTTGTAGGAGTGGTTTTAGCAACGCGAAATCTTATAGCCAGACCATTTAATTCGAAAAAACAAGCGCCATATTCGGTGCTTTCTACTTCCATTTGCGGTTCTGAACAGTTGAAGCCGCATGGACTGTAAACGAGTTTTTTGCTAGCAACGAGATCACGGTGGATATTATTGTATAATTTCATCACGTGTGAGTCCTGCGTTTTACGTAACCTGTGCGATATCAGCAACCCATGGCGCTATCATGTTTATACAACGCTTCTTCGTGATTTGACTAATGGGGGATGATACGCCATAGGCGTTTACATTAGACCTCTTTCGAAACGTGGTAATGTAGTCAATTTCATTGTTGAACGCCTGGCTACGGTCCTCATTTACCCGCAGTAAACTCCGGTCCTCGCCAGTCGTTCGCCGCGAACTTGACTCCATTTCTGAGTTTCGAAAGAAGTCTAATAAAGCATGGTGCAGGCTCAATCACTTTTTGGTGAGGCAGCTGAACCCGCCAAAATACCACCATCAATCGTCAGTTCTATTCCAGTAATATAGCTGGATTCATCCGATGCGAGATATAAAACGGCATACGCCACATCCTTTGGATTACCCATTCTTTTAAGTGGAATGTGCCGAGCAATTTCTTCAATCATCTGTTTTCTGTTGTTACCTTTACCTAACATGGGGTCCCATAATGGAGTTAAAATAACCGCTGGATGTAGTGAATTACAACGAATATGATAATTTTTTTCTGCGCAATAAAGCGCGACCGATTTAGTGTGATTACGAACAGCCGCTTTACTCGAAGCGTAGGCAACGGCTGTCGGAATACCGACTAAGCCTGAGCGAGAGGATATGTTAATAATAGACCCTCCCTGTTTCTTCATTAATTGAATTCCATATTTACAGCCTAGAAAAACACCGTCTAGGTTAATGGCGTGTACATGATGCCAACTTTCTAAACTGGTATGCTCCGGATCTTGAATTTCTGATGTATGACTAAGTCCTGTAATTCCGGCATTATTGACTAAAATATCTAATCTGCCGTATTTTTTTTCAATAGATTGGATTATTTTTTGCCATTCTTCTTCCTTGCTGACGTCTAAGTGCCAATAAATTGCCTTATCGCCTATTGCCTTAGCAACTTCGCTACCAAGTTGATCACGAATATCTGAGAGAATAACGCAAGCGCCTTCTTGAGCTAGCAATTCAGCCGTTGCCTTACCGATGCCATCTGCAGCACCCGTAATAAATGCGACTTTATCTTTTACTCGAAGTTTCGTCATAACTTTCCTAGCCTTTTCTGAAAAAAAGTATAGCCTAATAAACAGCCAATATTCAAATAATCTCTTTCGCCAAAGCTAGTCCGATTAAGAGGCTGAAAGAGAATAATAGTGAACCCGATATGATATAACGGCCATGCTGGTAGAAAAAAATAAGCGGCGGTGCTCATGGCTAGGGTTGAGCCGTTAGCAAAAATAAACGACATGCCGATACAAATAACAACCAGTGGCACAAATAACCCTATCGCTACTAATTTCCAGGTAAGTAAGAAAAGCATTAAAACTACCCCGCTCGCCATAATCCCGATGCCAGAGAAAATGGCCTGGATGGCCGATAACTGCCTAGTATAATAAGCCGATAATTGAGAGCCTATAAAAATGCCAATGAAATCTTTTATAGGGAAAGATTACTCTGATGCTCAGCAGTTTGGACTTCATTTTCTGCTGTAGAGCTAAGATTTGTATGCCTAAAAAACAAAAATGTTTGCACTGAAAGCGCGCCTTGCGGTTTGCTGGTCTCAACTGCCTGTGCAACAGATATTTGTTTCTGCCTTTCCTGTACAAGGGCTACCAGCGCACTCGATATCAAATTAAGTAATTCAGTCAATGGATTTGCTGAAGTGTAGGCGCCTAAATCCAATCCATTTTGCGGATGTTCAGAAATACCTTGATCGAATTGCCAAAAATAATTTTTTTGTTCTATCCTATAATCCACTACAACTGTTTCAGCACGGTGTATTTTGTCTGGAAAAGGTCTTTTGCTTTGCAAATAGCGAACATATTCCCCTTGAATAAAAAACATCATTTGTAAACCTAATACGTCAGGCGGTGCTATCGCTTGAAGATAGCGTTCGATTTTCTCTCTATAGGCGCTATCTTCATGATTTGTCAGCTGTACGATAAACTCAGTTGCCAATTTATGTACTAGTTCTGCTGTCTTGATCCAGTCCGCTTCATTTCTGCGATTTAAGCGTAAATTACGGCTACCTAGTAAAAGAGCGTGAACAAAAAGATACTCTGCAAAAAACTCTAGGATAAACGCTAAATTAGTTTTAGCACCCCAACCACATTTTTCAAAATCCAGGGCCGCACCACAACCACCTTGAGCAACTGCGCAGTACCAATTCTCCCCTACTAATTTTTTAAAATTGCTAATTGATCCAGCATCTGCTAAATCAGCAAGCCCACTTGCACGCACGTTAGGATACAGCACACCTTTATTAAGCCCAGATAATTCGCCACTACTTTGATGGGAATGCCCGTGGTTGCGTCGCAGGTTGCGCAAAGAAGTACCCCGATGTAAAAAACCATTCAAAACTACATATCTACCAGAACCTTCTTCAGATCGCTCTGCGATTGAATATATTTCATGATAGAATTGAGCCAACTGATGATAAAAAAGCCCACATTTTACACCTAGAATGGCTAAATCACGTACGGATCTAAGACTGGCTCGCTCACAGATTTGATCATCAGCAATGTCGTTCAAATAGGTAAAATAATCTGCGGGAGCGCGGTATTTGTACAGCACACATTCTCCCTGCTCAGTAATCAAGTCTGCACATACCTGAAATTTTAAATTATATGAACGCAGGGAATTTTGAAGCGCGGAAAACGGAATCCGATACAGTGCGATAGGCTCCGGTAAATCGCTATTCAACCCTAAAAACTTTTTATGATGACGTAGACTTTGCACCATCCGATATTCACAAACTAACTCTCGCTGATCAGCCTCATTTTTACTAATCTTGATAGCTAGACGGTCAGAATTTTTTTTGGAGTCATACAATAATGTTCTCCCTAAAAAACAAGCTGGCTTATAAGTAGTCGACTCACGTTCTATACAGGCATTAAGAGAATGAACATCAGGTATTACTAAAAGATCTAATTTTTCCTCTAGTGTTTCCTTGAATGCTTGGATTAAAGTCTCTTGCTCTGGCAGAGGCGAAAGAACGTTTTCTGAAACAATTTTTACAATGTTTTTTAAAAAAATGGGTGTCATTGCTACCGAGAAAATATGCGGACCAAATCCATCATGTAAAATTTTGAAGCATGCCGCTGCCATTCGTGAATGCTCAATCATTTTTTCAAATAGCCTCAATACAGAATCTCTGTCAGCATGTCGCGTAAAATAAGTGATCGTGTCGATTTCTAATATGGATAATGGTGTGTCCACTGAAGAAAATATCTGGTCTATTTGCGCATTATTAGTCAGCATACATAGGCTGAGTTTACCATTTTCTGGAATTTCTGATGTTAACAATAATCCTAGCAAAGGAAGTTCTGCTAGAATGGCTGTATAAAAATCTGGTTTCTCGCAAAAGGGGAAAAACCTTTTAAAAACATAAAATGGAATTTCTTTAACTAACCGAAAAGCTTGCTCAGGAGAATCTTGGAATACCGCGACGAGATCCAAAAAGTCAAGAGCAATCTCAGCCCTCTTGCTAACAACCGTTATTCCCCGTTCTGATATGGAGCTGCGCACCATCTTGGCCCCAGTCAGCACAGCAAAAGCGGTCTCGATCGCTTTTTTAAACAGTACTTGCCAATTTGCTTTGTCATCTTGGTGCAAATTCTTCAGTAATTCACATAACTCTTCCACGTTTCTTGGATAATTTATGTCGATAAAAATATTTATTCCCTCTTCCTTCATACTTTGGAATAAATATTGCCCAAAATTCTTAAATGATTTATTGACTTGAAAAATAAATGGATAAAAATCACTATTCAATAAAAATTCTTTCAATCGATGTTCGCCTTTCGGAATAATTTTATCAATGTTATCTATCAATTTCTTTTTTTCAATACTATCAATTTTTGGCATAAAAACGTAACCAGGAGTTTCGCGTTTAGAAAAAATGTTTTAGAGTAAGGGAAGAAATTATACGAAAGGAAAGAGAAATGCGGGAATATAAATGTACAAAAGACCTGTACAAAGCGTTTTTACAAGCGAGTAGCGTAAGGTATTCAGGGTTAGCGCTTTCTGAAGTCAGTCCTACTGAATTATCACACGATAGCATTAGTCGTTGGCTACGAAATAAAGAATTCAGACCGAGTGGACTTTGGAAAATCACAGAAGATTTAATAGAGAAGGCAGCACCTTGCCTATTGATAGCGGATGACACGGTGCTAACGAAGACCTATAGCAAAAAGATAGCACTGGTCAATTATCAATATTCAGGAAACAA
>Ga0210402_10001438_pt1 | contig 24545 bp, 23 predicted proteins | sample IncBWC7MmetaG_FD_161055 | JGI IMG/M metagenome (GOLD analysis project Ga0210402, IMG submission 161055) | Forest soil microbial communities from Barre Woods Harvard Forest LTER site, Petersham, Massachusetts, United States - Inc-BW-C-7-M | ecosystem: Environmental > Terrestrial > Soil >... | reverse complement strand
ATTCAAGCCCCGATCCGCGAGCGCCGTGCGTCAGCTCGAGTCCGGATCCTTTGCACAGCGGTTTGTCCATATTCAAGTGCGGGCAGAATCCTGAGCTCAGCGCGCCGGCAAAGGTGTCTTTCGGCGCCTGGGCCAACACCGCGTACGCCATGCTGCCGCCGAAGTCGACCCCGACAAGGAGGGGCGCAAGGTAGGTCGAGTTGTGCAGGTAGGCCTGTACGAAGTGGCTCAAGTTTTCCAAGTCCCCATCCGGGAACACGCACTCGGCGCCGTCGGCTTCGAGAGCCGCTTTGAATTTCGGAAAATCGATGCCCACGACCATGGCGCCTTGCTGCGAGAGTTGTTCCGCCAACGCCGCCGCGGGCCGGTTCCATCCCGCATCGCCGGATAAGAACAACACAAAGCTCGTGGCCTGGCCCCCCGGCGCGTAGACCGCCAAATCCTTGAAGCGGCCATGGCTCAAGTGCGTCGGCTCGGCCGCAGCCGCTGTGCCGAATAGTGTGAAAAGGGTCACAAGCAGGAGGGGTTTCATCGCTTGGTCACACTTGGCGCTCAAAATGAGTGCGAATGACAACGATTGATCTCGTGTACATCAATGCGGGAGGAGGGCATCGCTCGGCAGCCGTCGCCCTCGAGATGGCGCTTCGCGAGCAATGCCGGGATTGGCAGGTCAGACTGGTCAATTTGTTCGAGGTCCTCGATCCGCAAGACGTCTTTCGCAGAACCACCGGGGTCAAGCCGGAAGATTACTATAATGTGCGCCTCGCGCGCGGCTGGACCCTCGGGTTGGCGCAGGAACTGCGCATTCTGCAGATGCTGATTCGCCTGAGCCATAAATCCCTGGTGAGTCAGCTGCGGCGGCACTGGCAGGCGACGCAGCCCGACCTGGTCGTCTCCATGGTGCCGAATTTCAACCGCGCCATGTACCAGGCCTTAGGCCTGGCCTGTCCGTATGTTCCTTATGCGACCATTCTCACCGACCTGGCCGACTTTCCGCCGCACTTCTGGATCGAGCCCAATCAGTCGCAGCACTTCATCTGCGGATCCCCGCGCGCGGCGGCCCAGGCACGCGCGGTGGTTCGCGAAGACAAGTGGGTTCACGAGACCTCGGGGATGATCATCAATCCCAATTTTTACCGCGACCTGAAATTGGACCGGCGCGCCGAAATGCTGAAGCTCGATCTCGATCCTGATCGGCCCACCGGCATGGTGATGTTCGGCGGCCATGGATCGCGCGTCATGCGCGGCATCTCCAAGCGTCTCGATGATGTGCAGCTCATTTTGGCGTGCGGCCACAACACGGTGCTGGCGGACCAATTGCGCGCAAAGCATTCTTCCGCGCCGCGGTTGGTCGTGGGGTTCACCTCGCAGATCAGCCACTATATGCAGTTGAGCGATTTCTTTATCGGCAAGCCGGGGCCGGGCAGCATCAGCGAAGCGGTGCAGCAGGGCCTGCCCGTGATTGTGGTGCGCAATGCCTGGACCATGCCGCAGGAACGGTACAACACCGAATGGGTCGAGGAGAACGCGGTCGGCGTCGTGCTGGATTCGTTCAAAGCCATTCGCCAAGGGGTCGCGCAAGTCGCCGATCACATCGACCTGTACCGCGCCGGCGTCAAACGCATCCGCAATCGGGCGGTGTTTGAAATTCCGGAAATTTTGGAACGAGTGTTAGCGGCGCCGACTCGGGTAGGCGTCGATCTCGTCCAGCATCTCGGGTCCACCGAGCGCCTGCATCTGTCCTAGGATCCAATCGCGCCGCTGCTGCACGTAAGCCGAGGGCGCGGCGGCCGATAATCGTTCCGGATTCGGCAACACCGCTGCCAGCACGGCAGAATCGCTGCGCGTTAACCTGGCGGCCGGCTTGTGAAAGAAGTGCTGTGCCGCGGCTTCGGCGCCATAGACGCCGTAGCCGAATTCGGCGATGTTGAGGTAAATCTCCAGAATTCGCCGCTTGGGCCAGCAGGCCTCAATCAGCAGCGTGAAGTACGCCTCCAGCCCCTTGCGAAAATAGCTGCGCCCCGACCAGAGGAACAGATTCTTGGCGACCTGCTGGCTGATGGTGCTCGCGCCGTGCACGCGATGGCTGTGCTGATTCATTTCGTAGGCTTTCTCGATGGCTTCCACATCGAAGCCCCAGTGCTCGGGAAATTTCTGATCCTCGGAGGCCACCACCGCGAGCGGCAGGGCCGGCGAGACTTGATTCAGGCCCACCCAATGATGGCGAAACACATAGCTGCGATCGTGCTTGGCCCACGCCGCCATCTGGGTCTGCGCCATGAACGCGCTGTAGGGAGGATTGACCCACCGCAGCAGCGCCACCGCGATGACGCTGAGCGCGATGCAGAAGAGGATCAACCCCAGAATCGAGAACGTCAGCCGCCGAAAGAATGATTTCTTCTGAGCCACGCCTCTTAGGACTTCACTCGCTTGACGCTTTTCATGGTCACCGCTTCCACCGGCACGTCATCGAAGCCGCGTTTGCGCCCGGTTTCAACCGCCGCGATCTTGTCGACGACGTCCATACCCTCGGTCACCTTCGCGAACACTGCGTAGCCGAAGTTCCCGCGCGAGTGGTCGAGAAAGTCGTTGTCCTTCAAGTTCACGAAGAACTGCGAGGTGGCGCTGTTGATGTCATTGGTGCGCGCCATCGACAAGGTGCCGCGCTTGTTCTTCAGGCCGTTGTCGGCCTCATTCTTGACCGGCGGTTTGGTTTTCTTTTGCGTCATGTCTTCCGTGAAGCCGCCGCCCTGGATGACGAAGCCCGGCACGATGCGGTGAAAAATGGTGCCATCGAAGAATCCGTCCTCGATGTAGCGGGTGAAATTGGCGACCGATTCGGGCGCTTCTTTCTCGAAGAATTCAATGGTGAAGTCGCCCAACGTGGTTTCGAAGCGGATCATGGAGGTTCCTAGTGTTGTGTGTAAACGCCCAGCGTAACGCGGGGCCTGCCTGAAAAATCCGAGTAGGTACGAATCGAGTCAAAGCCGTGCTGCTGAAGCTCTTGTGCGACATCTTGCGCTTGGGCGATGCCATGCTCCAACGCCAGCCAGCCGCGTGCATACAGGTGCCGGGGCGCCTGAGCAATGATGGCGCACAGCGCCTCGAGCCCGGTCGGGCCGGCAATCAACGCCGCGGCGGGCTCCGCGCAAAGCGCTTTCAGAGCCGGATCCGCCGCCGCCATATACGGCGGATTGGCAACTATGAGATGAAAGCGCTCGCCCGCCAGGGCGTCAAACCAGCTGCCCAATCGCCATTGAACCTGGGATAGCTTGAGCTCTTTAGCATTATGCGCGGCAATTTCCAACGCGGCGGGCGACGCATCGACTCCGATAACCGACCAGTGCGGACGTTCGTGAGCGAGGCTCAAGGCAATGGCGCCGCTGCCGGTGCCGAGATCCAGCACGGAACAGGCCTCGTCGCGGGGCAATAGGCCCAGTGCGTGTTCGACCAGCATTTCGGTTTCCGGGCGTGGGACCAGTACGGCGGGCGACACCTTGAGCGGCAGCGACCAGAATTCGCGGCTGCCCGTGAGGTAGGCAATCGGCACACCGCCGGCACGCCGGCGAACCGCTTCCGCGTAGGCGCGCTCATGGTTCGAATCGACCGGTTCCTCGCCGCGAGCGATCAACGCGGCACGGGACAGGCCTAAGATATTCGCCAGCAGCAATTCCGCGTCGAGGCGCGGCGATTCGCTGTGCGGATTGAGCGTCTGTGCCGCGCGCTTCACGGTGTCGGCGATGCTGCCCATGGTATTCATTCGACTTGATTCGCCAGTTCCTCGGCTTGGTGTTCCTGATTGAGCGCGCGCACCAAGTCGTCCAGGTTGCCATTCATCACGTCATCGAGCTTGTACAGCGTCAGATTGATTCGGTGGTCGGTAACCCGCCCCTGAGGAAAATTGTAGGTGCGTATGCGCTCGGAGCGATCGCCCGATCCCACCTGGAGCTTGCGCGATTGCGCCTGGGCGCTCTGTTGCTTCTCGCGTTCCGCGGATAACAGCTTGGCTTTGAGCAGGGACATGGCGCGCGAGCGATTCTTGTGCTGCGAGCGCTCGTCCTGGCATTCGACCACGATACCGGTCGGCAGGTGAGTAATGCGAATGGCCGAGTCGGTTTTATTCACGTGTTGGCCGCCGGCGCCGGATGACCGATAGGTGTCGATGCGCAGCTCGGCGGGATTCAAGTCCACTGCTTCGACTTCTTCCAGCTCCGGCAAAATTGCCACGGTGCAGGCCGAGGTGTGAATGCGCCCCTGCGCTTCGGTGGCCGGCACGCGCTGCACGCGATGGGTGCCGGACTCGAATTTGAGCAACGAATACGCGCCGCGTCCGATGATGCGGCTGATGATTTCCTTATAGCCGCCGTGCTCGCCGGGACTCTCGCTCAATACCTCGACGCCCCAGCCCTTGGACTCGGCGTAGCGGGCGTACATTCGAAACAAGTCGCCGGCAAAGATGGCGGCTTCGTCGCCGCCGGTACCGGCGCGGACCTCCAAGAAAATATTGCTGTCGTCGTGCGGGTCCTTGGGCACCAGCAGGCGCTGCAGCTCGAGTTCCTCGCCCAACAGGCGCGGATTCAACTCAGCCAGTTCCTCCTCGCCCATGGCGCGGGTCGCCGGGTCCTTATCAGCCGCCAATTCGCGGGCGGTCGCCACATCGCCTTCGAGCGCGAGAAAACGCCGGTAACGGCCGACCAAGTCTTCCAGCCGCGAATACTCCATGGAGAGTTCGCGAAATTGGTTTTGCTTGGAAATGACGCCGGCGTCTGACAACAGCCGGCTGATTTCCTCGAAGCGTTCGTCGAGTTTTTCCAGCTTCCGCCGGATCGAATCTTTCATGGGCGCGAATTATAGCGGCCTTGAAGGCCAAGGAGGCTCTTACTGCCGGTCGCGTTCTTCGGTCAAAAGCCGGGTAACGGTCTCCGCCAAGGCCAAATCGGCCAGTTCGGCGGCCTGGCGCAACGCCTGGGTGGGCGCGTGCAGCAGCCGATTGGTCAGCGTGTTGGCCAGATACTCGATGACTTCGTCAGTCGGTTTGCCCGCCGCCAACATGCGCCGCGCCTGTTCCACGGTTTGCTGGCGTATCCCATCGGCTTGCTGGCGCAGTGCACGAATGGCCGGGCCCGCGTCCTGCGCACGCGACTCGGCGAGAAAGCGCGCCACTTCTTCATTGATGAGCAGCCGCGCGCCGCCCGCGGCCACTTCGCGCTGCTGCACGTTCTCGTCGATCAATTGCTGCAGGTCATCGATGGAAAAGAGATAGACGTCTTCCAAGTCGGCGACCTCAGCCTCGATGTCGCGGGGCACGGCCATGTCGACCATGAAAATCGGCCGCCGGCGCCGGGTGCGAATGGCCGCTTCGACGGCCCGCTTGCTGATGAGGGGCAAGGGGCTCGCCGTGCAACTGATGACGATATCGGCTAGCGCCAATTCCTTGTCGAGATCGTCCAAGGGCGCCGCCTGGGCGTTGAGTTCAGCGGCCAACGCCTGCGCCCGTCCCAGCGTGCGGTTGGCAATCACCATGCGCTTGATGCCGGCGCTCATGAAATGCCGCGCCGTGAGTGCATTCATATCGCCGGCGCCGATCAGCAGCACGTTGTGAGCGCTCAAATCCTCGAACATGCGCCGCGCCAGGCTGACGGTGGCCGACGCCAGCGATACGGCATTGGCGCCAATGCGAGTTTCGGTACGTACCCGTTTCGCGGCGGAGAAGGCGGCCTGAAACAGCTTGTTGAGAATGGGACCGGTGCTGCCGCTTTCCTGGGCGATTCGGTAGGCGTCTTTCAATTGCCCGAGGATTTGCACCTCGCCCAAGACCATGGAATCAAGCCCGGAAGCCACGCTGAAAGCGTGTTCGACGGCGCGCGATTCCTGATGGACATAAAGACTGGCGGCAAGATCGAGGTTATTCCCATGATGCCGTTCCAGCCACTGCGACAGTTCCGCGCCGCTCGCCGAGCCCGACCAATACACCTCGGTGCGATTGCAGGTGGAGAGAATCAAGGCCTCGGCGACACCGATTTCCTGGCGCAGTGCCCGCAGTGCGGCAGCCAGGCGATCCTCGGTGAACGCCACCTTTTCGCGCAGCGCGACGGGTGCCGTCTTATGGTTGATACCGAGGATATTGAATGCCATGGAAGCGATTTGGCCCAAGTCTTGAGGGATTCTGGTGTAAAAACTACAGATAGATCAAGGATGAATCCGCGGCATCAGGTTATTCATTTCGCTATAGTGCGGCCGTGTTCTCGTTTTCCACCATCGCAAAGACGGCTTTCGGGCTGAGTGTGCTCGTTTTGAGCGCCTGCGCCGGTACTCATTCGAAGGCCGACGCCCCGGCGCCGCAGTCATTTTATACTGTCACGGGCGAGATAGCCCTGGTGCGTCAGCAGCCGCACGTGGCCGCGCTTCAATATGCGACCGCGGCGGCGCATGAAACCGACCCGGCGCTCTTGCAGCGCGCGACCGAAGTCACGGCCGAGACATTGCAGCCCTCGCTCATGGCCGGCGTCGCGGCGCACTGGTTGGTCGTCGATCCCAAGTCCCTGGAGGCGCAACGCGCCGCAGCCAGAGCGGCCCTCGCGCTCTACAAGCTCGACGAAGCCGCCGCGCATTACCGGGTCGTCTTGCTGAATTCGCCGGCCGGCGTCGATGCGGAATTTGCCGACGTGGAGACCGACTTGGGAACCAACGAAAACGTGTTCGGTGCGCATCAGCTCGCCGATCGATTGGCATCGTACTTTCCCAGTTCGCCGTCGGCGTTGCGCATTCAAGGGATCGCCGCCATGCGCGCGGATGATCCCGCCGCCGCGGTGCACAGCTTGAGCGGCGCGCTGGCGATCGAGGGGGCCGGCGCGACTGAGCCCAAACAAACCACGCACAAGGAATTGGCGCAGACACTGTTGCGCGCGCGGATCATGGCCGGCGATGTCGAGGAGCCGCTGCGTGCCGCGCAGGCGCAGCTCGAGGCGGATCCTTCCGCCTTGAATCGCTTCAACTATGCGGCCTTGCTGATGACCGCGCAGCGACTGCCGGAAGCCGCCGAGCAGTTGGAAACGCTGTCGCGCAATCCGGAATCGACCGCTGTGGCGTTGCGCTTGTTGGCGCTGCTGGAATTTCAGCAGGGGCACTTCGAAGCGGCATCGGCCAAATTCAGGCAGCTTTTGAATACCGGCAAGTTCGGCGACGATGCGTTTTATTACCTGGCGTTGATTGCCGATCGCAATGGCGATCCTGAACGGGCCCTGCGATTTTTCTCGCAGGTCCAGAACGGCGAGAACGTGGTGCCTGCCTTGTTGCGCGCCGCCGCGTTGCTGCACAAACATGGCGCGCCGAGCGCGGCTGAAGAGCTGCTCGACCGCCTCCAGGAGGACGAACCGCAACGCGCGCCGGAAATCTTGACGGCACGCGCCCGGATGTATGCGCAGTCGAGCGACTTGAGCAAGGCGTTTGCCGTCTTGGAGAAGGGCGAGAGAGACTATCCGGACAGCGTGGAATTGCGCTATGCGACCGCGTCGGTCTATGAAGAACAAGGGCTGGTTTCCGCGGCCCTGCGAGAATTGACGTTGGTGGTCAAGGCGCGGCCCAACGATCCGACGGCCTTGAACGCCTTGGGGTTTACGCTTGCCGATCACACCAAAGATCTCGCGCGGGCGCGCAAGCTGATCGAACGCGCCCATGCGGCGGCGCCCAGAAATCCGGCCATTTTGGACAGTTTGGGCTGGGTGTACTTCCGCCAGGGACGAGCGGCCGATGCATTGCCCTTTTTGAAAGAGGCTTATGCGGACGACCACGATGGCGACATCGCCGCGCATCTGGGTGAAGTCCTGTGGCAATTGGGTCAGCAGGATGAGGCGCAGAGAATCTGGTCCGAGGCCAGCGCGATGGATGCCGACAATCATCTGTTGAAATCGACGCGGCACCGTCTGACCTCCGCAAACTGATTCACCATGCGGCGCGCGTTGACGTTGGTTTGTTGCTGTGCGCTTACCGCTTGCGTCACCACACGCCCGCCGCCGCCGTCCTCCCAGTGGGAACCGCGTGTCGGCGAGCTGCAAAACGCCGGCAATTGGCAGCTCGATGGACGAGCGGCGGTTGCGGTGGGCACCCAGGGCTGGCAAGCCACGCTCAATTGGCGGCAAGCCGAAACAATCGCGGAAGTGCATCTGTCGGGACCGTTTGGCATCGGGGCCCTGGTGCTCAAGCAAACGCCGGCGGGCCTTTCGCTGAACGGTGCGCCGCCGAGCGACGCGGTGTTGTCTCAGCTGCAAGAAAAGTTGGGATTCGACCTGCCCATCGAGAATCTGCACTACTGGTTGCTCGGCGTTCCCGATCCCGGTTCGACCTATGAGCTTTCGCGCAATGAGCAGGATCGAGCGAAAACCTTGAACCAGGCCGGCTGGATCATTGCCTACGATCGGTACATGCCGATCGCCGGAGATGTGCTGCCGCAGCGGCTGGTCTTGACGCGTGCCGATGTGCGCGTGCGCATCATCATCGATCATTGGGATTGGCCCCAATGAGCACCGCGAAGTCGGTGTGGCCGGCACCGGCGAAGCTCAATTTATTTCTGCATATCCTGGGCAGGCGGCCTGACGGCTACCACGAGCTGCAAACCTGTTTTCAATTCGTGGATCTCTGCGATGAAATCAGCATCGAGGTGCGCGCCGACGGGGTGATTCGCCGCGTCGTGGAGATACCGAATCTGCCGGCTGAGGCGGACCTTTGCATCCGCGCTGCCCGAGCGCTGCAGGAGGCAAGCGGCGCGGCCTTGGGCGCGGACATTGGGCTCTCGAAACGCATCCCCGTGGGTGGGGGTTTGGGGGGCGGAAGCTCCGATGCCGCCACCTGTTTGCTCGCGCTCAACCATCTATGGGGAGTCCATTGGCCGACGGAAAAACTGGCGGCGCTGGGCCTCCAGTTGGGGGCGGACGTGCCGGTTTTCGTGCACGGCCGGGTCGCCTGGGCCGAAGGGGTGGGGGAACGCCTGACACCGCTGTACCCGCCGCTGGCACCGCCCGAAGCTAACTACCTGATTTTAAAGCCGAATGTCTTTGTCAGCACCGCCGCGGTGTTTCAAGATCCTGAATTGACAAGGAATTCTGCGCCCATCACAATTCACGGTTTCCTGGCGTCCGGTGGAAGGAACGATTGCTTGGGCGTGGTGCGACGCCGTTACCCTGAAGTTGCACATGCGCTCGATTGGCTATCGGTCTTTGGTTCTGCGCGCCTGACTGGCACGGGGGCCTGTGTTTTTCTGGCCTGTGAGAACATGGATCTTGCGCAAGAAATAAGGCGCAAGGTGCCGCCAGAGTTTGAAAGCTTTCTGGCTCGCGGACTGAATGACTCGCCCTTGCTTGAGGGATTGCGGACCGGTTGAGGCCGGTTGTCGGTTTTTTTGCAAGTTGGGGTGTCGCCAAGCGGTAAGGCAGCGGGTTTTGATCCCGCCATACGGAGGTTCGAATCCTTCCACCCCAGCCAATTTTTACGGTGGGGGCGATCCCAGCCATCTTGAGCAAGGTCGATGCAGCAAAATAATGAATTTGGTTCATTGTCGATCGCGGTGTTCACGGGCAACGCCAATGCGCCGCTCGCACAGGAAATCACCCGGCATTTGCACGTGCCGTTGGGCCGCGCCGATGTGGATCGATTCAGCGACGGCGAGGTCAGCGTCGAGCTTCGAGAGAATGTGCGCGGGCGTGATGTGTTCATCCTGCAACCGACGCACCCGCCGGCCGAGCATTTGATGGAGCTTCTGATGATGGCGGATGCCTGCCGGCGCGCCTCGGCGAAGCGGGTGACAGCGGTGGTGCCGTATTTTGGGTACGCACGCCAGGACCGCCGGCCGCGCGCAACGCGCGTGGCCATCACGGCCAAGCTGGTCGCGAACATGATGACGCGCGCGGGCGTGGACCGGTTGCTGACGGTGGATTTGCACGCGGATCAGATTCAGGGATTTTTCGACATCCCGGTGGACAATGTGTACGCATCGCCGGTGCTGCTCGGCGAGGTCTGGAAACAGAAGTACAAGAACATGATCGTGGTGTCGCCCGATGTAGGCGGCGTGGTTCGCGCAAGAGCCTTGGCGAAGCGCTTGGACGATGCGGATTTGGCCATTATCGACAAGCGGCGGCCGAGGCCGAATGAGTCGAAGGTGATGAACATTATCGGCGAGGTGGAAGGCAAGACTTGCGTGCTGGTGGACGACATGGTGGATACGGCCGGTACGCTCTGCCAGGCGGCGCAGGCGCTCAAAGACGAGGGAGCGCTGAAGGTCGTGGCCTACATCACCCATCCAGTGCTCTCGGGTCAGGCGATCGAGCGCATTTCGAATTCGGTGTTGGATGAGCTGGTGGTCACCGACACGATACCGCTGTCGGAGGCCGGCGCGGCGTGCAAGCGGGTCCGTCAGCTGAGCGTCGCGGGATTGCTGGCTGAAACCATCCGCCGCATCAGCGACGAGGAGTCGGTGAGCTCGCTGTATATTGATTGACGATTTGGTCGGTGCCCGTGCAATTGGTCGCGATGCACGGGTGCTGTGTTAGTGATGTAACTGGAGAAGATTATGAAAACCTCTTTTGAACTCGTTGCCGAGTTCCGCGAGACGCAAGGCAAAGGTGCGAGCCGCCGCCTGCGTCACGACGGAAAAGTGCCGGCAATTCTCTATGGCGGCCATCTGGCCGCGCGTGCTTTGACCTTGAGCCATCAGAAGCTTCTGATCATGCTCGAGAACGAGCGCTTTTATTCGACCATCTTGAATTTGAAGGTGGGCGAAGAGTCGCAGGCGGCGATCTTGAAGGACGTGCAGCGGCACCCGTTCAAGAATGCCATCGTGCATGTGGACTTTCAGCGCGTCGAAGAGAGCGAAAAAATTCGCATCAACATTCCCCTGCACTTCAGCGGTGCGGCGGTCTCGCCGGGCGTCAAGTCCCAGGGCGGCATCGTTTCGCACATGCGCACCGAAGTGGAGATCTCCTGTCTGCCGAAGGATTTGCCGGAATTCATCGAAGTCGATATTTCCGGGCTGTCGCTCAACGAGAGCGTCCATTTGTCGCAGCTCAAGGTGCCCCAGGGTGTCGTGCTGGTGGAGTTAGCGAAGGAAGACGCGGCAGTCGTCGCGATTCACAGCCCGCGTGCTGAAGAGCCCGAGCCGACGGCAGTTGCGGCAGCGGTGCCGGGTGCGGAAGGTGCGGCAGCGGCCGCGGCGCCGGCAGCGGCTGGAGCAGCCGGAGCGGCACCGGCAGGAGCCGATGCGGCCAAGGCGGCGGCGCCTGCGAAGAAAGAGGAAGCCAAAAAGGAACCGGCAAAGAAAGACGCGAAGAAGTAATTTTCTAAAAGCGTTGTGTCATGAGGGCCGTCGGTATGACGGCCCTTGTCTTTTAAAGGCTTTGTTTAAATGGCTGGTTTAGGTTTGCGCATCATCGTCGGTCTGGGCAATCCAGGCCCTGAACACCAGGTGACTCGGCATAACGCCGGGTTCTGGTTCGTGGATCTGCTTGCGCGCCGCTACGACGGCGAGTTTCGCGACTATCGAAAGTATTCGGGCGAGACCGCGAAGATCAGCATCGAGGGTCACGAAGTGGTGCTGCTCAAGCCCACGACCTATATGAATCGCAGCGGCCTGTCGATTCGCCAGTTGAGCGAGTTCTACAAGATCACGCCCGAGGAGATCTTGGTCGCCCACGATGAGCTCGACCTGCCGGTCGGCACTGTGCGCCTGAAGCAGGGGGGCGGTCATGGCGGTCACAATGGCCTGCGCGACACCATCGCGCATATCGGCGAGGCGTTCTGGCGCATGCGATTAGGGATTGGACATCCCGGCAACAAAGCCGAGGTCATCGACTATGTGCTGACGCGCGCGCCGCGCGCGGAAGAGGATTTGATTTTGGAGGCCGTCGCAACCGCGGTGGATTGCATGCCGCTGCTGCTGGAGCAGGGTGCGGAACGCGCCATGACGCGATTGCACAGCCGCGCAGGAAAAATTTAGATGCCCATTCGTTGCGGAATCGTTGGTCTACCGAACGTGGGCAAGTCCACTTTGTTCAACGCGCTTACGCGAGCGCAGATCGCGGCGGAGAATTATCCGTTTTGCACCATTGATCCCAACGTGGGCGTGGTGCCGGTGCCGGATCCGCGGCTGGAGAAGCTGGCCGCCATCGTGCATCCGGAGAAGATTCTGCCGACGACGGTGGAGTTCGTGGATATTGCGGGATTGGTCGCCGGTGCATCCAAAGGCGAGGGCTTGGGCAACAAGTTTCTCGCGCACATCCGTGAGGTCGACGCCATCGCGCATGTGGTGCGCTGTTTCGAAAACGACGACATTATTCATGTCGCCGGAAAGATCGATCCGGCCAGCGATATCGAGGTCATCAATACGGAACTGGCGCTGGCGGATCTCGACAGCGTCGAGCGGGCGTACCAAAAAGCGTTGAAGGCGGCCAAGGCCGCGGACAAAGATGCCGTCAGAATGCGGGACCTGCTCGAGAGGGTGCGGGTCCAACTGAATCAAGCGAAGGCCGTGCGTCTGCTCAAGCTCGACGTGCACGATCATGCCTTGCTGCGTGATCTGCACCTGCTCACGGACAAGCCCGTCATGTATGTCGCCAATGTCGATGAAGGCGGATTCAGCAATAACCCGCGCCTCGATCGCGTACGCGAGATCGCCAAGCTCGAGGGAGCGATTGTTGTGCCGATTTGCGCCGCCATTGAAGCGGAAATCGCGCAGCTCGACGAGGCCGACCGCGCCGAGTTCCTGGCGGAATTGAAGCTGGACGAGCCGGGACTCAACCGCGTCATCCGCGGCGGCTATTCACTGCTTGGTCTGCAGACCTATTTCACGGCCGGCGTCAAAGAAGTGCGCGCCTGGACCGTGCACGCCGGCGCCACCGCGCCCCAAGCGGCCGGCGTCATCCACACCGATTTCGAGCGCGGCTTCATCCGTGCCGAAGTCATTGCCTACGATGACTTCATTAAATTCAAGGGCGAGGCGGGCGCCAAAGAGGCCGGCAAGTTGCGTTTGGAGGGCAAGGAGTACATCGTCAAGGAAGGCGATGTCATGCACTTTAGATTCAACGTGTAATAGGTGAAAAGCGCGAGATTCGCGTATTGACGCGGATTGGCGGGGCGGCCTTAAATATAGCTAAGCGGTCCTGTTCCGGCGCTGGAGAGAATCACAAACACAAAATTAGGGCGCAACGCAATGGATCCAGTCACGGGCAAGGCGAATCCCACGGTCAGCAAGGTTCACGGCAAGGAAAAACACTGGAGCGCTGAGTATGCTGCACTCCGTCAACTGTGCCTTGCGTCGGGCCTCAATGAAGAGCTGAAGTGGGGCCAAGCTTGCTACGATCTCAACGGCGGCAAGATCGTTTTGATCCACGGCTTCAAGGATTATTGCGCCTTGCTGTTCATGAAAGGCGCTTTGTTGAAGGACCCGAAGGGCATCCTCGTTCAACAGACCAAGAATGTGCAGTCCGCGAGGCAAATCAGGTTTACTTCTCTGGCCGATATCAACAGGCAAAAGACCGCGGTTAAGGCCTATATCAAGGACGCCATGGCCGTTGAGAAATCGGGCGCCAAGGTACAGATGAAAGGCGTGGCGGATTTCGAGATGCCCGCGGAGTTTCTAACGCGCTTGGATGATGATCCGGAACTGGCCGAAGCCTTTCATGCGCTCACCCCGGGAAGACAGAAGGGTTATTTGCTGCATTTTGCGGGCGCGAAACAATCCACGACTCGTGCCGCGCGCGTGGAGAAACATGCGCCTAGGATTTTGAGAGGGTTGGGGCTTGATGATTGAGATATCGGGCGGCTAACCCTCTAGGTGGCGCTCATCGCCCACGCAAAGTACTCAGGATAGATATCGTTGGAACCGGCTATTGCGCGATCGGTTTCTGTAGCGACAGAGTCGCGCGCCAGGCGATGATCACCGCCAGAAGGATGATCGCCGTCGACAACAAAAACGGCGCGCCGGGCAGAGAAAATCGAATCAAGGGCGCACTGATGAACGCGGCAAATATCAGAGTAAACAGCGTGGGACCAATGAGACTCGACAACCCCATGAGACTCGACAACGCGCCTTGTAGCCGCCCTTGTTCGGTCGGCGCCACGAGTTGGGTCATGAGCGATTGCAGCGAGGGGGTTGCAATGCCCCACAACGCCATGACTGGCACTCCAATCCAGAACGCCGTGCCATTGGGTGCCAAACCGTAAATGGCAAAACCCATTGCGCCGAACAACAAACCCAATGCGATCGCTCGACGTTCCCTTAGCACACGAATCGCGGGTTTCACCAGGAAGCCTTGGACGATAAGCGACGAGACGCCCACGCCCGCCAACACCCAGCCCACGTCCTTCGTGCCCCAATTGTAACGGTAGTGCATATACAGGACAGTGATGCTGGGAAGCACCCCATGCGCCAGATTGACGAGGAAGTAACTACGCGCCAGTCCAGCGAGCGTGGGATGCGAGCGCAGCAGCTTCAACGCGCCGAAGGGATGGGCGTTTTTCCACGCGAAGGGTACGCGCTTGTCCTTGGGCAGCGATTCGGGCAGCACGAACAAACCCCAGCAGACATTGGCAAGCGCGAGGAACGCCGAGGCCCAGAACGGCAGGCGCGGCGAAATGTTGCCCAACAAACCGCCGATCGCGGGTCCCACGACGAACCCCACGCCAAAGGCTGCGCCCATGATGCCGAACGCGGCGGCGCGCTTTTCGGGCGGTGTCACATCCGAGATGTACGCTCCGGCAGTGCTAAAGCTCGCGGCCGCGATGCCCGAGATGAGGCGGCCCACGAAAAGCCACGCAAGATTCGGCGCCAGCGCCATTAAAATGAAATCCAGCCCGAGGCCCGTGCACGAAATCAAAATCACCACGCGGCGGCCGAAATGATCCGACAAGGAACCTTGCACGGGCGAGAAAATCAACTGCATTAAGGCCCATGCGGTCCCGAACAGCCCGTATATTTCCGCGCCGCGTGCGGCGCTGCCGCCGGCAAAATTCTGCACCAGGATCGGCAACACGGGAATAATCATGCCGAAGGACAGCATGTCGATCAGCACGGTGACGAATACAAAGGCTAGGGCGGCCTTGCGAGGCTGAGCGAGGGTTTTCATCAGGGGAAGTGTACAGAAATGATGGCGCGATGCGTTGTTCAGCCCGCAACCATGGCGAGGGGTTGCGGCTGCAATGCCCCCTGAACCAACAAGGTCCCCGCTACCCGACTCTTACATGGGTTTCTTGAAGCGAAATAAAAACTGATCCGTGTGTTGGCGCACGGATGGGTCGAATACACTTTTCGTATGGTCGTCGCTCGGATTGGCAAGTATTGAGCTTTCGGCATCCAGCGTGAAGCCTGCTGCCAGCACATCCTTCTTAACTCTCGCCGGATCGATGCGGTGCAGTGTAGCGGTCGCGCCGATCCCCGAACCTGCCAGCGCAGCGTGATCCAATACCACATAGACACCGCCTGGCTTCAGGGCCGCGAACACCTGTTTGTTGAACACGGCCACATCCACCGGTGCCATGTGCGCGTCGTAAAGGTCATGGTAGTTCTGTCGAATGATCACGGCGTCAAGACCCGATGGGAGCGGTGAAGCGACCGGCGCATCGCTCACCACGATATTGGGTGATCTATCTGCCAGGGACCTTATACCCACCAACAGCTCTGGGTGAAGCTTAGCGACTTGCGTCGTTTCGACCGCATAGACTTTGCCGGTCGGTCCGACAGCGTCAGATAACGCTGCGGTCAAATGATTGCCCACGATATCGGCTACTTTATCGCCTTTCTTGACGGCAGCGAATGCAAGAACCTCGGGCACCTTCCATGCTGGATCCGGAATTCGGTCCTCAAATTGGGCCGACTCCGATGCAGCGGCGGTCGCGGCGCCGAAAGATACGGCGAGCCATAGTAAGAATACGGATGGCCGCATGCGACTACCCTTCCTTCCACGAATGCGACGGTTAGCTCGACATCGGAAGAGGTTGGTTTCGTTTTAGTTTGCGGCGACGGCTTTGTGGATCGGCACCGGCGTTCCATCCGACCATTGGTCCACCACCACCATGAATACACCGAGCGGTTCCGGAGAGTTCTGAAACTGCTCATTGAGATAAACCGGGACACCGGCAAGATCCGCGCCCCAATCAGCACTGTCGGTTCGTGGCCCATAAATCATGAGATGCGGGTGCCAGTGAACACCTTTATCGCCGAGATACTGGTCCTTCGACATCATGTAGCACATGGCGCCGGGTTCCAGGGCAGGCACCTCTTTTTTTGCGACAATTTGTTTGAGCCGCTCAATGATCTGATCCTTCGGTAATCCCGCGAGAATCATCTCGGTCCTTTTGTAAGTAAATGGCAATACCGAGCGCGCGGCGGCCGGATTGAAGCAGATCGGGCCGCGCATCTTGGGATTCCAAAACTCCGGAAAATCCCATTGCGACATCCATGATCGCTCGACGATGCACACAAAGCCGTTCTTGCCCTTGACCGCTGTGGTGTATCCATGCCGTTTCAACACGGCAACCGTCGCATCATCTGAGATCGACTTCGGCGCCGCGCTCTTCGCCAGGGCTACCTCAGCCGCGTCAGTCATCAAATACTCGTCCACGGGCGCCATTTTTGAATAAGGGGTTGCCGGCTGTTGCGCCTGCGCTGCGCCAAAAAAACAAAACGCAGTAGTAAAAAGAAGCGCTGCATTCGCAACGCTTGCGGATTTGTTTGTAATCATTCTCGATATTCCTGTTTTTCTGGACATTGCAGGTAGCGAACTTCGCTGTCCCAAGCGCACCATGACTCTCATCACCGATTTTAGGCGACGCCCCAGTTCCTAAGCGGGTGGATGGGAGATCGGATTGATCTCCCATCTGGTCCGTTCAACCTACTTAGAATTGCGCGGTGATTTGACCAAAGATAAACCTTCCGAGCGCATCATACACCTGAGGGAACGTATTGCCGTTGCCGGCCGGTGGTCCGGGAAGGGTGCTGGCTCCAATGAGCGGTGGGTCTTTATCGAAGACGTTGTTGACGCCTACACGCAGCGTTAGCTTGTCGGCGAGCTTCACCGCCGCGGTCAAATCGATGTAGCTTTGGGATTTGATAAAGGCATCGGTGTTGGAAATGGCGCCATTCGCCTCGGTGCCGCCGATGGCACCGATGTTCGGATTACCGCTGAATTGTTCGGTTTTGACGCCGCCGAAGAAGCGCCAAGCGAGGGACACATCCAGCCCGCTCCATGGCGTCGACCAGGTTGTGCGCAACGTGTGCCGCCAGCGGGGTATGGGAACACCGGCACCGGTGTTGAAAGAACTGCAGGTCGCACCGTAGTAGCCAACGCATTCGTAGGCAGAACTGGGATCATTCGCGATGGGCTCGACCATATAGGAATCGATGTAGGTGCCGACCAGCGCGGAGCGGATCTTTCCGACGGAGCCGACGTCGAAGGTGTAGCTCAAATCGAGGTCCACGCCTTTTTCCTGTAGGGAGCCGTTATTGACCTTCGGATCAATGACGTACCCGCCGTTCGTCGTGTCGGAATTGATGAGCCACAGCGATCCGAACTGGTCGCGATGAATATTGCCGCACAGCACATTGTTGGTCAGGCACTGGTTTAGGATGTTGCCGCCGCCCAAGCCTTGAATGACGCCCTCGATTTTGATGTTGTAATAATCGATTTGCACGCGAAGACCCGGAACGAACGATGGCGTCCAGCCGATTCCGAAGGAGCTGGTCAACGCCGTCTCGGGCTTCAAAGTGGTGCTGCCGCTGAGTAACCCGTTGTACTGACCGCCGGGGCTTGCCTCCACATGTCCGTACTGCGCCGCCGTCACGCCGGTCCGCGCGCACTGTGCTGCAGAAAACGCCGGCGCGGCCCCTGCGCAGGGATCGGCGCTATAGGTGCCGTCAAGTCCGATCGCTTGCGGCGTGAACAGCTCCACCACGTTCGGGGCACGAACCGCTCGCGCAAAGCTGCCCCGCAGCCGCACATCGTGAACCGGCGACCAATCGACGCCAAATTTATAGGTGTTGGTCTTGAAACCTAGGTTGTAGCTCGAATAGCGATACCCGGTCTCCGCGTCCAACGACTGCGCAAAGGGTTTATCCTCGATCAGCGGCATGCGCGCCTCGACAAAGCCTTCACGCGAAATTTCGCCGCCTGTAATAGACGGGTTGGGACCGCCGTTGCCGTCCCCATTTCCAGATTGGGCAAATGCATCGGTCAAAAAATCCGAGGTCTGGTCCCGATACTCAGCGCCGATATTGAGTTTCAGTCCGGAGCTGGCGAGCGGCGATTGCACCCCATATTTGCCGAGATCTCCCGTGAAATTGATATTCACCACGGTCAGTGCGCTGTCGCTTTGGCTTGTTATCGGAGAACTGAGATAACTGATGGCGGCCTGTGAGGGCGGTTGCTCCAGGTTAAAAATGTTGTACGGCACGCACGGAGGTCCCACCGTACAGACGGGATTGGCAGCCGTACCGGTTACATTCAGCGCAAAGCCTTCCTTTACCTTATCAAACAAATTCGCGAGGTTTGGTTCACTCACCCTGCTGTATTGAAAGCTCGCGTCGTAGTCCCAGGCGTCATCGATCTTGCCCTTTACGCCGACCACCTCATGAAAATCGGTGTGTTGAAGCGTATCCCGCCGGGGTCCGCCCTCAACGTCGCGTCGACCGATGAGCACGGTGGCGGTATTCGCGGTGCTGCCGGCACACCAGGTATTGATCTCCGCGGTTGAGAGGAAGGGATTCGAGCAATTGAAGGTGCGCAGGTCGACAAAGATTCCGCCGGGCGCGATTTGCGCGACCGAACGGTCGTTCATGAACATCAATTGCGAGTAGGCCGTGGCATGCTCATTGAACTCATAGTGCAGGAACGCGCCTGCCGTATAGCGCTCATCGGGGCGCTGGTAATAATTGAGAGGGCCGTAGTTGTATAGATTGTTGGCGCCGAACGGTACCAACGTGCCGTTCGGTCCAAGGGTATTTCTAACTGCGCCCGGCGGCACCGGGACGCCATTGACATCAACGGCCGTAAATCGTCCGGGATAGGAGGTGGAAGACCCGGCGCAGGTGAACTTTCCGCCCGTGCTGGAGGAGCCGCCGACGAAACCCGAACCCAACGCGCAGGCACTGTAGTCGTACTTGCCCTGCAGCGCCGCGGCAATGTTCCGATAGGTGGCATAAAACGTGGCATTGCCATTGCCGTCCGCGCTATTGAGGCCGGCTATGAAAGCCAGTGCCTTTTGCGCCCCCGTATTGACGCTCGAGGGCGCTTGCTGAAACCCGGACGCTGCGATCGCCTGCTGCACGCCGTCGGGATTGTCGTTATGGTGCTGGTAGATTCCGGCGTCCGCGACCAGTTTCACGCCCTCGAAGTGATCGTTGAGCTTGAAATTGACCACGCCCGCGACAGCATCAGCGCCGTAGACCGACGAGGCGCCGCCGGTCAGGATTTCGACGCTGTCAATCAATTCCGTCGGAATCAAATTGATGTCGGATGCGGAAGTAGACGCATCGCCCAATCCGATGCGAAAGTTGTTGACCAGCACGAGTGTGCGCACATCGCCCAGGCCCCGTAAATTGACCGACGCCGTACCCGTCGCTGCATTGGAAGCATTACTGCCCTGGGCGGCAAACACCTGCGGCAGCGAGTTGAGCAAGTCCTCCACCCGACTGACACCCGTTTGCTGAACGTCGAGTGCGGAGACGAAGGTGACCGGACTGATGGAAACCTGATTTGGCGCTGAAATGCGTGAGCCGGTGACCACCACCTCTTGCAACTGTTCAGCCGGCGCGGTTGCCGCGGCTGTCGTCGCCGGCGCAGTTTGGGCATTCGCTGCACCGAGGGAGGCGACTAACGAGCCCCCGCCGAGTACCGTACGGATCGCGAGTCGCAGTTTGTGATTTGCCATTGTTGCTCCCTTTAGAATTAACCTTGGTCTCGTGGCGTAGGCGATACCGACGGCTTGCTGTTCGCCTACATGCGCAGAACCATCGCCAACTCCGCGCCGGAGCTTAGGTGAGATAAACCAACGGGAAGATAGAAATGTGACTAAGGCGGCCGCGGAGGTGACAGGACTTGCCGGGGTGGGGATGATCGCGAAGCACGCCGACCCGATATTCGCCGCTCAAAGGCTCGAGGATCGTTCTCTGGGAGCCAGTTCCTCGCGAGGAAGCGTTTGGGTTTGATGCACGTTTACAACGGGAAGGGCGAAGCTACCTCGCAAACCCATTGGGACACAGGGGGGTGCCGAGAACGCCCAACTGCAGCGCTCGGACGCGTTCGAAAACTGCATCGTCCCCGCTATCGACTTATTCGTCCCTGAAAACGCTAGAGGTCGAAGAGCGATTTTTGCCAACAAACGGTATTCTAAGTAATGGTCGCCAGCGCCGAATCCAAGCCTCATTTATCGCCATCGATAGCGCATAAATCACTTTGGACGCCCGACAATCCCACGCCGCGGGTATCGTTCCGAATTCTCTTGTCGCTCACGGCGGCCTTCTGGTTGTTTGTGACCCTCACCGATGTTTTGTATGGCTACACCATGCAGATCAACGCGGATCAGATGTTCAAGGCTGTGGTGTTTGTCAATTCGAATGAACGTGTTTTGCAGCATCTGCTGCTGTTCCCAATTCTTCTGGCCTGCTTTGCCGCATCGTTGCGGATTGGATGGACGCCGATAGCGCGCATTCCCGTGCAAATTGTGCTGGGTGGACTATTCGCGGCGATTTCGTACTTTGCAATGGACTTGTCGGAGTTCCTCATTTGGCGAACATTGATGCCCAGAGCGGTGGGCGCCATGTGGACCGCCAGCTTCGTCGTGTTCTTCATGACGTACTGTTTTGGCATCGTATTGGTCACCGGCTTCGCCTATTACCAGCGATTGCGAAACGCGGAAGTGCGCAATTCGACGCTCGAGCAAGGATGGGCCAATGCGCGACTCGCGGCACTGCGAATGCAGCTCTCGCCACACACGCTCTTCAATCTCCTGCACACCATCCGGGGGCACATCAACAAGGAGCCGCAAGTGGCGAGGGCCATGGTGGTGCAGCTCGCCGACCTTTTGCGTCGTCTTCTCAGCGCGAGTCAACGCGAGTTTGCCTCACTACCGGAAGAGCTCTCGTTTGTCCGCCTGTATCTGGAACTTCAGCAGCAGCGCTTCACCGAGCGCCTTAGTATCGTATTGCCTGCGGTCGAAAATCATTCCGACCTCTGGGTACCCAGTCTGATACTGCAGCCGCTCGTGGAAAATGCAGTCGTTCACGGACTTGCGGGCCACGAAGACAAGGTACTGGTGCGAGTGGAGGTACTGATTGCCGACAACTCAGTCGTTCTGCGGGTCGTCAACACATTTGGCGCGGGGTGCGAAGCAGGGCGCGAGGGCATCGGCCTGAGAAACGTCCGTGAACGCCTCGATGTGCAATTCGGGAGGGATGCATCGTTCATCTCAGGACCCACCGGTCCCGAAGAATGGACTGCGGAAATCATCATTCCGACGCTGAGCGAGTTGCCGGTGCGGCCGAGCACGCTCGATCTTTCGAGGTCCAAATGGACGTCATGATAGTCGATGATGAGCGTGTAGCGCGCCAAACGGTGCGGGAATGCTGCGAGGCGGAAGCGGATCTTGAAGTCGTCGGTGAATTTGCCAACGCGAATGTGGCGCTCGCCGCCATTCGCCGTAAGGCTCCGCATTTATTGTTTTTGGACGTACAACTCGGAGCCACCTCCGGCATCGAGTTGGCGCGACAACTTACGCCACCCGCATTGCCGCTGATTGTGTTCGTGACAGCCTATGACCATTATGCGCGAGAGGCCTTCGAAGTCAGTGCGGTGGATTACCTCGTTAAGCCCTTCGACGAGCAGCGCTTTCGCACGATGCTCAAACGCATTCGATTGCGCCACACGACGCAGACCGTATCCGAACGTGAAGCCAGTTTAGTCGCCTTGATTGCGCAGCTCGAACAGAGCGCGCGAACGCTTAAGGAGACGAGTCCACGGCTGCTGGCAGAAGCCGATGGGCATCGTCACATGATCGATGTCGCACAGATCGAAATGCTCGAAGCGGATCGGAACTACGTGACGCTGCACGCCCAAAATAGAGCGTTTCACGCCCGAACAACGCTGCAGCAGGCGTCAGAAGCGATGCGCTCGCAACCGATGCTGCGTATCAGCCGCTCGTGCATCGTGAATATCAATCACGTGTGCCAGGTGAACCGAACGTTGCGCGGAGACTTTGTGCTGTTGCTTCGAAGCGGCACCACGGTTGAAAGCAGTCAGGGCTACCGCGACAAGGTTCGTGCCCACCTCGATAAACTCACGTTCGGCCGAGCATGACCGGCTTTGTTCGTTTACGCCTGGCATGCTCCAATTTCAAATTGCGCAAGCGCTTTATGCTCTCGGGTCCCAATCGGCCAAACTTTGCGTGCCACGCACAAATGGCCGCCTCGCTCACGTTATATTTGAGTGCGGCCGCGTTGATCGACGTGCTACGCGCTTCGCGGAGGATTTGTGCTATTTGGGTTTCCGTATGCTCAATGAATTTTGACATGCTCGCAGTCTCGTTACGGAATTACTTGGTGTTGGATTGAGAACCCACGCGATTCTTCATGGAGTCACGCTGCGATTGCGCTCGAAGGAGGAACTCCTCTAACTGGTTTTCATCGATGCAGCTACTCGTGCTGAACCGAGTTCCGACGTGTGATTCCTCCTTGCAGAACACGGTGGCTCCGTCACGAAGTTTCTTGATGCGATAGCCTGCCAGTTTCGCCCGTTTCAGCACGTCTGGCGAAGGAGCCGGCGCAACCGGCACCGCGGCGACTGTGCTCGGCGTGGGCGAAGGAGTCTGGTGCGGCTGATCAGGCGGCTGCGCGGCGTAAGCCGGGCAAATCCCGGACGTCAGGCCGATGAGAACCAAAATTCGAATTTCAAAGTAAATCATCCTGCCTTCAGCTAATTCCTTGCGTGTTCGTTCAACGAGCTCGGGTCTTTGACCGTCCAAGTCACTGTCCGCGTGCGGATCGCGCCCGCCCGAGAACTCCCGCGCAGATGCGGAATGCGCCAAAATATGGTGTTGCCGCGGCGCACCAGGTGGCCGCGTACATGATGCAGCCGGCGCACGCGGCCAGCCAGGTTAGCGCTACCGGCATCAATGAAGTGATGCGGCGCCGGTAGCGGGGAGCGCACTTCGACATGATCGAGGAGCATCGTCTTTCCGGCCTTTGCTCTGGAGTGATTCAGCCGCGTGTAATCCTTCGGGTGAAGGGAGACGCCGGAGCGGATACCCAGAAGCATTAGAAATGCCAATAGAACGGGTATGTCGATGGCGATCGTACCGAGCGCGTGGCGCGCAATGGCCTGCTTCGACGCGAGAGAACAGGGCGCTTGTCGATAGTAGGCATCCCAGGTGCGTTCGTATCGAAAGCGTAGGCATTGACGCAGCAGATCTCCGTTCTTCCCATCCGACACGGACACGGTGGGACGATGTTCATCGTCCATGGGGCGTGGATCCTCGTCCACAGGGGTATCAAAATCAAAGTACGCCTCCATGCTGCTTGCCAGAACATCCAAAGCGTTGTCTTTATCGCTCCAAAAGGTGCGCACCAGACCGCGGCGGCCGTCAGTCGAGGATTGGATAAAGGCACCGCGGCGACCTGATCGAGCGCAGTCCTGTGCGTCCAGGCCAAAGCCGTATTGCTCGAGTTCGGCGCGCCAAGGCGCCTCGCACCACTCCACCCACACAGTTTCTGCTGGTACGTGCAGCAGGTCTGCACATGCCACGGTCCGCGAGCCTTTCGAATAGGCAAGCGCGGTACATAGTCGGGTCAGTTCGTCGCTGAGAACATAACGTATGGGACACTGTGCCACGCGGCTGGCATATTCGGCCGCGCCGTTCAAATGACTGAGCGCGCCGCTGGTCTTGTCTTTAACAATGAACGGTGAGCGGCATTGCGCAAGGCGATCGACTAAGTTCATCGCCTAACGCTAGCAGGCACAAGGCGCCAAGTTGGCGATTATGGGATGAAGCTCGCCACGGCGGGGAGCAGTCGCCATCGCTTGGGGACTAAGCGCCTAACCCAAGTCCATGGCGAGTCTAGAGAGTGCACAAATAAAAATAAACTGAACTCTTCGAGGACGAATTAGCTGATAGCGGGGACGAACTCAATGCCCCTCTGGATCTCGCCAGACAAATGAGTTTTGATGGCTGCGCATGACGCTGAAAGTCCTCATCGTTGACAACGCACGCGGCGAGCGTGCTTCCCTCGTCGACTTGTGTGAACAGCGCGCGGATGTGCATGTGGTCGGAGAGGCAGAGAGCGGGCTCGCAGCGCTACGCGCAGCCAGCGAATTGTGCCCGGACTTGATGCTGGTCGACATCAAGTTGCCCGACATGTCCGCGTTTGACCTGCTGAGTGCAGCGCATGGGCAAGGCGGGCCCCTGAGCGTTATCGTGACGGGTGGCCCGGATTACGCTGCGGACGCATTTGCCGCGGGCGCGCTCGACTATCTTCCCAAGCCCGTCGATCCGGCACGCCTGGGTTATTTGCTCGA
>Ga0210402_10001436_pt1 | contig 24565 bp, 35 predicted proteins | sample IncBWC7MmetaG_FD_161055 | JGI IMG/M metagenome (GOLD analysis project Ga0210402, IMG submission 161055) | Forest soil microbial communities from Barre Woods Harvard Forest LTER site, Petersham, Massachusetts, United States - Inc-BW-C-7-M | ecosystem: Environmental > Terrestrial > Soil >... | reverse complement strand
TTAGATAAGGAAAGAATAGAAGTTTCTTCTTCTTTGTGAATTTGTTTTGCATTGGATTGTTGATCATATTGGCTCACCAATGGTTACGATTTATTCACAAGCGTATCACGTATATGTAATTATTATCTGTGCCCTTATTAGGTAATACAAGTAGGTCCCGTGACTCTGAGAGATCTATCTGAGTTTGAACTCGACCAAACGTCAAAATAGTCAACTTGAATTCGATGTCCTGCATTCCGACTGGCCACCATCACCACTGGCACATCCCTCGCACCCAAACGCGAGACGGAGGTGTTGACCGTGTTGTTTGGACTACCCGCCTCCACCGCGACCCTCCCTCGCGCCCAAACGCGAATGGGAGGATCAACCGGCTGCCTTCACCAACTTGAAGCTCTCACCATGCCATTTCAACAGCTCACCACCTCCACCCCTCTCACTTCAAACAGTAAGATGTAGGGGCATTCAGAAGACTCTAGGGATGGTTTACAGGGTTGATGAGCAATGTGGAGTGGCTGGGGCACTCGGGTGTGTAAATTTCATGTTTTCTTAATTTCTTTTTACTCATCCACCAACACCAAAATATACTCCAAAAGAGCGCGAGGATATTCGTCGCCCGCCCACACCCGCTATGCCTGTCCCGCCCCAAAACAAGCGGGAGGGTACTCCATCACTGGCCCAGCCCCTTCCATTGCAGTTGCCCCTCCCCTCTAAACAAGCACCAGGACAACACTGTTAACGATGAACACGCGCGCAGACGTACGTGACGAGCCGATGACCACCCTCTCGCGTCTTATGTCAAAGGTGCGTTTCTGTTATGATTCTCCCTAAAACGTCTCACGAACATTAAATCTGATCCAGCTCAATCTTGATCACCCTCCCATCCACGCCCCATCAAGTCTTACCTCCCCCACTATGCACTCCGCTCCCATTCCCTGCACCTAACCCCAGCAGGCAATAGTGTGCAATGCGAACGGACGATAATGGCGATGGTAACGGATGTGTCCCGACACGTGACAAGGAGGGCGAGCGACAGCTACCCTAGCCTACCCATGATGAATGTAGGTGCAATGGAAGGTAGGTGAGGGGGATATGGGTTGCCCTGTGCCCTCACAAACACTTGCGGCATGTCAATTGATGTGTACGCCATGTTGGCGAGCCTGCAAGGTGCAAATCAGACAAATGAGGATGAGCGGTCCTCGCAGCCCACCCCCTCCCCTCCCCAAATGAGTGGGAGTGCTCACCCTCCATTCCCCAATTGACTGTGAGGGGTCTTTGTCATACCCACCCTTCTGCTCTCTAAATGAGTGTGAGTGGCCTCACAGCCTCCATCACCCCACCCCTCCCTTCTCTAGAGCAAGGATGGGCTTCTGTCACCCAACTGCACATCTCTTTGAATGAGCAGGAGGCTTCTTTGTGCTCATCCTTGCTTCTGGCTATTTGTATTATCAATCTTAACATAATTACAAAAAGGTGTACTACCCAAATATTTTCATGCTTCGTAGAGTGGTTCTTGTTTTTGCAGTTTAACTCTAGCTAAAAAACTGAGGCACAATGAAGGGAATCCATGGTCCCATTGACGAGAAAGTAGCAAATCCCTCCTACTTTGGAATTAATCAATTCTTTTTTCTGCACCACTACACCTATAAATCAAGTACCGATATTTTTTCCCTGCAAAGCCTTTCTTCTCCCACAACCAAGGTTACAGCCACGCCTGCGGCATCTAGTTACTTAATAAGGGCAAAAATAGCGCGACTATCAGGCTTACTGGTGAATTATCTAATCGCAACTACCATCATCTAGCCCATCTTTCCACCTCTGATTCGTGTTCGTACAATCAAACTTTTCTTTCCCCAACCGTTCGTTAACATCATTGTGACGTTCACACAACCATTGACTCAACGCAACCCTCCCGCTGACATTGGGCGGATGGTCCTTCATATTATCGCTCAAATGCGAAGCGCAGTGTGAACAAGGATATAGCACTGGCAATGCACGAATAAGAGAAAGCATATTTGCGCGTTGGTTCGGCGTGGGGTGCTCGGGATAGTAAGCGGCGGTGGTGTGGAGGAATGCCCATGTTGCACGGCCCAACTGCTCAACGTCGGGAGGACAATGGGCAGGAGGCACATCTTTCGGTGTCGTCGAATGAGATCCAGATGCAAATGCTGCCATCATCGCGGCCGTTGACCTTTGCCCTCCCTTGGGACTGGCGTTTGAGTTGATTTTGGCGGACGCTGGTTTCCAGTTCCGAAAAGCGGTGCAAGCTTTGCACGGTTTTCCATCTGGGCCCATGACCATACCCGGAGGCATAGTGCTCTTCGTATCAGATGAAGTTGGACGGTTGTTACTCATGAGATCGGCGAGAGTCCAGACGAGTAATGACCTATCTGTCTATTAGAAAGGCAGGCTTGTCGATAGACAGAGGGTTTAAATTCAGATGATGGATCGATCACGTGCTTGTCACGTTACACGATTGATACAGGACCCCTGAATATGCCGGTTAAGGTTGTATATCTAGTCCGGACAAATGAGGGGTTGACGTCAAAGACTACATACAACAGGATGTTAGATTTTGCAGGTCAGATACCCGTCCGGACAAAAAAAATTCCAAGTCACACAGAGCCTTTTGCAGTAGTAGACCGGCTTAAAATGGCCTACACAGGTGTACACCGTGATTTGCATAGGTCTTGATATGTTTGAAATTTTTAACTCTCTGGTAGGAACAACAGTAATTATCCAACAAGATTGTAGAAGTCAATGCTGATGAATCCCCCTTGTGTGTATGGTAACACAGTGCACTGGAACAATTAGGTATAAGTGACTTGAACTCCATGAAGAGCGAACGGAATATCATCGAACTCAAAATTAGCTTAGTCTATTGGACTTGTGTAAACTAAACTTGACCAATTTTTTGTTTCTAACCAATAGTGTATCCCTTCTTGCTGTGTACCAAATCCTGAGTGAATCTGCAAGCATTTGAAGCAAAGCCGTACACCATAAATGAGGCTTTTCGATGACATTTCCCCCTTGTACTCCAACGTTTTTGGGAGGTAAGAAATTTTTGGTAAGCCTTCGCAAAGCCTTCGTTGACCGCCCCCCTCCAACACCGTGTCTTGGTTCTTCCGGTGCGTACCCCTTGCTACCACCTCACCAGCCCTATCAGAAGCTCCTGCAGGAATATGGATTGAGACCATCAGAAAGAGCCCACTGAGTCCCCGCCGGGTAAAGATCTGTTTGAATAAGCGTCTGATGGGAATGTCTCTGTATCGTTACTGTCTAGAATTACCATTCTGGCTTTTGTCATAGCTTGATCAAAGAGCTCAGCAATAAAATATCAAACTGTGGATAAGTAGGTTGTGATACTGTTAGTTACAACAAGCAATGCTAGTCCTACGCCCATTTTCCTAGCAGGGCCATGAGGGCACATCCGAGGAACATGGAACACAGAGCATATGTTAGTTTTGCGTTCGAGGAATTCGTCATCTCCTTGTTAAAGAGGAACTCGTGTGCAATCAGCTGTATCAAGAATAAATACGGGTTGGATTAATGCCAACAAGCTCGAGTGGACGATGAAATGCTGACCTCGACCAGGCCAGTGTAGATCAAAATCCCGGAACTGATTGAATCTAACACACCACTGACAATTGAAGCAGTAGTACTACCTGGATTGTACGTAGATCTGACGCCCAGACCAGCGGCGACACCAATGGGAGTAGTGATGCCGTAAATAATTGCAGCGACGACAGGCACATAATTGTATCGCGGGGGTAGTGCCATGTATGCAAGCCGTGAACCGATACCAAGTCCCTCGAACATTTCTGCATGTGCACTTAGATTCCATTGCAGGATAAAGAAAAAATGTTGCTCACGGTGGAAAACGATGACAACGAACAAGACTTTGAAGTCAGGGTCAACAGCTAACGTAAGACCTATTAGGACACTGCATGGTCAATGTCAACAATGGTATGCAAGATATATGAAGCTATGAAACATACCTGTGTAACACCACACCAAACTCCAAAATGGCAATTCCGATGATCTGAGCGCTCGCAGAGTCGGCAACATCTTTTAGATGATTCATCGCCTCAAGATCACCACTCCGAGGGACCTGTTTCTCGGTTACTAGGTCACCTTCTGGGCCGTGGGCAGCATGGGAGCCACCAGTATCATGCCCATGAGCATCTAATGTTTGGAAGGATGAACAGCTGAACGCGAAAGATGTATAAAAAACTATAACCATATTGCATTCCGAGTTCAGATAACTTTGCTGTTCCCCACCGGAAAGCAATCAGCTCTACGATAAAAATAGAAAATATGCTCAGAAGGCAGAGCGCAAGGGCATACGGCTAACAGATATCCATTGCATTGAGTACCACCCTGATGCATAGGGTATAAAAACTTACATATTCGCTCCAACCTTCCGATAAGCATTCAGACCCCAGTGCGTCAAGGGCAGGGGATAGTAGATGAATGAAGGCCGTGGCGATCTTTGAGCAAGAAAGGCTGAGTCTGATGATGGGAGCAGTGGGCGAGGCAATGAATAACCACTCACGATCACGCCAGACCCGAAATATTTGGCAAAGCTACGGTGGGAAGATTATCGTTATTCATTATTCATTATCCTGGACCTTGGGAGGGACGGATGCAAGAGCTTGTAGACTCACTCATATATTCCTTTCGGTACATGTAACCACTTGGACTGCCTAGCCAGCACAGGGAATAATGCACCTGACGTAGAGCCGACGAGGATGATGAAGATAGAAGCAACTCGTAAGCCAAAATATGTGTCAGCTCCTCCACCTGAGCTGCAATTAGTGGTATCTGATGGGACGCCCGTAGCATTCATGATCTCACGAAGGGAAGAGTATCTGATGAAGCAGAGGTCAGGATGGGGGGACACAAGAGACCAATGTCGTTTAATATGAGAGAGAGATGGCTTTCATATTGATATGATGACTGGCCGGGTTCTCACTGCAATCGATTCTGTTTGTTTTGCCCTGTGGCCACTTTGAATTTGAAAGGATATATTTGGGATGTGATGTTTTTTGGATTGCAGTCATTGGCCAATAGTCACGTGCGGTAACTGGGATGGTACTCGTGTACCTGTTGGAGCAGCGTTCAGCTTGTCATCCATGTCTTCCATGCCGTGCTGACAGAATCTCCGATTGATGAAAATCCAGCCATTACTGGGCTTGATTCGCCGTTTGATAATGATAATAATAATTAAGACCCATTCGCGGTTCCCATTTTCAAACACGGCAACTCAAACGAGATCCCCTGAAATCGGCTCTGAGTTGGGCAGACAAGACGGCGCCCGCCAAATTGAAGGTCCCCGTGGTTGTCAACGAGGATTTGTGACATGGCCATTTCCAACATCAGGTAAACATTGCATCCCGATTTTCCTTTCACAATTGATTTCCCACTGACATTTGAGCCGAAAGTTATTGTGACAACGTGAGATAATGCTGCGCTACCCCGTTTTACGTTTGGTCCGGCTTTTGGAAAGCGCCGATGTTGAAAAGACGTGAGGCCCGATTCGACATCCAGCCGAAGAAAATTCACGACCGATCGGAAAATGGACCACCCCCCAATGGTGACGATGATTGAACGATAACTGGACAATCATGATCCTGACAAGGTTTTGTTTACCGATCGGAATTTGTGAACTCTGCGTTCACAGGGGTTGCAACGGTTGACTCACTATTCTGTTCCTTTGAACAGGACATACCACCATTCCATTGTCGTTTGTCAAAGCTCAGTGCTCAAGGCCAACATCCACAGCGGACATTACAACATGAGGATGAATAGGTTTGGGCAAGAACGCACTGTGTGGACTTTCATACCAGCATCCGAAACCACTAACAATTCAGGCCAACGCACTCTAATCAAATCTCTTCGACGATGTCCACTTTCAGCTGACTTGGCGCAGACATCCACTCTGATCTCGATGTGACTAGGTGCGTATCTTTCTCCATAGCCAGCGATTTAGCCATAACTTCCTCAGAAACTGCCCTAAGTAAGATAGACTGCGTGGACAAGATATGAGCGATGTAGAAGAGCAATTTGTGAGTGATGTGGTTTGGTTTGGTTTTCGACGGGTGCGGTTTGGTTCCGAATAGTTTGGAAAGATCAGAGAGGACGAGGATGGATGTACGATGTGGATGTACGGCGTGGTCAAATTTACCGGAAAATATGCCCGCACTGTCTGGGGCACGCAGGGGGGCGACAGGCAGCGGTCGCAGGAGAGTCGCAGTATCCCGGAGGAGAACTGAAAAGAAACCGGATGTCATTTTGCCCTAGGAAATGTAAGGACGAGATAGACAACCACTTAGACGAAACGGAGAACTCGCCGAATCAAACCGGGACCAAATCTCGGTAACAACACTGGATAAATTCGGATACAGCGTGGTTGCATTCCGATCAGTTAGAAAAGGGACGAGCTGGGAGATGATCCGTCTTGTTTCTTGGCTGTCGGGGTTGTCAAAGGTGGGCGAGGATAGAGGGGACATGGAGAGGTGGCGTGTGGCGTACGCGTATGCCATACTATCGGATATCAGAGTCAGGAAACGAGATCGGAAACATTACGTAGGCGACACACCATATTGCACACATATTGTAAACAAGCGGAGGCCCATTTGGGACTGGACTTGACGGAAAACTAACAGGGATGGTTTCTGGCTTAACGCCGTATCGTTTCGTTGACTTTGCGTCAAGTTCGAGATCGTCATCAAGTGCGGGAGCTTCCCACCATGGTTCGTGTCTCTCCTGCTCCAGTTCTTCACTCGCTAACAGCTGTTGTGTGAGTTCACCTGAAGGGTCGTGGAGTGCTTTTAAAAACCTGGTCTGTTCATGAGGCGTCAGTATAGACCATATGGCATCGGACGGTGTGGATTCTACAACATTATCGGTCATATCAAGGCCTAGAGTGAATGTTGCGTGTGTGACACACCAAGATCAACGTGTTTGAATCTTTTCGCCACATCTGTCTCCTCTGGGTCATCTTCGTCGTCATTCAGAGACTTGGGACCATCCTGTATGCTCTCCTCTTCAAACCGCTTCAACAGCTCCATCATCTTCAGCCTTTCCTGGGCAGTCTTGGATGGTTCCGATCTAATATCTGATTCGACCTCCTTCCGATAGAAAGTTTCTGAGCATTGTGAATGAGACTGAAACACAAAGAAGATCGCAGGGAATGATATCGGTGATGGAGTACTTTATACGGTATTCATGTTTTAGGACGCACTTCGGAGCGGAAGCATTTCAAGGAGCAATATGGAACATTGCAGGTTGGACAGATGTACTTGGAGAACTGTCTCCGACAACTGGATTTTTTCAGTGATTCAGAATGCGGGAACCGACAGTTTTAACTTACATCCTGCAGGTTACCCTGTCGCCTGGTTCTGCTGAGGCAATTGATGAAGGTAAGAGTACGGATGTTTCAAAAGACATGAACCTTTCAAGGTCCGACAGAAATTTGAAACTTTTCTACTTGAATCTCTGCGAACTCTAGGATCATGGCTGAACCTCGTCTGGTCGATGCTAAAGCAACGTTTTCATCATTCTCTCACCTCCTCGATACTCGTCTTCTCCGAGCTCTTGCAGACATGGGTTTTGCGCGACCGACTTTAGTTCAGGCAAAGGCCATCCCCCTCGCGCTGGAGAGTCGCGACATCCTCGCTCGTGCACGGACAGGCAGTGGAAAGACTGCCGCTTACTGTGTTCCAATCGTGCAGAAGATCCTGATTGCAAAAAGTGTAGGTAAGTCCAAAAAACTGTACAGAAGAACGTCGTTTAGCCCAAGCCGTTTTGTTATAGTCTTTGGAACTTGATGATCCTATCCGCCAAGCGACACGCGCGTTGATTCTGATACCCACTCGGGAACTGTCTGAACAGGTGTCTGCTTATCTGCGAGGCCTGCTGGCGTACTGCGATAAAGATGTTCTCATCGCTAACGTTGCTTCTGGAACGCCTACTCACCTGCAAAGGTGAACTAACACCTGCATAGTCTCTCTGCTCGGGAACTAATGAAGTTGAACAGGACACTTCTCGGAGATAAGCCTGATATTGTGATAGCTACTCCCTCGCGGGCACTCGGACTCCTTCAATCAAAGGTAAGATGCAATGTCGTATTTTCCTTGATCCTTGTTCACTTTGCTGTGTCAGGCTCTGTCAGCCACCTGCTTGGACTCATTTGTCATCGATGAAGCCGACCTCATCCTTTCATACGGCCACGATAAGGACGTTCGTCAAATATTCAGTGGAAACTTTCTTCCGAAAGTCTTCCAATCCTTCCTCATGAGTGCAACGATGACTGAGGACGTTGAAATCTTGAAAGGTCTCGCACTTCGAAATCCTGTCAGTCACCCATACCCCCATGTTAGCATTTCGTCTCATCTTGCTCCCAGGCCATTCTTAAACTGGAGGAGGACGAAGACGAGACAGCACATCTAAGCCAATACGCCGTCAAGTGTGTTTGCCTATTCAGTAACATCTGTGATATCATACCTGATTCTCCATCCCCAGATGTTCCGAAGTGGACAAATTCCTCCTTACCTACGTCATCCTCAAGCTTAAGCTCATTAAAGGCAAATGCATCCTCTTCGTCAACGATGTCGAACGCAGTTACCGCCTCAAGCTCTTCCTCGAACAATTCTCAATCAAGAGTTGTGTTCTCAACTCGGAATTGCCTTTGAACTCGAGGTGAGACTTGCCACTGAACGTAATTGCTGACTGCATCTTAATCAAGTCCTATTACGGCGATATAGGTATCATACCGTCCAAGAATTTAACAAGGGGGTGTATGATTATATTATTGCTACGGACGAAAGCGGTGTACACGCAGAGCAGGACTCCAATGATGAGGCGGAACCATCGGAGGTTTCTAGACCTCAAGAAGAATGTTGGTAAATTTGCATTCTTGACATTCGAGTATGTAATTTTTATGTGACCATTAACAGTTACTCCAAGTCAGCGCGAATCAGCAGCAGATGAAGAAGCTAGACTCGAGGATGAAGCCAAGTCTGCTCACCCCCGCCGCAAGCGCAAAAGATCCAAAGTCTCACCCGCACCAGAATCACAAAAATCCCGCAAACGAAAGCAACCCAAAGGCGGAGACAAAGAATACGGCGTTACCCGAGGTGTAGACTTCGTCGACGTGGCTTGTGTCCTAAACTTTGACTTACCCACCTCCTCACGTGCGTACACCCACCGCGTGGGCCGTACAGCGCGGGCGGGACGTACAGGGATGTCGTTGTCGTTCGTGGTACCGCAAGACCAATGGGGAAAGAACAAAGTTGTTGGGTGTTTACCCAGCGCAAAAGACGATGAGGCCGTGTTCGGGAAGATCGAGAAGGAACAGGGGGGGAGAGGAAGTAAGATCAAGGAGTACAATTTTGATATGAAGCAGGTGGAGGCCTTTAGGTATCGGATGGAGGATGCTTTGAGGTCGGTGACGAGGAGTGCCATCAAGGAGGCTAGGATCAAGGAACTGAAGACAGAAATTCTTAATTCGGATAAACTCAAAGTGAGCGCAGTCGTTTTTTCACTCGAGCAGTTTGCTGATGATATTAATTTGTCAAGGCCCATTTTGAGGACAATCCTCTTGACCTCGAGTTTTTGCGCCACGACAAGCCTCTGCATCCGACGAGGGTACAGCCGCATATGAAGCATGTTCCGAAGTATCTGCTGCCTCATATTGCTCCTGCGTCGACGGAAACAGAAGCAGTTGGAGGTGAGAAACCGGTGGGGTTCGCCCCGTTCAGAAAGGATGGTGCACGAGGTCGAGGTCGGGGTCGTGGAAGGGGAGGCAGGGGTGGTGGTGGCGGAGGTGGTCGAACTGGTAAAAAGAAGACGGATCCCCTGAAAAAGTTTGGTCGATAGGTCATTCTCTGGATCTCTAACTGCACTATCTGCACTGGTGTTGTTTATGATCATGCGCATTTGATGGACTTTACTCTCATATTGAGACTGTTTAAACGGTTTGGAAGTGTCTGAGGTTATCCCCAGGAATATGACCCGGTATACAACACGGTTGCCATTAGACATCAACCACATACCGACCTGAACGAAGTACTGATACATTTGAAAACTCAGGTGACCCAGAGAGGGAGGCTAGAGACGTGTTGGAGAATGCCTTACTCGTTAACACCCTCATCCCAGCCCTTAGATCTCTCAACAGCACGCTGCCACCCGGCCCACTTCTTCTGCCTTTCTGACTCCACCAAGGTAGGTTTGAACTCCCGGTTGCCCTTGGTGTTGACCTGCGAAAGTGTCTCGGGCTTGGTGAGATCCCAACCGAACAGATTGATTGCGGAGCCTGCGAGGAGTGCAGAGCCCAAAGCAGTGGATCTGACAGCAAATTAACTTAGTCATCGATAAAAAGATAAAGACTTACTCTCTCATCTCGGGACGGATGACGCTGAAGCCGCCTATGTTGGCAAGAATGTCCATGCACACATCACCATTGGTCATGCCACCGTCAACCTTGAGGTGCTTAAGGTCAGTGCCGGAGTCCAATTTCATGCTCTCAATGATGCCACGGGTCTGGAAGGCGTTAGCTTCGAGAGTAGCGCGGGCGATATGGGAGGGGTTGGTGTATTGCGATATACCTGCGTTATATAATGAATAATGTCTGAAAAGCTTAATGGAAAGAAAAGATGAACCGATGAGAAGGCCGGCTGCCCCAGGATCCCAGTACGGCGCGAGCAGACCAGAGAAAGCAGTCACGAAGTACACGCCACCAGTGGTAGGCTCCTTGGCAGCGAGGTCATTGACGTCAGCTGCGGTGGCGATCATGGACATCGAGTCACGCAACCATTTGACCGCACTACCAGCGACAGAAACTACAAGGAATAAGCGGAAGAAACGGCGCAACGCGGAAGTTTAGGAGAGATAATACATACTACTGCCTTCTAGTGCATAGACAGGCTTCGCTCCTGGGCCAGCCTGGTATGCTATCTGAATGAAGGAAAAGTTAGTTTCGGTGACATAGGCGTATGACGACACAGATACTTGCCGTACTCAACAAGCCGTGGTTGCTCTTGACGATTTCGTCACCAGTGCAAAACAACAGGAAAGCACCAGTGCCGTATGTGCACTTTGCCTCTCCTTGCTTCAGACACTTGTTACCAATAAGTGCTCCTTGCTGATCGCCGACAAGTCCACCGATAGGTACACCAGCGAGTGGTCCAGAGTCGATATGACCGTAGACTTCGGACGTTGATACCAGTTTCGGAAGGATGGACATGCGGAAGCCGAAAAATTTGACAAGAGATGGCTCCCATTGGAGAGTAGCGGTGTTGAGGAGGAGCGTACGGGAGGCGTTGGTGACCTCGCTAATGTGAAGACCTTTCTTGATACCGCCAACGAGATTCTGTAGCAGGTTCGTTGTTCGAGTGAAAGGCAAATCACGGAAACCTTAGCACGTACGTAAACAAGCCAAGACTCGATTGTTCCAAAGAGTAAGTCATCCGACTCATGGGCTTTGTGGACGTCGGGGTAATGGTCAATCATCCACCGCAATTTGATGGCTGAGAAGTATGTGGAGAGTGGAAGTCCAGTACTGGAAAGTCGCGTCAGAGATAATCTCAGGAGTCGATAGAAGAGCATTACATTGCACGAAGAGCTTCGACACCATCCTCGCCCTTTTTCCATACGCCAGGCTCCACCTCGATACCAGTATCCTTGAGCTTCTGTTGGAAATGGACAACGATGTTCTTCGTACGAGAATCAGTCCACACAATAGCCTTACACAACGGTTTGCCGGTTTTTCGACTCCAAGCCACCGTGGTCTCTCTCTGATTCGTGACGCCTAAATCATTCGCCAATCACATGAGCGAAATGTTAAGCGAAGAGAGAGGAAACGTACCAATGACTTTGACGCTCTCCTGTGCCCAACCGGCACTTTCCAGGTTCTTAATCGCTTCTGCAATGCATAGATCAGCATGCTGCTGAATCTCGTCCGCATCGTGATCGTGCCATCTGGGGATAGTTAGATCAGAAAGGGGTTCGGAAAGTCGGATTTGAACAAGCGATGTACCCAGGATTAGGATAGTACTGAGGGAACTCGAGCTGGTGCTGGGCGACAATGTCGGCGTGCTGGTCAAAGACGATGAAGCGAACAGAGCTAGGACATGGGTCATTTAGGGATTTGAAACACGGGAAGATGTGTTGAAAGGGACAGACGTACGTTGTACCACAGTCAAGAGAACCGACGAATTCACCTTGCTTGAGATTGGACATTTTGGTGGGGGTGAGTGGTTGATATTTTCGCCTACGTATATGCACAAATACTCAAGTGCAGTAACATTTGATATTCCTGACCAGGACATGTAGTATCATGTGTAGTATCATATGCAGTATTCGACGCGTGGCTGTTCGTGGTTCAAACGATGAAGGACCGATGAAGGTCAAGTATCGTAATCATAAGCAAATCGTAATCACAGCGGTGCAACCCCACTGGTCGTATGGAGTATAATGTATACAGACCCAATGTTTCAAACCGATCGTTTCCATAGAAGCTGAGTTTGAAATATTTCGGCAGTAAGTTACTGGTAGTAAGCACGCTAAGCAAGGGTCATCCAGAACATGTCGAGTTACGACAAAGTCGTAAAGCTGGCCTGCAAGCCAAAGGCCGCACCGCCAAAGGCCAAGGTATTATCTTCCTTTCCTTCAATCTCACAGGTGAATAACTTGTTCGTAAACAGTACCTCGACCCAATCATCGCCGCAACATGGTCGGAAGACGGTGCTGTCCACGATGTCTGCAAAGCACTCTCTCCCCGCTTCCGCGAACCAAATGCGATCGTAGGCTTCTTTTCTCTTGTCTTCTTCGCCAGACGGCAAACCTAAGACGTGACGTCACGGAATAGATCGTATTCAAAGCGTTGATCGTCTTACACACCATGATACGCAACGGGGCAACAGATAATGTCCTCGCATACCTGTCCTCGTCCGAAGTTCTGCGATTGCAAAATGTGTCGACCGGGAACTGGGAAGGTCTGTCTTTGTCTCGCCATGTCTCTCCCACTCATTTTGTTCCTCAAACCACAAGTCCACTCAGGATATGCTGCACCTCAAAACCTGCAAAACTACGCCATATACCTCGACTCTCGCATACGCGCCTACCATGACCTCAAGCACGACGCCGTCCGGGTACAGGCTGAATCCAATCGCGATTTACGAAATACGAATTCCATAGAAGAGGATGGTTACCGAGTTCGAAACAGTGGCGGAGGCAGTAGTAAACCCAGTTCGTCAGTCCCGTCTAGGAGCAAGACGATAACGGGCAGGAAGCTGCGAGTCATGACCGTGGAAAAGGGATTGCTCAGAGAGACGAAGGCTGTCCATCGGATGGTGGATTCGCTCGTAGAATGTCGTGTGCGTATTTACACTCCTTCTATTTCGCGCACGGGTGTAGGCCCAACTCACGTCAGCTATGAAATCTTATGCAGTTCTACTTGGATGATCTAGAAGACGAGCTGACCACAACAGCCTTACGGATGCTGGTCAAGGACCTTCTCATCCTTTTTCAAGCCGGAAACGAAGGGGTTATCAATGTGTTAGGTATCCTTCTTATTGTCTTCCCCCGCGGCGTAGCAAATCCATTCAATCGATCACTTGATAGAACATTATTTCGAAATGTCTCACGTCGACGCCCAACAGGCCCTCACCATTTACCGACACTTCTGCAAACAAACTGAACGTGTTGTGGAATACTTAGGTGTTGCCAAGAAACTCCAAAATCTGCTCAACGTCCCAATACCCAACCTCAAGCACGTGAGTCCCTCAGATACCTCGTCCCAAACCGACAGGCAATACCCATTGCTCATGGTATCCACTTATTGTATCTGCTTTAGGCCCCCGTATCATTGGCTGGCGCACTCCAGGAATACCTTGATGATCCCAATTTTGAACAAAATCGGATTGAGTATAAGACGAACAAGGAGACCACAGAGAGGGGTAGTAAGAAAGGCGGCTCAAGCTCAAAGTCAAAGAAGGCTGAAAAGTGTATGTTCCTTGTGCTTCCGGCCTTGCAATGCTACGTAATGCCATTTGAACTCACCTTTCTCCCCCGATGCCGTAGCTTCAGTCCCGAAATCAGCCCCTCCCATGCCAACAATGCCATCACCACCACCTACTGCTGCTACTGCTGCTGCCCCCATCACCAGCAATGCGAAGGCGGATACTGGTGGTCAGACCGTGGTTGACTTCTTTTCCGCCATTGAAGAAGAGCAACCTACAATGTTCAATCCGCAAACCAACAGGTGAATCGCTTCTCATCAACCCCTTCAAACAGCCCCATCTGATTCACATCACCCAGCCCCAACACAGCGTACTTCCACCAGCAAGGTGCTTCAAACCCCTTCGTCCAACGTCAAATGGCGACGGGGCAGCCATTTGTGCAGCAGCCTCCACAAACCCAAGCCCAGTCCACAGGTTACCTGATGCCTCAACAAACAGCTTTCCAACAACCACCCAACCCTTTCGGTCTCTACCCTCCTCAACAACATCCACAACAAACTGGACATCGACCATTTTCGTCATTCTTGCAACCACAACCCCAACAACACGCACAACAGACTGGCTTCCTTCAGCCCCAACCGACAGGGTCGAATCCGTTCCGGCAGAGTATGCTATTCCCGCAATCGACGGGCGTGGCTATGTTCGGTGTGGGCGGGCTAGGCAATTTAAACTCGCCGCAGCAAGCCCAAGGGCAAGGACAGGCAGGGCCTTTGGGCATCAATATGTCGTCCCCTTCAACGGCTGCAGGGTCGGCTTTCTTATCCTCCACGTCTTTTCCCTCGCCTTTCACGCAACCTCCATCATCTACGTTTTCGACTTCATCAAATCTACCTACCCGTCCTGCGTCGACTCCACTTACCTCGTCGAGCCTATCATCGTCACCCCCACTTCAACCAGTCAAGTCACATCAGACTGGAACGAGGAATCCGTTTGGGCCTGTCGCTGCACTTCCCCCGCCCGTACCTAAACAGCCGACGTTGATGGAGTTGGTCATGGGTATCGGCGGTAACAACGATACTGGGAACAATGGGACAGAAAAAGGTCAGCCCCAGCAAACAGGAGCCTTCAATGGGTTGAATGGGTTTGGATTCAATTCGGGTGCACTGAGTCCGGGAGCGACTGATATATCTAGCGTTGCTTCGTCATTCGCATTTACCAAGAATAACGGGAACATCAAAGACAACAAGCCCAGTGCATCTGGATTCTCACCCTCCAACATTCTCAATGCCCAGAACACATCAACGACAACGACAGGGTCTACATTCTCTGACTCCATGTTCTCGCCGACATTGTCTACCCAACCTACGGGGGTGACCTCCACTTCCTCTGCACCGTCAATCACAGTCTCGCCCATACTGAAACCCCAATCGACAGGATTTGGAGGCATAAAGCCATTCAAGCCATCCTCGTCATTCGGCGCGTCGCTCCTAGGGACTTTGCCATCAATTCCGGGTTCCTCTCCTACTACCCCCGCTGTCACCGGTAATGGCAATAACACCACATCTCCTGGAAACGGAGAGATGTTCTCGCCAACGTCTGCTGGCGGGTTCGGGTTTAACACCCCGCAGACGGGTTTTGGAGCTGTCAATTCCCCGCCTATGAGCGCCACAAGCGGTGGAGGGTCCACATTAGGACAAGGACTTCGACCGCAAATGACGGGAGGAGCGGCGAATCCTTTCCGGGCCTCAATGATGGGTGCACCGGCGGGGGGACCAGGTTTTGGGGGGGTTCCTCCATTCTCCGGCGCAGGGCAGTCAACGTTATCGTCACCCTTCGCTGGTATTACTGGTGCTAGTGGGTCAGGAGCCTCAACACCGTTTGGAGCGAATTTGTTCGCAGGGTCAGGAGGCGCTTTGGGGCCGAGTTTTGGTCCGGGCGGACAGCCCGCGCAGGTGCAGCAGCAAAAGAGTTCTTTGTCTCTCATTTAGCTTCAGATACGCGCAAACCTTTACTTTTCGGTTTGGATTATATCTCTTTCCAGTATTGATATCCGCTCGAGCTCGAGCCCTCCGCTTTGAACATAGGATTTTGGGACATTTCTTTCTGTGTCATGTAGCAAACTATCTACTTATTACATTTCCGTACAATAATTCAAGCTCTCCTTTGTGTCTTGCCACACTTGGACTTCTTCTAAAGTGACCACATTTGCGAGTCGCGGTCTTTAATCACTCCGCTTGCTCCCTCGACTCTAACCAGCGCACACACATGACATCGTAAGTCTAGAGCATGATATCTTGAATCCCCATCATCTCTGAGGATAATACTGCAATAGAGAACAAAAGGAAATTCTAGCCACTGACGCGACAACACCCGAGGTCACGATCGAAAGCGCAATAGAACACGCAAAGCGCGCTTTTGCCCTCAAAAAGTATGAGCAAGCTGTGGATCACTACGCCACGGCTCTAGAACTCATGTACGTCGCGTCTTCCCGTTCATTCCATACTTTGGTCACGCCATGCTCACCCGACGCGTTGCAGAACCACCAAGTTTGGCGATAACACTCCAGAGACTGCGGACCTCTACTTTTCGTATGGCAAAGCGCTGTTGGAAAATGCTATCTCTCAGAGTTCTGTTCTGGGAAAGGAACAGCCGGAGGATGGGCTGGAGGATGAAAACAAAGGTCTGTCACAACTCCGGCCCTACTTCCCCTGTAAGCTGTGCTAACGAGCTGCAGGTCATAGCACTTCTGGAAATGGACCAATCCTGTCGTTCTCAGGTGACGCAGAAGACGTTGATAACGACGGGGGGGAAAATCCCACCGTTGATCTATTCGGGCAAGCAGCCCAAACCACCTCAAATGCTGAGGCTGCAGGCGAGAGCGACGATGACGACGAAGGGGACGAAGCCGAGCCTGAAGATGACTTTAATGCCGCTTGGGAAGTCTTGGACCTTGCACGGGCAATATACGACAAGCAAAATGACGAAGAAGAGGATGAGGACGTGAAACTGAAATTGGCAGATACATATATCGCACTTGGAGATGTCTCTCTGGAAACTGGTGAGTTCAATAATTGCTCTGTTGCTGTCTTTGGAGGTTCTCTTATTCCATATTGTTCAGAAAAATTCGACCAAGCCATTACCGACTATGAAGCTGGTCTGGCACTTAAAGTCAAGCTACTACCACTTTCTTCCCGACAGATTGCAGAGGCGCATTACAAACTCAGCATGGTTCTTGACCTCACGTCAGGACGTCTCGCCGACGCTATTGTGCACGCTGAAAAAGCCCTCGAGAGCGTCGAGAGCAGATTAGTGGAGCTGCGAGATGGACTGTCCGGACAATCAAAACAGGAGGCACCAGAGGTGAAGAAGGATTTCAAGGGCAAGGGCAAGTCTACGGGGGCACGCCTGGTCAGAGATGACTTGGTGCACGCCATGACTAGCAACCAGATTGAAGGCGAAATCAAGGAGTTGTCGGGCCTCAAGGAGGACTTGGCCTTGAAAGTAAGTTGCCCACACTACGCCGTTAATACGTACCAATATCCCTTTCATGTAGGTCGAGGAGCTCAAGACAACGCCCAGCGAATCTCTGGAAACCACTGCCCCGGCTCTAGCTGCCCAGGCCTTGGACAAAGAACTCAACGTAGGATCATCCTCATCGTCCGTCCCCACGCAAACCGCCGTCAACGACCTCACCTCAATGGTGGTCAAAAAGAAAAAGAAGGTACCTGAAGATTCTTCAACAGCCAAACGGAAGGCAGACGATGCTGAAACACCAAATTCGGAGAAGAAAGCGAGGTTGGACACACCAGAGTCATGATTTCAAGTTGCCGGCTTTCATCATTGCATTCGCCTCCCACCTCAAGAATGTATATGTACGATAGTGATTGTTTCGCCATGATACCAATATAATAACACATAATTCAAAACGGTAAAGATTTAGCCGCAATTAAGTTGTGTTTATACTGCTTTTTGCCAACTCCAAATTCACCAACAATATGCCCAGTCCTGGCCTTGCTCCTTAACATATACTTGTAAATTACCAAACCCTCCAGTCCTACAGGTCCCCTCGCATGTATTCTTCCAGTACTGATTCCAACCTCAGTGCCGAACCCATATCGGAAGCCGTCCGCAAATCGTGTGCTCGCATTTACAAAAGTCCCTGCGGAGTCGACACCCCGACAAAAAGCGGATGCCGCTGCATCAGATTCAGTCACAATGCAATCTGTGTGATGTGAGGAATGGCTGTTGATAAATTGGATGGCCGACGACAGGGAAGGGAGCGCGATGACGGAGAGGGTGAGAGTGAGGTGCTCAGTCATATATGAATCGGGACCAGAGGGGTAGATATTGGCTTTGGAGAGATGAGCGGGAGGTAAGAGAGCGGTCAGTGCATTGAATGTCGAAGGGTCGCAAAGAAGTTGCACATTGGCGGCTAAAAGTGCATTGGCGACTACTGGCCATGCAGTTTTGACAAGAGAATCGTGGACAATTAGTGTTTCCGTGGAGTTGCATGCCGAAGGGTAATCAGTCTGTTTAGTAACCCTTAGATATTTTGACCGAGGGAAAAAACACATTAACTGCACCTTGGAATCAACGACGATTCGTACGGCCTTCTCGACGTCAGCTGTTTCGTCTAGATAGATGCTGCACAATCCATCTGCATGACCCATCACAGGAATACGGGTGTTATTTTGGATACTTTTAACGAGACTATTACTCCCCCGTGGGATTACCAGGTCGATATACTGATCGAGCTCAAGCAAGGAGGATATTTCTGCTCGAGTTTGGACTGTCTGGACATACGTGTCCGGCAACAAAGTCTTGGACAATCCTGCTGATATTGCTTTGGACAGTATATGGGCCGTTCGATTTGACTCTTTGCCCCCTTTTAAAATTGCAGCATTACCTGACGAGTTCCAACTGTTGTCAGAGCTGCCTAGTATGACATACGAAAGGCACGGCTAACTTGCCTGACTTGATAGCTAAAGCCGCGATATTTACCACGACCTCCGGCCTTGCTTCGAAAATGACAAGCAAGACACCGATCGGACAAGACACGCGATACAGTTCCAACTCATCGTCGAGCTCTGAAGCATATGACACAGATCCTGTCGGATCCGGGAGTGTAGCAACGTCGGATACTCCTTGCAGCATCGATTCCCATTTATCACCTTTCCCAAGGTCCAAGCGTTTGAGAAGAGAATCAGTCATGCGGCCAGCTTCCACTTCTGCTCGAGCAATCTTTACGGTTTGGCGCGTTCCGATTCGCGGAGAGTTAGACCAGTTACCAAGAACATATGGGAGTCGAGTTGAGATCAGTACTTGTTGTTGACTTTTTGGTAAAGGTCAATCGTCACACCTTCAGATCCTCCTGATTTGCTTGAAGTATCTCGGCTTTGCTGTCCTCCAGTGCTTTTCGAATTTCGTGCAAAGCATTGATGCGTTCTGAAGACGGAATGAGCTGAGACTCTTCAAACGCAGCCTTGGCTGCTTTTGCGATGACCTGCGCGTTTGTGTTGGGCTGTGAAGACATGGCGAAGCACTCAAAGAGTAGACGTTCTTTGCAGTAAAAGTACTAGTACTAGTAGTATATTTGGAATTCGAGCGGTCGAGATAAGATAAGATCAATTGAAGATCAACCTACATAATTCAGCTAGCGATTCAAGTTGTTAGTATACTATTGATAGCTCAAGAAGATCATCGTAAATTTATATAAATGTTCTTCAATTTCAAGTTCTCGAAAGTTTCCTATGGGAGAACTTGAAACCCAGGCTTGACTCAGAGACTCAGAGTTAATCTTCCCGAACTTCCAGCGCACGATCAGCCTTTTCTAACCGCGCAGACTGGCCTTTCTAAAACTTTCAAGTTGGCGGGTATTGATTCGCAATGGGCTAGTATCATCTTCCTCAAGCTTGCAAGGCGGTCATTTGTCAGTAATCCCGCTATGGTCTGGAGCAGGACGAGCTTGCAATATGCAGCTTGGATCTTGGAAGGCCAATCGCGAGTCCATTGTACTGGCTTGTACCATATATTGGCAACAGTATACAGGCCAAAGATAGATACATCCTTGAATATAAACAAAACAAATTTATTCCTCTACCATTTCTTCGGTATCATGGGGGGAATCACTATATTCACCCTCCTCCTCTTCTCCCCCCTCCATATCCTCGTCGCCACTTTCATCTTCACTGCTCTCGCTCTCGTTGAAGGTCAGTGAAATGTACTCATCTCCAAGTTGGGCGTTTTCAGCCGTCACCTGCTGCAAACTGGAATCGTCAGTTCCCGTTGAAATACCAGAATTAGCATTCGAGGGGGCAATGACCACTGAGCCATGGGCTGTTGTCATTCTTGTTGTTGTCGCGGTGGGCTTCCTATTACGATTCGCACGGATGACGTGAGGAAGCTTGCATCCTCTTGTCGAGCAGGTGCCTTTCTCTGCAAAGTCAGGGCACTCCCTGACGTGTTGTTTATCGCAGTCGAGGCCCTTTTCGCAGTATCCCAGCACCGCAAAGTCACGGCAGACACCCTGGCGAGTACCCACATTGACATGCGGAAAGGGACAGTTATCGCGAGTACAGCGACCTTTGTTAAGAAAATGAAGACATAGAGGGGTGCGTTCCGGAGTAGGATCGTGGGAGAGATTGCAGCTGTCAGCAGAATTGGGGCAGCCACCTTGGAGGAAGTTCCAACAGATTGCAATCTTGGATGGGTCATGCCGATACATGCACGTGAGGCCACGACTGCAGGCACCTGAAAACAAGAAAAATGAAGCGTTGTGAACAGAGACCACGGAGGGGCGATGCATTCATGAGATAAAAATGTTGTCTTGAAATTGGGGATGGCGCACCTGTAGTTGTGAAGGGAGGACAAGGTTTGTCGGAGTACTTCAGCCGTTTGCTTGATAAGCGTCGTGCTCTGCGAAAGTAAATCAGTGGAAACAACAGTTCCATGAATGGCTACACGGACTGATAGGGCCGTCGATTGTTATTCAGCGTCATGTTGCGGGCAAGAGAAGCGCCATGGCGGCCACGTGAGGCCTTACGTTTATAAGTACGAATGTTGGGGTTAAGATGTCCTGCCTTTCTTGAAAAGTGTTGACGGGGAGCAGTCGGCCGAGGCGCCGATGGTTTGGCAAGACTGGAGGAAATAGGTTTCGGGACTGGAAAACATGGATGCAGTTTCGGATTAGGAGAAGACAGTCCCATAAATCTTGAGATACAGATTCTGGAGTAGGACTCACGATCTTTACGAACCAGAGAACGAGCTGATGATTCAAAAGCCACCCCCCCAAGAACTACTTCCTTAAGTTGAGTTGGGGGTGGTGTCGGTCGTGTTTGAGGGACAAGAGGGTGGTTTATAGTTGGTGCCGGGCGAACATGCTTGTTTATGGGTTTGTAGTTGGGGTTGACGTAGGTATTGCTCCTAGTGTGGGCCTGAGGGTGTCGAGTTGATACATGACTTGACTTGTAGAGATCGATGGACGCTGGGAAAAGAGTTAGACCAATAGGGAAAGCCTAATGCTCGGAATTACCTGTGAGACGGGCTATTTCGTTTTTGATTTGAGCTTCAGATGTTGAGGACGCCATGACGGGAGGTTGAGATGTGTAAGTTGTTGGCCTTTATTGTCCTGAACCCTTCGTGAGCTTTGCTCCTGTTTGGTTTGTGTCCTACCCGAAATTTGTATACGTTTGGTCAATTTACTATATAGTAAATCCAAATTAAGTTAAATCCTTTTTTTGTTCTTATGATGTTCTTTGGCTCGAAACGTGCAAGAGTTTGGCTCTCAGAAATAATCACACATACGAGATACATGTGGAACGGGCCTGGATGTCTCTCGCCCTTTGATCAGTGCGGCGTTGAGTGCTGGAAATGGAATAATGGATACATAAAACCGTTAATGGGCGGTCGAGAAGAACACGGATTCTTGGCGCTCTCGTATAGCATGACTTGGAGGTTAACTGAGGATCTACTCAGACCATCGTGATGCCATAAGAGGATATACAAGCATCAGCCTGCAAGACCGCTTCTTCTAACAACACCAGCGAGCACATTATCCACATCAGTTAAACTGGTTTCCTTCCTGAACACCTCCAGATAAACCTCCCCATTCACGATTGCACCTTCGTCATTCAAACCGAGTCCACGTTTGGCAACATGCCAGTGCTGGGGGTTTTGGCCGCGGGAGAATACTTCCGATATTTCAGGATCACTGTCAATATCAGTGGTAAAAGATGGTAAGACGCAGTTCGAGCATAATATACACACTTCTCTTGCAATTGTTGTGCGTTGTATAGATGCTCTGAGTTCGATGTAAACCCAGTGCTAGAAAGCGTGAAACAAGTAGCAGAGACTATATGTCTGTCCTTTGGCTGCAATATCTTTGTGGCGGATGGTAGGATGTCGGATGCGCTATTTGGAACATTCATGATCAGATCAACTGCAAATAAATCCATGAAGGCAAAATTAGCGAACCTTCTCAGCGCGTCGTCAAACATCACATCGCCAATATCATCCAACAGTCCCATGACTTTCTCGACTATCGAATACAAATCTGAGGCATCAGGATTTAAGTTCTCGCCATTACCGTCCAAACCCACCAACGCGACAACGACGGGATACTTCTGAAAAGCATAACATCAGTACAAATGATCGCCACAGGAGAAGAAATGAGACTTGCCGTAAGGTAGAAAACCTTTCTCCGTCTTGTAGCCAGCGAACCGTGAGAGTCAGCAAGATACACCGTCGTCGATGAAAACTGCGGTGTGTAATGGGCTTGGGTTTGAACGGTAGTCAATGAACACATCGAAGGAGCCAAAGAAGCTGCATCGCTGTCGGCAGGCGCACGCATGTTGGAAGCTGTTCGATTTTCTAGAAGCAGTGTTGGTGACTCCGGTGATTGGGTGTTGTCGGCAACAGAAACGGGTTCATGAGAACGGGGGTCCGAAACACCATGGTTATCGGAATCAGAAGGTACGATGGTCATCTCGGATTGCGATAATGTATCTTGTTGTCCGGTCGTATCGAAAGGCAGATTGTCTAAATCGAGTGGCGCGGGTAAAGAATTATTATCGGAGGAGATAGCATCTTCCAATGCGTTCCTATCAATCTGTAGGTGCAAAGGCTGCTCCCTTTCGGGCTTAGGCTGGTCCTCAGAGATCTGTGTCTTCCCTTCTTCATCTATGGGTAGCTCAGCAGAACGCTTCCCAGATCCCTTCCCGAATGTCAGGTATCCAGGCCAATTCCATTTGCGCATATCCATGTTCATATTCATGTTAATGTTCATGGCGGGCATCCCAAGGAAGTTATGCTGGCCAGGTATTGGTACTCCATCACCTTTCGCGGCCTCCGTTCGAGGACCAGGATTGTTTGATGCTGATTTGGCTTTCGGGGTGTCCTCAGCAGTGAGGTAGGAATCTGGAGTTTGATCGCTAGGCATTGACTCACTGGGTGGCGGGACCAACGACATCAGATGCCAGGGGAGGGACGATGGATAGCATGCCTCCCTGAACCGGGTGGAAGGAATAACAGATGGAGGCGAGATGATGATTGGAGCGATTTCGTCATGAATCTGGAATGAAAACTTGTCGAGTAGTGGTACGAGAGAGCGATATAGCGGGTGAAGAGGTACACCTGGAAACGAACAATACTTGGTCAGGGGAGATTTCGTTCTCTCTGCAGGGAAAATACCAAGATGTTCTCCAAATTCATGCCCGTCCTCCAGATTCCACGACCAAGCCCAAACAGTAAAGAATCTCTCAAGCTGCAGCTCAAGTGCCTGTTGCCCAAGTGTAGACAGGATTGAGGTAAATGACCCATGTGTCAGCTGCGGTAAAAATAATATATCGTCATGACTTGGTGGAAGCCTCACAAGCTATTGTCCACACCTTAAACTGCTCGTATCCACGTAAAATATCCGCACGCAAAGCCACGTCGTGAACGGAAGCATCGTGGTAGTCATAAACGATGGGCTGCTCGTTCTCCTTGGCTTTCTCCGGCATTGATATTTCCTTTTCTTTGCTTTTAGCTTTCCCCTTGTCTATGGGAGCCCTTGGAGTTTTAGCAACGTCAACACCCTGGAAAGCGATTGATGCAAGGTAACTTGACTATCTGCATCAATGCTCACGGCATGTATCCAGAAATTCGGTTCTGGGGAGACCATGACCATCCGCCTCGACTGTGAATGGACATTGCTACACGTTTCCTCTGCGTTAAACATCCTGGAAATTTCCTGTATGGAGATTCTTGCCATCGATAGATACGAAACTTTGTACTCACTCAGAGAAATTCACCAGTGCCTTGGCAAGACCAACTTGCCTAAGGATTCTATCACGAGAGACAGCTCGCTCTTTCGCAGTGTAGAACAGGATATGGGCTTGTTCTTCAGCATCTTCATCGTCTCCAGATATTGGGCCACTGGGATGCAAAGATGGATTGTATATTGTGAGATAAAGGAGATTTGGCGGAACTCTGCTCATGACGAGTTGATTACAAGAATAAGGTAACAACGTTTGCGGCAACTTAGACCTTTCGTGTTTTTGGTGTGCTCATCAAGTGTGAAGGTTAATTTTACATTCCAAGGCTACAATTACAATATAAATTTGTCT
>Ga0210402_10001434_pt1 | contig 24584 bp, 17 predicted proteins | sample IncBWC7MmetaG_FD_161055 | JGI IMG/M metagenome (GOLD analysis project Ga0210402, IMG submission 161055) | Forest soil microbial communities from Barre Woods Harvard Forest LTER site, Petersham, Massachusetts, United States - Inc-BW-C-7-M | ecosystem: Environmental > Terrestrial > Soil >... | reverse complement strand
GATGCTCAAATGCTATGACTCGGTGACCGACGGCTCCGTCTCGCGCTGGTCTTTCCATACCGCCTGTATCGACCCGACCGTGCCTCTCGACGCTCCTTGCCGCAAGAACGTCGTGGTCCGGTCCTTTGTCTTCTTCTAGGAAGAACAGGACGAAGCAGCGGGCAGAGGAAGCCGATATTGGTGTCGTGATACTTGACGACCGGGTGACCACTTAGACGGATTGTGTACATGCCAAGTAGCTCGCGTGGCTCGCACGGGTATCGCATCCGCGGGTGACGGTGAACATGGCTAGGCTGACGACTGAGCAGATAGCGTCGAACAACCGCCGGGCGCAGACTGTTCATCGGCTGTTGCCCGAGACGGTGGCCACGGTGCATTCCCTACTCGACGACGGCACCGCCGCCGAAGCCGCGGCGGACGGCGGCACAGGGGGAGAGGGGACGGCCAGTTGTGTGTGACGGCGACGCTTATTCCAAATGGTTCATTGGATAACTTGGCGCAAATTCCCCCTGACAGGGACCGTATTCACAACACCATAATTGAAACGATAAGGAGCTTTTCAGGAATGGCTTACCTATTTCAGCGGGTAGTCCCGAGCGAATTTGGGCGGATTCGCCCCTCGCCTTGCCGCCTTCGGGATACAGACAGCAAAGACATAGGGGTTTATCCCCTGGACGCAGGTAGGGTGTGAAGTGGGAATTCACGCCTATACAGAAGGCTCGCGCCAGACATCATCATCCATTGGATCGCGGGATGACGGTTGTCCGCGAATGATATTATGACGCGACGTTGCCCAAGGCGCCCCAGACCGTAGCCACACGATCACGTAGGCAATGGCGCCGCCAACGACCGTCAGCACGATCAATCCAGTGACTGCCTGGCCCCATGTCATGGGTTTGCCTCGTCGACAAAGCGGCGCAGGTCGGCCTGCCCTTTGTCCCTGGCCTCACCTTCAGTCGCGTACCGGCCGCGCGTCAGGATCAGCCAGGGTGCGTCCAACCTCTCCCAGATTTCATAACGATACCGCTTCGGGTCAACGCGGGTCGTAGCCTTGACCTCAAGGTGATATCTGGGCGCCAACGGATCGATGTCCATGGCCGCAGTGTAGCACCCGCGCCCCCGAACTGCGACATATCATCGTATGGGCAACAGGATTATATTCCACCGCGCGAGACCGGCCCGGCGAACATGGACCGAGACCTGATCCCTCTCAGGGGTGCTTGTGGATGGGATCGACCCAATACACCGCCTCAGGCTTCTCCACCGCTTCGATGTCCAGGTTCACCACCACGGCCTCGTTGTCGCTGCGCACCAGCACGCATTCCAGCGTCTCATCGGAGTTCGCATTGATCTCCTGGTGCGGCACGTAAGGGGGCACGAAGATGAAATCCCCCGCCTCCGCCTCGGCCACGAACTCCAGGTGCTCGCCCCAGCGCATGCGGGCCTTGCCGCGCACCACGTAGATCACGCTCTCCAGCGCACCGTGATGATGCGCGCCGGTCTTGGCATTCGGATGGATGCTGACCGTGCCGGCCCAGATCTTCTGCGCCCCGACGCGGGCGGCGTTGATGGCGGCGGCCCGGTTCATGCCGGGCGTCTGAGCGGTGTTGGGATCGAGCTGGTTACCCTTGATCACCCGTACGCCGTTGTGCCGCCAGTCAACCGCGCCGGGCGCCGGTGCCTCATGATGGTGGTCGTGGTGGTCCTCGCTCATCGCCCTGCTTCCTTCGGCTGATCGCGCCTACTATCGGCAACCCAGGCTGCGAAGGGAAGCCGCGGCATTGCTGCGCCCTCACTGACAGACGAACGCCGCGCGAATTACCCGATCACCGGCAGACTGAGCGGCGTGATCTCCTCGGCGCGGCGGCGACGCCAATCGTGGTTCGGCACATCTACTTCCATGCGCGCCTGCGCCTCCACCAATGCCTCCAGCGCACCCGCATGGTCGAGTGTCAGCACGCGCTTGTTCTCGACGGTCTTGCTGCCATCAACATAGACCGTCTGCACGGCGCGATCGGCGGCGGTGTAGATCAGCGAACGCAGCGGATCGCGTGCCGGCATCATGAACGGGCATGTCAGATCCACCAGAACGAAGTCAGCCTTCATGCCTGGAGCCAGACGGCCGATATCGTCACGCCCCAATGCCTTGGCGCCACCGACCGTGGCCGCGTGAAACAGCTCCGCCGTACTAATCGCGTTGATGTCTTCCGCCGAAACCCGCGCCAATATCGCCGCGAGCCGCATCTCCTCGATGAGGTTATGCGGCGCGACGTCCGTGCCGAAGCCGATATTGACGCCACCGCGCCGGTAGCGTCCAAAATCCTCAAGCGTCTGCCCATACCGAGCGAACGGCGACGGGCAATGTGCGATCGACGTCCCCGTGCCGGACAGAATGCCGAGGTCCTCGCGCGTATGCCAATGCAGCCACGAATGCTCGTCGATGAAGATCGCATGGCCAAGGATCGTGCGCGGCCCGAGGATGCCGATATCCCTGGCCCATTGCACCGGCGTTTTACTGTGCCGCTGCACCATCACATTGAACTCGTTGACGCTCTGCGCGCAATGCGTGGTGAAGGGCAGATCCTTCTCGGCCGCCGCCTCCCAGCTTTCGCGTAAAAGTTCCTCCGTGCATGTGTCGATCTGTGCGGGCGTTACAATCCCCGAGAGTCGTCCGGACGGATGCGCGCGCGCCTCATCGATAAGAGTCATGGCAGCATGGAAATTGCGTATGCCCGCCGCTTCGTCCCACAGGTATTTGAGTTCCCAGTCGTTCTCGAGGTTCCAGCGCGCGGAGGCATAGCCGGGCGCCAGGAAGACGCGCAGCCCGCTTCGCGCAGCCAGGTCGATCCAGCTCGGATCATTGCCCGAGAGATCCGCGACTGTGGTAATCCCGGTCAGCAGCATCTCGCAATACGCCACTTCCTTGCCGGCTCGCCGACCCTCCATGTCCGGGCGGAACGCCAGCGAGCGTTCATACAAACCGCTCATGAACATCGCGGGCACGCCATGTTCCTCGCGGATGCCGCGATAGAATGGCTCCGTGCTGGGATGCGAGTGAATGTCGATCAGACCCGGCATGACCATCAGGTCGCGACCGTCGATCACCTGGTCAGCGGCGCCCGCGTAGCCGCGGCCGACATGAGTGAACGAATTACCGGTAAAAACGACATCCGCGTCCCGCAGATAGACGTGGCGACCGGAGGGAACGTCCCATGCAATCACCCAGCTCGAGTTCCTGATCCAGGTCGTCATTGGCACTGTCCCCCTACTGGCTCACGCAAGATGCAACCGCTTGCTCGTCATCGGCAACGCCCGCCGCTTTGGGATGCGGGGAGCCAATACCGGGACAACCTCACCGCTGGCACGCTGGTTGCTTCGTGAAGGCGGTTGGACACAACGCGTGTCGTTCGCTGATGACGCGCCGGCTCTCCAGACCTGCCGCTCTTGTTGTCATCCCCGCGAAAGCGGGGATGACAACAAGAGGTACCAGGCGCGCCGCAGCCGATTCGTTTAATTCCGAGCAGGTCTATACGGCGTCGATCAAACTCACATGTGCTGCGATGACACGCCAGCCTTCCGGCGTCCTTGGCCAGGCCTGCAACTGACGGCCGATCATTCCAGGTGGCGTGTCACGTTGGAACGGGATGGAAGCGGTGGCGAAGTCGTGACCGTAGGTGGTGATCACCGTGCGCGACAGGCGTCGTGCGAGGCCGATCGGTGAACGCGCACGCGGAACGCGGCGATTTCGTCGCTGCCGTACAGGTTCTCGCCAATGCCGTCGCGGATGGTGTGAGGGCTACGCCAGAACAGTTCCTGCAAGGCGCCGACGCCGTTGCCGATGAGCGCGGCTTCGTAGCGCGCGAACGCCGTGGTGGGCTGGGCGTGCACCTCGGGAATGTTGATCTCCACGCCGACCGCACGACGCCACGAACCTTCAGATCATAGGCGATCCGCATCGCTACGTCCTCGTGCCAGGGTGCCGTAATGCGTCGTGCCTGCGGTCGGCCTCGATCGTGGCCATCGCCGCCTTGGTCGGCGTCACGCAGCCGCCGCGCCACTGCTGCGCCGGCCTGGTCTCATTCGGCCGGCGCCTCTTCGCCCATACCCGCTTCGTCCAGGGGTTGTTCGGTAGCGGCGGGATTGTGCCTCAAACCGACGCACATCAGCGCGATCAGCAGATAGCCGAGCGCGACCGGTGCGGAGTTGCCGACCGCCAGCGCCGTGCCGTTGATGAACCCGAAGAAGGCCAACACCGCGGCCGCAGCCGCATACAGCGCGGCACGATCGAACTTGCGATCGATGATGAATGCCGCGATGGCGCCCAGCATCAATCCCGCCAATGTGCCGCCGCCGCCGAACAGCTGCAGTCCATGGTAGATCACGCCGTTGCCGGCCAGCTTGTCCAGGCCGACCTTGTCAGCCGATGTCCCCGCGGCGGCCAGCGCGCCGTCGATCTGGCTCTGCGCCCACGATGCGATGTTGGGCAGCATGGCCAGAATGACCGCCGGCGCGTGGCGGGCCGGCGTCGTCTCGAACGCCTGCGCGCCAATGACGAGGCCGATATACAAAAGTATGGGCAGGATGGCGACCAGCGGCACCACCGCGAGCAGCAATGCGGTCAGGCCAAGGAAGCAGACCAGTGCGATGACGATACCCGTGGCGAAGGAATAGCCGACGCGCCCGCCGACGGACTTCCAGCCCGGATGGCCGATATAGACTGCCGGCGGAAATGGCGAGCCGAGCACTGCTCCGGCAAGTGCGCCGACGCCGTCGGCCACCAGCACCTTGCGGAGGTCGAAATTGTCGCCCGCCGCAGAGGCGCTCTCGACGTTGTTCATGCCCTCGGTAAAATTGTAGATGCCAAGAGGCACGGCGACGACGAGCAGCGGGCCGATGTCGGACAGGCCGGCCAGGAAGTCAGCCGATGGCATCGGCACGTGAAGCCCGAATTGTTGCAGCGCCACGATAACGGCGTGCGCGTCCATCACCGGACTCAGTCCGGTGAATGTGCCGAGCCAGGCCAGCACGGTGCCCGCCAGCACCGCGGCAAGTCCGCCGGGCAAACCCCAGGGCAGCCGCACGCGCGCGCACCAGCTCACCAGAATAATGCCGAGTGAGACGAAGGCAATCCATGGCACCTGCCAGCTCAGCGCGGCGGGGCGCATCGAGATGAAGGCGATCGAGATGCCGGCCAATGCGCCGAGCATTGCCGCCCGCGGCGTGTACTTCCGGATCGTCGGTCCGACGAAGGCGCCAAGCAGGATGATCACGCCGATGATGAACGCCCAGGCGAGGCCGGCCTGCCATGCGAGGATCGGATCATTCGTCTTCAGATAGGTCGGCAGCATGACCAGGAAGATCACGATGAACATGTGCGGCACGCTCGGCCCATACGGCAGTGCGGTGACGTCGCTGCGGCCCTCGCGTTTGGCGAGCTGCCAGGCGAGCCAGGCGTAGAACAGGTTGCCGATCGGCAACGCGATACCAAGCGCGGGCAGCACGCGGCCGAACACAATGCTCTCCGGCAGCTTCACCACGCCCAAACACAGGCCGGTAAGAACGATGACGTTCAGCGCCACGTTGGTGAACAGGCCGAAGAAGCCGTTCCAGTCGCCGGCAACCCACATGGCGGGACCGGCCGTAGCCACGGTGCGCGTGCTGCTCATCGCTGTCTCCTGTCGGTTCGTGCCATGCCGCGGCTGCGCAATATCGCCTCCAGGTCGGTGGCGTAGAATGCGCCCTTGCCCGGCTTGTCCACCACGGGTTCGCCGGGCTCCGGGGCCAGTTCGGGTACGATTTCGTGGCCTGGTTCGCCGCGCACCAGAATGCGACCCATAGGCCCGGCGTCGCCGATGCCGGTCGGGAACGGGCCACGCACGCGCTCGGCAGGGGCGAGGTCGGACAGATCGGGGCGATGGCGCTCTCTTGTATGGACCAGCAGCATCCCTGCGGAACGGCAGGCGCGCAGCACGCCGACATCGTTGCTCAGCGCGGCGCCGAAGCCGCCCGGTTCAAGGAAGTCGCGCTGCCTATCGATGATCACGAGCGCAGTGGTGGCTGCACCGGACGCGAAGTCGTGCGGCTCGGCGGCAATGGACTGCATGCTTGCTTCCTGGGCAGTAAGCCTACGGAGAGGGCAGCTTTCATCGTGCATTTACGGCAGATGCCGCATCCGCATCCAGATTTCTCCCCGCATCAGTGACGCTAGCTGCAAGAACAGGGCCAACGCCTGCTGCATTGCACAATCCGCCGCGCCATGCCCTGGTGCTGCACGCTCCGCGGCGATTTCGACGGTAAGTTTGCCCAGGAACTCGTGGCCTTGACGGCGACGATCGGCACCGGTGCCGACGCAGGTCCGTTCGGCAATCCGCCTTGTTGCACTCGTGATCAGCCGCAGCACAGGTAGCGCGACCGTCACGCAAATTGCCGCGTGACTGATGTCTTATTCATCGCAATCAGCAACGCCACAACGGGAAGATGCCACCACGTGAATGTGCGACCGCCGCCCTCGACCACGCACGCCATCCCATCGCCGGACATCTGGTGATCACAAGACTGATGTGACGATTCGTCAACGGCAAAGCGGAAGACGCCATTACAAGCGACGCCGGCAGGTCGAGTTCCTCGACATCATGAACAGCGTCGTGGCGGCAGCATTTCCCGCTCGCGAATTCCACGTCATCTCGTGGTTGAATACTGCAACCGACGCCAGGCAAAACCTGCGAGCGGGCGTCCCCATTGTAACGAAACACTGAAATCGGTAACCCCACATAGTGAAAGGGTTGCCGCGCCGATGGCTGGCCCCTTTATGGCGGTGCGGCCGTCCCAACTTCAGCCAGGCGATGACTGCGGCAAGCCAAGAATGACGACATACCATGGATGAGCGCGTTGATCGGGCGGAAGCCGACGTCGAACCGGCGCCGCTATCACGTGAAACCCGCGTCACCCGCCCGCCTCGGCTGCGTCGGCTGGTCATCCCGGTCGTCCTGATCGCCGCCAGCCTGGGGATCGGCTGGTACTGGTGGACGCACCGCGCGCCGCAGCCTACCAGTCGCGGCGCCACCGCCCAGGCCGCGCCGCAGCCGGTCGGCGCCGCCACCATCGACAAGGGCGACATCCGCATCGTGCTGAATGAGCTTGGCACGGTCACGCCGCTCGCCACGGTGACGGTGAAGACGCAGATCAACGGCCAGCTCGTCGATGTCGCGTTCAAGGAAGGCCAGGTGGTCAAGAAGGGCGACTTCCTGGCCCAGATCGATCCCCGCCCGTTCCAGGTGACCCTGGAGCAGGCGCAGGGCCAGCTCGCTCACGACCAGGGCCTGCTGCAGCAGGCGCAGACCAACCTGAAGCGGTTCCAGACGCTTGGGCGGCAGGACTCCATCGCCCAACAGCAGGTGGACGACCAGCGGTATCTGGTGGCGCAGGACATCGGCACAGTGCAGTCCGACCAGGCGCAGGTGGACAGCGCGAATCTGAACCTGACCTATTGCCATATCGTCTCGCCGATCGAGGGTCAGATCGGCCTGCGCCAGGTCGATGCCGGCAACTATGTGCAGACCAGCGACGCCAACGGTGTGGTCGTGATCACGCAGATGCAGCCGATCTCGGTGATCTTCTCGGTGCCGGAGGACAACCTGCCGGACATCATCCAGCGGCTGCACACGGGCGCCACTCTGAGCGTCGAGGCCTACGACCGGGCCAATGTCCGGAAGCTGGCCACCGGGCAGCTTGGCACGCTGGACAACCAGATCGACACCACCACCGGCACGCTCAAGCTGCGCGCCATGTTCGATAATCCGGACGAACTGCTTTACCCGAACCAGTTCGTCAACGCGCGGTTGCTGGTGAACACCATGCAGGACACCGTCCGGGTGCCGGTTCCGGCGGTTCAGCGCGGCGAGCCTGGTACATTCGTCTATGTGATCAATGCCAACAACACCGTCTCGGTTCGTCCGGTGAAGCTGGGGCCAACCGACGGCGGCTACGCGGCGGTTCTGTCAGGCCTGCAGCCCGGCGACAAGGTGGTGACGGACGGCACCGACCGGCTGCGCGACGGCGCCGCGGTGACGGTGCCGGCACCGGGCCAGACGCCAGGTCAACTCCAGGGTCGCGCCGGCCAAGCCGCCCAACCCGGCCAGACTGCCCAGCCCGGCCAACCAGCGCAGCCATCCCAGACGCCGCCCGAGCCCGGCCAGCGCCCCGACGGTCAGCGCGGCCAGCGCCATTCGACACAGCCGCAATGATCCGCGCCCTCCGGCCTGATCGTTGGCGCGCGGCATGAGCCCGTCGCGCCCCTTCATCCTGCGGCCGGTCGCGACCACGCTGCTGATGGCCGCCATCATGCTGGTCGGCATCGTCGCCTACCGCTTCCTGCCGATCTCCGCCCTGCCGGAGGTCGACTACCCGACCATCCAGGTACAGACCTTCTATCCGGGCGCCAGTCCGGAGGTCATGACCTCAGCCGTCACCTCGCCTCTCGAGGTGCAGTTCGGTCAGATGCCGAGCCTGAACCAGATGTTCTCGACCAGTTCGGCCGGGGCGTCGGTCATCACGTTGCAGTTCAGCCTGGATATCAGCCTGGATATCGCGGAGCAGGAGGTGCAGGCGGCGATCAACGCGGCCGGCAACCTGCTGCCGACAGACCTCCCGGCGCCGCCGATCTACGCCAAGGTCAATCCGGCCGATGCGCCCATCCTGACCCTGGCGCTGACCTCGAAGACCCTGCCGCTGACCCAGGTCGAGGATCTGGCCGATACGCGACTCGCGCAGAAGATCTCGCAACAGCCCGGGGTCGGTCTTGTCAGCATCAGCGGCGGCCAGCGGCCGGCCGTGCGCGTGCAGGTCAATCCGCGCGCACTGGCCGCCTATGGGCTGAACATCGACGACCTGCGGACCACCCTGGGCAATGCCAACGTCAATACGCCGAAGGGCAATTTCGACGGCCCGGCGCAGGCGTCCACGATCAACGCCAACGATCAGATCACCAGCCCCGACGACTATCTCGCGCTGGTGATCGCCTACCGCAACGGCGCTCCGGTGCGGCTGAAGGATGTGGCAACCGTTGTCAGCGGCGCGGAGAACACCAAGCTCGGCGCCTGGGCCAACACGACGCCGGCGGTAATCCTGAACGTGCAGCGCCAGCCGGGCGCCAACGTCATCCAGGTCGTGAACACCATCAAGGCGCTGCTGCCGCAACTGCAGTCCACCTTGCCCGCCGCAGTGGATGTCGCCGTGCTGACCGACCGCACCACGACCATCCGCGCCTCGGTTGCCGATGTCGAGTTCGAACTGGGCCTGTCGGTCGCCCTGGTCGTGCTGGTGATCTTCCTGTTCCTGCGCAACCTGCCCGCCACGATCATTCCGAGCCTGTCGGTGCCGCTGTCGCTCGTCGGCACCCTGGCGGTCATGTACCTGCTGGGTTTCAGCCTCGACAACCTATCGCTGATGGCGCTGACCATCTCCACCGGTTTCGTGGTCGATGACGCCATCGTCATGATCGAGAACATCTCCCGGTATGTCGAAGCCGGCGAGGCGCCGTTGGCGGCGGCGTTGAAGGGCGCGGAACAGATCGGCTTCACCATCATCTCGCTGACGGTGTCGCTGATCGCCGTGCTCATTCCACTCCTGTTCATGGGCGACGTGGTCGGCCGCCTGTTCCACGAGTTCGCCATCACCCTGTCGGTGACGATCATCATCTCCGCCGTCGTCTCGCTGACCTTGGTGCCGATGATGTGCGCCAGGCTGGTGCGGCACCGGCCCGCAGCGGAGCGCAACCGCTTCGACCTGGCGGCGGAACGCGGCTTCAACTGGGTCGTCGGACGCTACGACCGGTCGCTGAACGTGGTGCTGGATCATCAGGGACTGACCTTGCTCGTCGCAGTCGTCACGCTGGCGGTCACCGTGCTGCTGTACGTCGTCGTGCCGAAGGGTTTTTTCCCCGTGCAGGACACCGGCATCATCCAGGGCATCTCGGTCGCGGCCCAGACCACATCCTACGGCGCCATGGCGCAGCATCAGCAGGAACTGGCCGCGGCAATCCTGAAAGATCCAGACGTCGTCAGCGTCAGTTCCTTCATCGGCGTCGACGGCAGCAACGCGACCCTGAACAGCGGCCGGTTCCTGATCAACCTGAAGTCAAAGGACGACCGCAGCCTGAACGCGACCGAGATCGGACGCCGCCTGCAGCAGGAGACCGCCGGTGTCGCGGGCGTGTCGCTGTATCTGCAACCGGTGCAGGACCTGACGATCGACGCCGCGATCAGCCGCACGCAATACCAGTTCGTGCTGGAGAACCCGAATATTTCCGCGTTCAACGAGTGGGTGCCGAAACTACTGGAGCGGCTGCACCAATTGCCCGACCTGACGGACGTCGCCAGCGATCTACAGCAACAGGGCCTGACGGTGAACCTGGTGATCGACCGGGAGACTGCGGCGCGCTTCGGCATAACGCCGGCAACGGTGGACAACGCGCTGTACGATCTGTTCGGACAACGCATCATCTCGACGATCTATTCGCAGTCCAACCAGTACCGCGTCATCATGGAGGCGGACCCGGCGTTGCAGACCTCGCTGGATGCGCTGTCGGCCATCCGCCTGCCATCGTCCGCCTCGACCACCGGGCAGGTGCCGCTGTCCTCCATCGTGCGGATCGAGCAGAAACCGGGCCCATTGCAGATCAGCCACCTCGGCCAGTTCCCGGCGACGACGATATCGTTCGACACCAGCGCGGGTTCATCGCTGGGGGCCGCGGTGACCGAAATCCGCCAGGCGGAACAGGATATCAGCCTGCCGGAGAGCTTCGTCACCGCGTTCCAGGGCGCCGCCCAGGCGCTGCAGGCGTCGCTGTCGAATGAGCTGCTGCTGGTGCTGGCCGCGATCGTCACCGTCTACATCGTGCTGGGCGTGCTGTACGAAAGCTTCATCCACCCGATCACGATCCTGTCCACCCTGCCGTCCGCCGGCGCCGGCGCGCTCGTGGCGCTGCTGATCGCCGGCGACGACATCGACGTGATCTCCATCATCGGCATCATACTGCTGATCGGCATCGTCAAGAAGAACGCGATCATGATGATCGACTTCGCGCTGGATGCGGAGCGCGAGGAAGGCAAACCGCCGCGCGAGGCCATCCATCAGGCCTGCTTGCTGCGCTTCCGCCCGATCCTGATGACCACGATGGCGGCGCTGCTCGGCGCGCTGCCGCTGATGCTCGGCAACGGCACCGGGTCCGAATTGCGCCGGCCGTTGGGCGTGGCGATCGTCGGCGGCCTGATCGTCAGCCAGGTCCTGACCCTGTTCACCACGCCGGTGATCTATCTGATGTTCGACCGACTCGCGTGGCGGCTGTCCGGCAGGGGCGTGGCGCGACGGAATGCTGCCAGCGGCAACGCGCCCACATGAACGTCTCGGCCCCGTTCATCGGGCGCCCGGTCGCCACCACGCTGCTGACCATCGGCATCGCACTGGCCGGGATTTTTGCCTACTTCAGGCTGCCGGTCTCGCCGTTGCCGCAGGTGGATTTCCCGACCATTTCGGTCCAGGCGCAGTTGCCCGGCGCCAGCCCCGACACGGTCGCGACCAGCGTCGCCAGCCCGCTGGAACGTCATCTCGGACAGATCGCCGATGTGACCGAGATGACCTCGACCAGTTCGGTCGGGCAGGCGCGCATCGTCCTGCAATTCGGGCTGGATCGCGACATCAACGGTGCGGCGCGCGACGTGCAGGCCGCGATCAACGCCGCGCGCGCCGATCTGCCGACCAGCCTGCGCAGCAACCCGACCTACCGCAAGGTGAACCCGGCCGATGCGCCGGTGCTGATCCTGGCGCTGACCTCGAAGACACTGACCCGCGGTCAGATGTACGACGCCGCGACGAATGTGCTGTCGCAACGCCTGTCGCAGGTCAGCGGCATCGGCCAGGTGATCATCGGCGGCGCGGCGCTGCCCGCTGTGCGTGTGGAACTGAATCCGCAGGCGCTGTTCAAATACGGCATCGGCCTCGAGGATGTCCGCGCCGCCCTTGCCTCTGCTAACGCCAACAGCCCGAAGGGCGCGATCGAAGCCGACGGGCTGCATTATCAGCTCTACACCAACGACCAGGCATCGCATGCGGTGGACTACCGTCCGCTGGTGATTGCCTATCGCAACGGCGCCGCGGTGCGCCTGTCTGACGTGGCGGACGTGCAGGACTCGGTCGAGAACCTGCGCAACGCCGGCCTCGCCAACGGCAAGCCCGCGGTGCTGGTGATCCTGTTCCGCCAGCCGGGCGCGAACATCATCGACACGGTGGACAGCGTGAAGGCGGCGATCCCGCAACTGATGGCGGCGATGCCGCGCGACATGGACCTGCTGATCGCCAACGACCGCACCACGACGATCCGGGCCAGCCTGCACGACACCGAGATAACCTTGCTGATCGCGGTCGCATTGGTGACGCTGGTGGTGTTCCTGTTCCTGCGCAACGGCCGCGCGACGCTGATCCCGGCGATCGCGGTGCCGGTCTCGATCATCGGCACGTTCGGGGCGATGTACCTGCTGGGCTATAGCCTCGACAACCTGTCGCTGATGGCGCTGACGGTCGCCACGGGCTTCGTGGTGGACGACGCGATCGTGGTGCTGGAGAATATTTCCCGGCATATCGAGGCCGGCATGCCGCGCCTTCAGGCCGCACTGCTCGGCGCGCGCGAGGTCGGCTTCACCGTGATGTCGATCAGCTTTTCGCTGATCGCGGTATTCCTGCCGATCCTGCTGATGGGCGGCATCGTCGGCCGGCTGTTCCGCGAGTTCGCCGTGACGTTGTCGCTCGCGATCCTGGTGTCGCTGGCGATCTCGCTGACCACCACACCCATGATGTGTGCGCTGCTGCTGAAGCCGGAGGTCCGGCGTGTCGGACCCACACGGCGCACGTTGTTCGATCGCGCGCTGTCGCTCTATGAGCGCAGCCTCGGCTGGTCGCTGCGCCACGGCGCGCTGGTGCTGCTGGTGCTGCTGGTCACCGTCGGGCTGAATATCGTCCTGTATGTGATGGTGCCGAAGGGCTTCTTTCCGCAGCAGGATACCGGCCGGTTGACGGGCAGTCTGCAGGCCGATCAGAGCATCTCCTTCCAGGCGATGCAGGGCAAGCTGGCGCAGTTGATGGACATCGTGCAGCACGACCCGGCGGTGCAGGACGTGGTCGGATTCACCGGCGCGGGCGGTGGCGGTGGCGGCGGTCAGACCAATACCGGGCAGGTCTTCGTCTCCCTGAAGCCGCTGTCGCAACGCGCCGGTATCGATCAGGTGATCGCCGGGTTGCGCCGCAAACTGTCCGTGGTGGCTGGTGCCAGGCTGTTCCTGGTGCCGATCCAGGACATCCGCGTCGGCGGCCGGCAAACCAACGCCGCCTATCAGTACACGCTGCAGGCTGACAGCACTGCCGTGCTGTACGAATGGGCGCCGAAACTGCTTGCCGCCCTGGAACACAACCCGGTCCTGCGCGACGTCAATTCCGACCAGCAGCAGAAGGGCCTGGAAACCGACTTGGTGATCGACCGTGCCACCGCAAGCCGCCTTGGCGTCAGCGCCAGCCAGATCGACAACACGCTGTATGACGCATTCGGCCAGCGACAGGTCTCCACCATCTACAGCGCGCAGAACCAGTATCACGTCATCATGGAGGTGGAGCCGCGCTACTGGCAGACGCCTGACACGCTGAAGGGCATCTACGTCAGCACCTCCGGTGGAAACGCCAGCGGCACGGAGACGACAAACGCGGTGATCGGCACGGTCGCGTCCGCTGCCGCGAAACTCGCCAGCGCAACGAGCAACGCCACCACCGCGGCAAGCATCGCCAGCAGTTCGGCGCGCAACGCATCGACCAACGCACTTGCCAACACCGGCAAAGGCAGCGCTTCGTCCGGCGCCGCGGTCAGTACGAGCCAGGAGACGATGGTGCCGCTGGCCGCCTTCACCAAATATGGCCCCGGCAACACGCCGTTGGCGGTCAATCACCAGGGGCTGTTCGTCGCCGCCACGATTTCCTTCAACCTGGCACCCGGCAAGTCGCTCAGCGATGCGACATCTGCGGTGGCCGAGGCAGTGCGGCAGATCGGCATGCCGGCGAGCATCCATGGCAGCTTCCAGGGCACCGCGCAGACCTATCAGCAATCGCTGAACAGCGAGCCAATCCTCATCGCCGCAGCGCTGATCGCCGTCTACATCGTGCTGGGCGTGCTTTACGAAAGCTACATCCACCCGGTCACCATCCTGTCCACCTTGCCATCGGCCGGCGTGGGCGCGGTGCTGGCGCTGCTCGCGTTCAACACCGAGTTCAGCATCATCGCCCTGATCGGGGTGATCCTGCTGATCGGCATCGTCAAGAAGAACGCGATCATGATGATCGACTTCGCGCTGGAGGCGGAACGCGCGCATGACATGGACCCTCGCGATGCGATCTTTGAAGCCTGCCGGCTGCGGTTTCGGCCGATCATGATGACAACCAGCGCGGCCATGCTGGGAGCACTGCCGCTGGCTTTGAGCTTCGGCGATGGCGGGGAGCTGCGCCGCCCGCTTGGCATTGCGATCGTTGGCGGGCTGCTGGTGAGCCAGATTCTGACGCTCTACACGACGCCGGTGTTGTATCTGTATCTCGACCGTTTCCGCCTGTCGGCGCGACGCCGTTGGCAGCAAGCGTTTCCGCGCCTGTCAACGACCCCGGGGCCCGCCGAATGAAGCATTCGCCGGCTGTGGGCGCGCTGGCTCTGTGCGCGTTCGCCTCGGGGTGCATGGTCGGGCCGGACTACAGCAAGCCCGATGCGCCGATGTCGGAGCAATTCAAGGAGCTGAGCGGCTGGAAGCCTGTCCATCCGGAAGACGATGCGGACAAGGGCGTATGGTGGGCGATCTATCGCGATCCGCAACTGGATCGGTTGATGCGGAAGGTGGAGATCTCCAACCAGACTGTGAAATCGTTCGAGGCGCAGTATCGCAATGCGGTCGCGCTGGTGGGCGAAGCGCGCGCCAACCTGTTTCCCATAGCCACGCTGAACGCTGGCGTGTCGCACACCGGGACCGGCGGCAGTAGTCTGTCGAGCCTGGCGCGCAACAATCAGTCAACCACCACATCCGGCGTCGGCACCAGCAACATCAGCAGCAGCAGCAGCAGTGGTGGCAGCGGCGGTCGCAACGGCACGCTGTACACCGTCAGCGGCACCGTATCCTGGGATCTGGATGTGTGGGGCAGTGTGCGGCGCCAGATTGAAAGCAATGTCGCCGGAGCGCAGGTCAGCGCCGCCGACCTCGCGAACGCCCAGTTGTCGGCGCAGGCAACGTTGGCGACCGACTATTTCGATCTGCGCGCCGAGGACTCGCTGGAGGTACTGCTGCGGGAAACCACGGCCGCGGATCGGCGCGCCCTGGAGATTACCGAGAACCAGTATCGCGCCGGCACGTCATCGAGTGCCGATGTGGTGACCGCACGGGCACAGTTGCAGTCTGTCGAGGCGCAGCTTGTCGGCGTAGGCGTGCAGCGCCAGCAATTCGAGCACGCGATTGCCGTATTGACCGGACAGCCGCCGGCGAACCTGACGATCGCGCCCGCTTCGCTGGCCAGCGCGGTGCCGGTGGCCCCGGCCGGCCTGCCGTCCGCACTTTTGGAACGCCGCCCCGACATCGCGGCGGCCGAGCGGCAGATGCAGGCGGACAACGCGCTGATCGGTGTGCAGATCGCCGCGTACTATCCGACCATTTCGCTGTCGGCACTGGGCAGTTTCGCGGGCGACCCGTTGTCGCAGCTGTTCACCGTCGCCAACCGCGTATGGTCGCTCGGCGCATCGGCGAGCGAAACTGTGTTCTCCGGCGGCGCCCGCCCGGCGGCGGTCGCGGCGGCGCGCGCGACCTACGACCAGTCTGTCGCCAATTATCGGCAGACCGTGCTGACCGCGTTCCAGCAGGTTGAGGACGCTTTGTCGTCGCTGCGCATTCTGGAGCAGCAGGCCGCGGCGCAGGCGATCGCTGTTGAATCGGCGCGTCGGGCACTGGAGGTTACATTGAACGCCTACCGCGCCGGCACCGTCGCCTACACCGCCGTGATTACCCAGCAGACCTTGTTGCTGGGGGATCAGCAGACGTTGCTGTCGATTCAGCAGAGTCGGCTGGTCGCCAGCGTGGCACTGGTCGAGGCGCTGGGCGGTGGCTGGTCCACCGAGGAACTGCCAGAACCACACGAGGTAAAGGCAGCCAATCCGGTGCTGCCGTGATGCGGCGCACGCCACCGGATACACCCGGATCGCGCACGGACGATGACGACGAACCGATGCGCCTCATTTTTTCACCGTCATGGCGGGCGAAGGCCCGCCATCCACGACTTTGCTGATTACGCCAAGGAAAGACGTGGATGGCCGGCCTTCGCCGACCATGACGACAGTGGGGCAATCGATGGGTCACTTGCAATGGCCCTCGGCATAATTCCGCAGTAGATCTTTGTGGTTAAGCTTCTACATCCCATTCCCAAGCTGCGTTCCTGCCATCCGCTCGAGCAGCTTCGCCATCTCCGTGTGATCGGCGTCGGAACCGAACATTGCCTGCGCCGCCGTCACCATCTCCTTGCACAGCGCGGACAGCGGCGCGGGCGTTTCGGTCTCACGGCCGACCTGCAATGCAGTCGCCAGATCCTTCGCCAGCAGCCCCATGGTGAAGCCCGCGTCGAACTTGCGCGACAGCACGAACTGCTTGAACTTCTTCTGCGTCGAGTTGTTCATCCCCGTTGCGGCATTCAGCACATCCACCATCACCGCCGGATCCAGCCCAAACCTCTGACCGATCAGCAACGCCTCGATCCCGATCAGGAAACCGCCAGCAGACACCAGATTGTTCAGTGCCTTCATCGCCTGGCCCGATCCGACCGCGCCGGTGCGCAACACGGAAGTGCCCATCGCAGACAGCACCGGCAGCACCGAATCGATGATCGCACTGTCACCGCCGACCATGATCGCCAGCTCGCCCGTTTTCGCCCGCGGCACGCCGCCCGACACCGGCGCGTCGATCATGTGCCCGCCCAGTTCCATGACCCGATCGGCCAGTAACTGCGTCACCGACGGCACGCCGGAACTCATCTCGATCACCACTGTGCCCGGCTTCATCCCCGCCATCACCGTGTCATCGCCTTTCGCGAGCACGTGCTCGACGATCGTGCTCGTCGGCAGCATGGTGATCACCACGTCCGACGCCGCGGCAAGCTGCCGCAGAGTGTCCGGCGCGTCGCCACCGACCTGCTGGACAAAGTTGTTCGCCACCTCCCGTCGCGAGTCATTCACGTGCACGGTGAAGCCGGCGCGCACGAGGTTGGCCGCCATCGGCCAGCCCATGTTGCCGACGCCGACGAATCCGACGTTTGGCCGGTCCGCCATCAGTCGCCGCCTTTCGCGGTGTCGACTTCCTTGAACACTTCGGTGGCGATCCGGAATGCCTCCAGGCACGCCGGGATGCCGCAATAGGCGCCGATCTGCAGCAGGATCTCCTTGATCTCGTCGCGCGTCACGCCATTGGTGAGCGCGGCGCGCAGGTGCAGCCGGAATTCGGCGCCGCGATTGAGCGCCGCAAGCATCGTCAGATTGATCATGCTGCGCGTCTTGCGCGGCAGGCCGGGACGCGTCCAGATCATCCCCCACGCGACTTCGGTGGTGATCTGCTGGAACGCCGCGTTGAAGTCATCGGCACGCGTCAGCGAAGCATCGACGTAGTCGGCGCCTAGCACATCGCGTCGCACTTCCAGGCCCCTCCTAAACAGGTCGCTCTGGTATTCGGGACGGTTGGGGATATTGGCCATGGCGAATGTCCTCTGCTGCGAGGTCGCGGACGGTAGAGACCAAGTCGCGTATCGGCAAGTTGACGCCACCTCCAGGGCAATCGGACGAACGGCCGGCGCCATCCGAATGACGCAAGAATTTTAACACGGAGGACAATCGAGAGCCACGGAGGACCACGGAGGTCGATTTTGCCGCCGTACTGCGCATTCAATCCGTTCTCCGTGGTCCTCCGTGGGCCTCGCGCGTCCTCCGTGTTAGAATCGTTTCTAGCGGACGCTCCGACTGCTCGGATAGGTGGACGTTTACCCGTTCGCCCTGACGCCGCGTCACAATCTTGACGCCGGTCGCCCCTCCAGTTCATCGTCCATCGGCTGCACTGCAGCCGGAAAAAATCAACGCTCGGCAACCAAATTGAGGGACAGGAGGCTTGCCATGCCGACCAGGGCTCCGTTCTTGAAGACACGCTACGGCGGCTACCATCACCGGCACGTTTCACAGGAGGACACCGAACTCACCCATGTCGGCCCGGACACGCCCGGCGGCGAGTATCTGCGCCGCTTCTGGCAGCCGATCTGCTACATCGATGACCTGAAGGACCTGCCGCTGGCAGTCAAAATTCTCGGCGAGGAGCTGGTCGTCTTTCGCGACGGCAGCGGCGCGATTGGCCTCCTGGAGCGCCACTGCCCGCACCGCGGCACCTCCCTCGAGTTCGGCCTTGTCGGTGCGAAAGGGATACGTTGCTGCTATCATGGCTGGCTGTTCGACGTGGATGGCGCGATCCTTGAAACGCCAGGCGAACCGGCGACCAGCACGCTCAAGGACCGACTGTGCCACGGCGCCTATCCGGTGCACGAAACGCATGGCATCGTCTTCGGCTATATGGGACCGCCCGATCGGATGCCGGCGTTTCCCGTCTATGACAGCTTCAATCGGCCCGGCTATCGGATCATTCCCGGACAAAAATATTACTATCCGTGCAATTGGCTGCAGATTCTGGAAAACACGATGGATGCGGTCCACACCGCGTTCCTCCACACGATCGTCAGTGGCGCGGTATTCACCGACGAATTCGGCGTGCTGCCGGAACTGGAGTTTGCCGAGACGCCCGTCGGCATCATCTACATCGCCACGCGGCGGGTCGGCGACAATATCTGGGCACGCATGGTCGAGAACGTGCTGCCCAATCTCCAGCAGGTCGCGCCGGTCTGGGAATCCGGTCAGCAACCGCATCCGTTCAGCGGCCCGATGATGAGCCGCTGGATCGTGCCGCTCGACGACACCAATACGATGCTGATCGAACTGCGTCACGTCAGCGAGACCGAGGGTGTCGTCACGCCGGACTGGTGGGCCAATCCCAGCATCATGCTGCCCGGCCAGCTTGCCGCCGACAGTTACGAGGAAAGCCAGCGCCGCCCCGCCGACTTCGAGGCGCAGGTTTCGCAGCGCCCCATCGCCGTCCACGGCCTCGAACATCTCGGCACGACCGATCGCGGGATTACGATGTTCCGCAACCAGATCCGCAAGGGGATCCGCGCGGTCAAGGCCGGCAGCGAGCCCGTCGGCCTGTTCCGCGATGGCGGCTTGGTCATCCCGACCTATTGCAACGATACCGTCGTGCGCGTGCCGCCGGCGAAGACGCCCGAGCTGGACAAAAGGCTGCTCCGTGAGACCGGGCGACGGCTGGCCCAGGGCTACATCGAGGCGCCGCCGTTGATGGCGGCCGCCGAATAGCGGAGGGCGCTGATTGCGCAGAGGTCGTAGCCCCAGCGGGGAGTGTACTGACACCGTGCGTCTCTATCCGCAGCCGATCGCTTGATTGAGTTCGGGAGAAAATTCACCGCAGAGGCGCAGAGGTCGCTGAGAAGTCGATATTTACGAGAGCCCGACGCACTTCAAACGCTGCCCCCGATGACCCGACAGGCCAACTCATACGCTCACCTGCTCCGCGAACTCTGCGCCTCTGCGGTGAAAAATTCTCCGCGACCAAATCGTGCGGCACAGCAATTGATCGCTCCCTATCGTTCGCCTCACCCCGGCGTTTCGATGTAGATGGCATTGTCCGCCACACGCACCGGTATCGGCCGCAGGCGCACGCGCGGATCACCCGGATGGCAGCCGGTGTCGAGATTGAACTCGTAGCCGTGCCAGGGACACACCACATGCCGGTCCTTCGTGAAGCGCAGGCCGCGGCTGGTCTGGTCCGGCATGATGATCTCCTCAACGCCGTTGAACAGCTTGCCCTGGCACACAGGTCCGCCGTGATGCGGGCAGCGGTTCTCGTACGCCACGAGACGTTCGCCAAGCCGGAAGATGCCGACCTCCAATTCGCCGACCGCAACGATGCGATAATCGCCATCGGCCAATTCGCTGACGGCGCCAATTCTGACGTCGCTCATCGATGTTCTCCCATCATGACCTGGCCACCGGGCGTTGGAACCACATGGCAATGTCGAACAGATTGAGATCGGCGGCGCGGATCATAGCGCACGCGGTCACCGCCGTTTCGGTCGCGGTGACTGCATTCGCCTGGAATGGCGCGAGTTCGCCGTCCGCCGCTTCGGCCTTGGCAGCGTACGCCTTCACCGCCGCCGTCAGCACACGCTGCAATTCCTCGTCCGGAATTGCGTCCAGGTCGCCGCTCCGCAAGGCGGCGGCCACCGCGTCGCAGAACTCGGCACCCAAGCTCACTTGGCGAGCGCCGGTTCGGGGTCCGGCACCTTCGCAAGCTTGCTCGGCGGCACCTCAAATCCAAACGCGCGGGCGGCGTTCAGGCCAAGGATATTGCGCTTCGCCTGTTCCGACAGGAACGGCAGATTGGTGATCGACGCCGGAACATCGAAATCCCAATGCGGCCAGTCCGAGGCGAACAGCAGCTGCGTATCCGCCTTGATCGCCTCCATCGTCGCCTGCGTCAGCTTGAGATTGCTGGTCTCCAGCGGCTGGCTGGTGAAGTACATGTCCCGGATGTATTCGCTCGGCCGCCGCCGTAGCATCGGCGCCTCGGATGTCCGCATCATGTATTCCGAATCGAGCCGCTGCATCATGAACGGCACCCACGCGAGTCCGATTTCCACCCAGATCACCTTCAGTTTGGGAAACCGCTCGGGAATGCCGTTGATGATCCAGTTGGTCAAATGGATCATGTTGAAGTAACAGAACGAGATCGCGTGCATCGAGATGAAGCGGTTCATCTGCTTCATCGACTCGTCGCCCCAGTGAAAGCCGGAGTGGAACGCCAGCGGCTTGTCCGCCGCCTGCAACGCTGCGTAGAGACGCATGTAGCTATTGTGATGCACCGGCTTGTAGCGGGTGGAGACAACGGTAAAGCCGATCACGCCCGGCTGATCGGCGAACTCCTCGACCACCTCGACGCACGAGTCCGGATCATTGAACGGCAGATACATCATCGCCTTGATGCGCGGCTCCCGCGGCAGCAATTCCTCGACCAGCCAGCGGTTGAACGCCCGCCCCAACGCGACCTCCACCTCGGCCTGCGGATGCATCCCGAGCAGCAGCATCGGCGTCGGGAACGCCACCGTGTAGTCGATGCCCATGCTGTCCATCGCGCGCCTGGTCAGCTCCACCTGGCGATGCGTGCCATCGCCCGGCACCGCCTCCGCCTGCTGCTGCTGGTGCGGGATGCGGCCGAACAGGTCCTGGTACAGCATGCCAGGCTGCGCGTTCAGCAGTCCCGGCGGCGAGCCGCCGCGGTCCCTGAACGACTTCGCGGCGTGGCGGATGTAGTCGTTGTCGATGCGGTCGGTAATGTCGGACCAGAACGCGGTCTCGGTCACATGCGCGTCGATGTCGACGATGAAGTAGTCCGCCAGCTTGCGCGCTTCCTTCGCCGCGTGGGCGAGCACGTCGCGCGTATCGGACCTGATCGTGATCTTCTCCAGTTCGCGCACAACCGGCGCGGCACCGCTTCCAGTCGATCCTGTCATGGCCGTCCCCCTGTCGTCGCCGCAGCCTAGGGCGGCGGCTGTTGAATTGCCAAGGCGACTTTCCTTTCGCGCATCGCCCGGCCTATGTGAGCGCCATGCACTCGTTATTCCGGCTGCTGCGCCGTTTGCTGACCACACTCGGCGTCATCGTCCTTCTCGTGGCAGCGGTCGCCACCGGCATCCTCTGGCTCACCCTGCCGCCACGCTCGCAGCAGGCGCGCATCGCCGGGCTGTCCGGCCCGGTGGATATCGGCTTCGATCCCGACGGCATTCCGCGCATCCGCGCCGCCTCGACAACCGACGCCGCCGCAGCGCTCGGCTTTGTGCACGCGCGCGACCGGATGTTCCAGATGGAGCTGATGCGGCGCGCTGCCTCCGGCCGCCTGTCGGAGATCGCCGGTCCGGCAACACTCGCCTACGACCGCACCATGCGCACGCTCGGCCTGCGGCGACGAGCGGTGGAAGACTTTCCCGCGCTACCCGAGGAGACGCGTGCGGTTCTGGCAGCCTATGCCCGCGGGGTGAACGCCTGGATCGAGGCGCGCGGACGTTTCAGCGCGCCGGAGTTTCTGTACCTCGGTGCGCCCGAACCCTGGGAGCCGGTGGACAGCCTGCTCTGGGGCGAGACGATGGGGCAGTTTCTGTCCTTCAACTATCGCACCGAGCTCACTCGCCTGTCGCTGGCCAGCCACATCCCACAACAGAAGATCGACGAGCTCTGGCCACCGGCGGTGGGCCCGTCCCGTCCCGAAGCGGCAATAGCGGCAACGCAACAGTACGCGGATGCCATCGGCGATCTGCTGACACTGCTGCCACGCTTCCCCGACCCGTACACCTTGCCAGGCTCGGCTTCCAATGAATGGGCGGTGGACGGCCGCCACTCCGCGACCGGCGCGCCGCTGCTTGCCGGCGACCCGCATCTTGCGTTCGGCTTCCCCGGCATTTGGTACCTGGCTCGGATCGAGACACCGGACGGCGTGCTTGCCGGCGGCACCGCACCTGGCGTTCCCGGCATCGTCCTGGGTCATAACGGCCATATCGCCTGGACCTTCACGACGACTGGCGCCGATGTGCAGGACGTGTTCATCGAGGCGCCCGCGGGCGAAGGCCTTTACCAAACGCCCGAAGGACCGCGCCCTTTCACGGTGCACGAGGAGCGCATCAAGGTGCGCGGCGAGCCCGACCGGTTGCTGACAGTGCGCGAGACGCGCCACGGCCCCGTCATCAGCGACCTGCGCGACAGCGACGGACCGATCCTGGCGGTTGCCATGGCCAATCTGGCACCCGGCAATACCGCCGCCGCCGGCCTGCTCGCGCTTAATCAGGCTCGGGACGTCGTGGCCGCCGAGAAGGCCGCCGCCCTGATATCCACGCCGGTGCAGAACCTGCTGGTTGCCGACCGCGAGAAGATTGCGCTCTTTGTGACCGGCCGGGTGCCGATCCGGCGTGCGGGCGACGGGTCCGCGCCGGTGCCCGGCGATGGCTCGCACGACTGGATCGGCTGGGCGTCGGGCGATCGGCTTCCCCGCGTCGTCGAGCCCACGAGCGGACGGCTGGTCAACACCAATGACCGCATTGCTCCGCCCGACTTTCCGATATTCCTCGGGCGCGACTGGTTCGCCGATTGGCGTGCGCGCCGGGTCCGCGAACTGCTCGACCGGTCGGACAAGCATACGGCGGGCGACTTCGCCCGCATGCAGATCGACGTGCGATCGAGCTTCGCACGCGAGATTCTGCCGGCCCTGCTGGCCGTTCCCACCCCCGAAGCCGACGCCGCGCGGCGCGCCCAGGGGCTGCTGAAGGACTGGGACGGCAGCATGGCCATGGACAAGCCGCAGCCGCTGATCTTCAACGCCTGGGTCCAGCACTTCTATGGCCTCGTGCTGCAACAGGCCGGCATTGGCACGAACGACGGCTGGCCGCTGGCGGAATTCGTTGCCTACGTCCTGTCCCCGGCCGGGGCGCACTGGTGCGGCGGCGACTGCACCGCGACCCTGAACGCAGCGCTCGCCGAGGCCACGCGGGATCTGACCGGGCGCTTCGGCAACGACCCGGCGCGGTGGCGCTGGGGCGACGCCCACCCCGCGGTCTTCGCCCATCCGGTGTTGCGCGCCCTTCCCGTTCTCGGCCCACTGACCACGCTCAGCATCCCGAGCCCCGGCGACGACACCACGATCGATCGCGGCGGCATCGCATACGGCCAGTTCCAATCAGTGCATGGAGCGGCGTATCGGGCGGTGTATGATCTGGCCGATCTCGACCGCTCGCTGTTCATCGTGGCCCCGGGCCAGTCGGGCAATCCGCTCAGCCGGCATGCCCGCGATTTTCTGGCCCGCTGGCGCGATGGTGCGACGATCACGCTTGGCCCAACGCCTGACGCAACCACGGCAACCATCCGGCTGACACCATGATCTATCGCATGAGCTCATTGGACGAGGACCTGCTGATCGAGGGCGTTCTGACGCGCCGCGTATTCGCCTGGCTGATCGACGTTCTGCTGATCATGCTGATCTTCGTGGCGCTGTGGTTCGCGCTGGTCCTGTTCGGCCTGCTGACCTTGGGCCTCGGCCTGCCGCTGCTCGGCATCCTGCCATTCGTGCCGTTCTGCTACCACATGGTGTTCCTGGCAGGTCCCGCTTCGGCCACGCCGGGCCAGCAGGCGCTTGGCCTGGTCGTCCGCCGCAACGACGATCTTGGACGCCCGACGCCGGTGCAGGCGCTGGTGTCCACGCTGCTATTCTACGTCACGCTGGCCACCAGCGGGCTGCTGCTGCTGGTCGCGCTGTTCACGGTGCACCGGCGCACGCTGCACGACCTGCTCAGCGGCCTCGTCGTGGTGCGGTCGAGGGCGTTGACCCGGG
>Ga0210402_10001433_pt1 | contig 24592 bp, 21 predicted proteins | sample IncBWC7MmetaG_FD_161055 | JGI IMG/M metagenome (GOLD analysis project Ga0210402, IMG submission 161055) | Forest soil microbial communities from Barre Woods Harvard Forest LTER site, Petersham, Massachusetts, United States - Inc-BW-C-7-M | ecosystem: Environmental > Terrestrial > Soil >... | reverse complement strand
ACGACGAAATGCGGGCCCGGGACCTCGTGGTGCCGGAACTTCTGGGTGTACTCGACCGCCTTGACTCCGAGGAAGGTGGAGCCGAGCAGGATGGTCAGCAGGAGAAAGACGACGATGAGGTTCTTCCTGCCCTGTTGCCCCGCCCACACGGCGAGCGCCATCGTCAGCGACGAGACGATCAGCACGACCGTGTTGGCGGCCCCGAGCTTCAGGTCGAGGAGGTTCGAGGCGCCCTCGAAGGCCCGCGTGTACAGACCGCGGTACATCACGTACGCGGCCAGCATCCCGCCGAAGAAGAGGACTTCCGTGGCGAGGAAGATCCACATGCCGAGCGACGAGGCCTCCTTTTGGGCCTCCATGTCCACGAAGTGGTGGCGCAGCTGCGGCGGGGCGCCGCTTGTCGCGACGTGCGAGGCGTCAGCCAACGGCGGTCTCCTTGCTGGCCGTCAGGTAGTCGTAGGGCTTGCCCGTGACGACTGGCGTCTCCGGGAAGTTCTCGGTCGGAGGCGGCGAGGGCGTTTCCCACTCGAGGCCCGTGGCGCCCCACGGGTTGTCGGCCGCGTCCTTGCCGTAGCGCATCGACCAGAAGAAGTAGACCAGCGGGATCACGTACCCGATTCCCAGGATCGAGGCGCCCGCGGTGGACATCACGTTCCACACCTGGAACTCGGGCGGGTACGCGTAGTAGCGGCGGGGCATGCCGAGGTAGCCCAGGATGAACTGCGGGAAGAACGTCAGGTTGAAGCCGATGAAGATCACCCACGCCGAGACGCGCGACCAGTACTCGGGGTACATCTTGCCGGAGATCTTCGGCCACCAGTAGTGCAGGCCGCCGAGGTATCCCATGATCGTGCCGCCGACCATGATGTAGTGGAAGTGGGCCACGATGAAGTAGGTGTCGTGGACGTGGATGTCCAGGCCCATCGCCGCCAGGAAGAGGCCCGTCAGCCCGCCGAACGTGAAGAGGCCGATGAACCCGAGGGCGTAGAGCAGCGGCGTCTCGTACGACACCGATCCCTTGTAGAGCGTGGCCGTCCAGTTGAAGACCTTGATGGCCGAGGGGATCGCGACCACCGAGGACAGCACCGAGAAGACCAACCCGGCATAGACCGACTGGCCCGAGACGAACATGTGGTGGCCCCAGACCAGGAACGACAGCACGGCGATCGCGATCGACGAGCCCGCGATGAACTTGTAGCCGAAGATCGGCTTGCGGGCGAAGGCCGTCACGAGCTCGCTGATGACCGCCATGGCCGGCAGGATCATGATGTAGACGGCCGGGTGCGAATAGAACCAGAACAGGTGCTGGAAGAGGATGGGGTCGCCGCCCTGCGCGGGGTCGAAGATGCCGAGGTGAAAGATCCGTTCGGCGGCCACGAGCAGCAGGGTGATCGCGATGACGGGCGTGCCGAGGATCTGGATGATCGAGGTGGCGTACATGCCCCAGCAGAACAGGGGCATCCGCAGCCAGGTCATGCCGGGAGCGCGCATGGTGTGGATCGTGACGACGAAGTTCAGGCCGGTCAGGATCGACGAGAAGCCGGCCAGGAAGATGCCGATCGCCGTCACGACGACCCAGCCGTTCGAATAGACGGTCGAGTAGGGCGTGTAGAACGTCCAGCCTGTGTCCACGCCGCCGTGCACGACCGCCCAGAGGGCGATCAGGCCGCCCACGATGTAGAGGTACCAGGAGAGCAGGTTCAGGCGCGGAAAGGCGAGGTCCTTCGCGCCGATCATCAGGGGGACGAGGAAGTTGCCGAGGACGCCGGGAATGGCCGGGATCAGGAAGAAGAAGACCATCATGACGCCGTGCGTCGTGAAGAGCTTGTTGTAGGTCTCCGCCTGGAAGACGTCCCCCTGCGGCGTCAGCAGCTCCAGCCGGATCAGGCCCGCGAACACTCCGCCGATCGCGAAGAAGACGGTGACGCCGAGAAGGTAGAGCAGCGCGATCCGCTTGTGGTCGGTCGTCAGCAGCCACGACTTCACGCCGTAGCCCGAGTTGAGGTAGTTGGGGCGCTCGCTGCCCGAGACGGTCGATTGGCTCATGGCTTGGCGGACTTCCTTTCGGGAGCGGGCGCGGTGGCCGTCGCCGCCGGGCTTGCCGCGCCGGGTGCCGCGGCCGCGGGAGACAGGGACTTGATGTACGCCGTCAGCTGGAGCAGGCCCTCCTCGCTGATCAAGCCCTGATACGTGGGCATGATCGGAGGGTATCCCTCCACGAGCCTGGCCTGCGGGTTGACGATCGACTCCCGGATGTAGTTCTCGTCGGCCACGACGACCTGGCCCGACTGCATGCGCTCGGACCGGCCGAACAGACCGACGAGCGACGGGCCCCGCGAGCCCTTCTGCTCGCCGTGGCACGTGTTGCAGGCCTGCTCGACGAACCGCTTGGCGCCGGCGGAGGCGAGCGTCTCGCCCGGAGTGCCCCCGGCCAGCCAGGCCTGGTAGTCCGAGGGGCTCATCGCGTAGACCCAGCCGATCATGTTCGAGTGGCGCGTGCCGCAGTACTGGGAGCAGAAGATGTGGTACCGCCCCGGCTTCGAAGCCTCGAACCAGGCCGTCGCGAAACGGCCGGGCACGACGTCCCGCTTGAACCGGAACGCGGGCACGTAAAAGCTGTGGATCACGTCCTCGGAGGCCATCGTCAGGCGGACGGGCTGTCCGACCGGAACGTGCAGCTCGTTCATCTCCCGGTGCCCGTCGGTGTGCTGAAGCTTCCACATCCATTGCTTCCCGGTCACGTAGATGTCGAGGGCGTCGCCGGGAGGACGAACGATCCGGAAGTAGAGGCTCGCGCCCCAGTAGAACGTCACGAGCGACAGGAAGAGGGGGATGACGCTCCAGACGATCTCGAGCGCGCCCGACTCGTGGACCTCCTGCGCGACCTCGTCGGGCGACCGGCGGTGGTACTTGATCGCGAAGACGACGACGAGCGTGCCGATCAGCAGCGAAAAGAACGCCGTGATGGCGATGAGGAACCAGTAGAGCGCGTCGACGTGCGGCGCGAAGGTCGAGGCCTGCTCGGGAAAGAGCGGCGGCATCAGCGCGCCCCTCCGGACGCCGCGCGCAGGAGGCGGGCCGCGCGGCGGCGGGACCTGCGGGACATGGCCCAGAGCGACACGCCGAGCAGCACGACGGTCGCGACACCCGCGAGCCGGACGAGGTTCACGACGGCCGCGCCGTACTTGCCGCGGGCGGGGTCGTAGTGGAAGCAGTAGAGAAGGACTTGGTCCACCGGAGTGCCGATCCTTCCGGCCGACGCCTCGACGAGGCCGAGGCGCAGGTCGCGCGGGGAGTACTCGATCCCGTAGAAATACCGCGCCAGGCGGCCCTCCGGGGTCGCGACCATGATCGCGCTCGCGTGGGCGAACTGACCGAGGCGGTCGTCGAAGCGATAGCGGAAGCCGGCGGCGGTGGTCAGCCGCGCGATGGACGCCGCGTCGCCCGTGAGGAAGTGCCAGCCCGCGGCGGCGTTGGGGCGCGGGTAGCGCGTCAGGTAGGCGTCCTTCTTCGCACGGGCGTCCGAGGGAGTGTCGCGCGTGTCGAAGCTGACGGCGACGACCTCGAAGTCGCGCCCGGCCTCGAGCGAAATGACCGAGAGGGACGAGACGAGGCCGTTCAAGACCTGCGTGCAGAGCATGGGGCAGTTGAAATACACGAGCGCGAGGATGACGGGACGCTTTCCGAAGTAATCCCCGAGCGCGACTGCCTTGCCGGCTTCGTCGCGCAGGGGCGCGTCGAGCGGGAGCGGGCCGTCGAGCTTCTGGTCGATGCCGACGCCCTTGAGCATCTCCGGCTTTTCGTCGGCGCGGACGATGCCCTCGGGCGCCGGCGCCATCGTCTGGGCGTGAAGCGGCGGCGCGGCCAGCAGGAGCGTCATGGCGACGGCAGCGAAGAGGGCGCCCCTCACCCCTACCCTCTCCCGCCGGGAGAGGGAGGTCAAAAGGCGCCGCCTCTCTGACAATTCCCCTCTCCCCCCAGCGGGGGGAGAGGGCAGGGTGAGGGGGGAGAGAGGCATCATGGTTTCGCGGTCCCCGGCGCCTGCGGCACGGCCATCGGCGCCGCGGGCAGCGGCCCGACGCCCCGTTGGGCGATCAGCTCGATCGCGCGGTCGATGGGAATGTGGACGGCGCCGCTCGAGCGGTCCATCCACCCATAGGAGTCGAGCCGCTCGCGCTCGACGGCCTGGAAATCCGTCCAGTGAAGGACCGGGTGGATCTGGAGGCGCGGCTGCGGGAGCAGCTCGCCTTCCTGCCGTTCGAGGCCGGCGGCGGCGACGATCTTCTCGTCCCGCCGCTGCGCCTTCCGGTCCAGGCTCCAGAAGAGGACCGTCATGAGCGCGGCCGACACGACCATCAAGAGCGCCAGCGCGGCGCCGGATCGGACCACGAGGCGCCCGCGAACGCGGTCCGGCTCGGCGGCGACGCCGTGGCTCGAGGCCTCGGGCTCAGTCGTTTCCATGCGCGAGCGCCTCCTCGAAGCCGGGGTCGTTGACGGGCACGAGCGGCCGCGTGACGAGGTTGCGGATGTAGAGGCCGAGCCAGAGGCCCCCCAGGCCGATGGGCACCGAGAGATCGGTCGGGTGGATGCGGAAGGCGCCCTTCGAGAAGGCGGGCAGGACGAGCCACCCGATGTCCACGAAGCGCATCACGAGGAGGAGACCCGCGGCGAGCAGGAGCGTGCGCGGATCGCGGTTGGCCCGGCGCGACAGCAACAGCAGGAAAGGCAGGACGAAGTGCAGCAGCAGCACGGCCAGGCCCACCCAGCCCCAGCCGCCGCGGAAGCGCGCGAGGTACCACACGATCTCTTCGGGGAGGTTTCCGGACCACACGATCAGGTACTGGGAGAAGTTGACGTACGCCCAGATCATCGTGAAGGCGAACATCATCTTGCCGAGGTCGTGCAGGTGGCGGCCACGAAGAAACTCCGAGACGGGCGCGTGGCGGGAGAGGCGGACGAAGGCGAAGGTGGCCAGCGCCAGGGCGCCCAGGGCCTGGCTGACCATGAAGATCACGCCGTACATCGTCGAATACCAGTGGGGCTCGAGCGACATCACCCAGTCCACCGACGTGAAGGTCGTCGTCAGCGCGAAGGCGACGAGGCCGCCGCCTGACAGCAGCTGGAGCTTCCGATCGACCGCCTTGTGATCGGCGGACGTGTCCTGCTCCCGGGACCAGCGGTTCAGGAAGTAGGCGACGAGCATCCAGACGGCGAAGGCGAGGGCCGTTCGCGTCAGGAAGAAGGGCGTGTTGAGGTATCCGGCCTTCTTCTGGAGCAGCTCGTCCTTGGCGACGACGTCGGCGTGCGTCCACTCGTAGAGGCGGTGCATGCCGAACGCGATCGGCAGGAAGAACGCCGCCGTCAGCGGCAGCGTCCGCGTTGCGGCCTCGAGCTCGCGGCGGATCGCGACGCCCCAGGCGCCGGCGGTCAGGTACTGCAGCATCAGGACGGCGAGCGAGCCGACGGCCAGGCCGTTCCAGAAGACGAAGCCGAGCAGGTAGGAGCGGAAGAACTCATCCGGGTGCGCGGCCCCGTAGGCGAACGAGCCGCCGAGGGCGACCACGCCGACGGCGAACGCCCGCCGCGAGCCCAGGCCCGCGGCGGCGATCAGCCCGGGATCGGCCTTCGCGTCCACGGTCAGTGCTCCGTCCTGGGAGGGGGCTGCGTCGTTTCCCCGTCCAGCGCGTGCTTCCAGTCGTCGGTGTCGATCGGGAAGGGCGCCGGCCTGCCGGGAGCCGTCGGGCTTTCGAGGGCCGCCCGCGCGGAAGCCGGAACGTCCGCGAGGGTCGCCCGCTGCGACAGCTGCAGGGCGCGCAGGTAGGCGGCGATCGCCCAGCGGTCGCCGGGAGGGATCTGCGCGGCGTAGTCCATCATCGAGCCGAAGCCGTGGGTCTGGACGTCGAAGAAGTAGCCGACCGGCGCCTCGCGCAGGCGGTCGATGTGAAACGACGGCGGCTGGCGGTACCCGCGCTGCACGACGATGCCGAGGCCGTCGCCCGTCAGGCCGTGGCAGGGCGCGCAGTAGATCCCGTAGCGGCCCTTGCCGCGCTCGAGCAACGCGCGGTCGAGCGGCACCGGCAGCGTCGCGATCGGGTTGCCGTTCTCCTTGCCCGTGCGCCACCGCGTGTCGGCGCCGAGGAATCCCCGGGCGACGGTGTCCTCGACCACCGGCCGCGCCGACCGGCCGTCGTCGAAGAACGCGGAGCCGCGCAGGTTCTTGTACTTCGGCTGGTCCTGCATGTCCTGGCGGCACGCCGCCGAAAGCAGCAGAGCGATTGCCGCCGCCGCCCGGCGAACGCCGGCCGACCTCCGTGCTCCGCCGACCGGCCTCACCTATTCCTCCACGTCCATCACGACCCGCGGCGAGAGCTTCATGAGGAAGGCCGACGTCTCGTCGTGGTCGAACTTCGGATCCTTCGCCTCGATGCAGAGGAAGAACCGGTCGCGCGAGGCGAGGGCGAAGCGCGGCGCGTTGAAGACGGGGTGGTACGGCATGGGCAGCCCGTTCAAGGCGAGCATGCCGAGGACCGCGGCGAAGGCCGCGAAGAGGATGGTCGTCTCGAAGGTCGGCACGATGAAGGCGGGCACGCTGTGGAACGGCTTGCCGCCGACGTTCATGGGGTATTCGATCACCGTGCACCAGTAGCAGAGCGCGTAGCCCGCCAGCCCGCCGACGATCCCGCCGCCGAGGACCACGGCCGGAAGCTTGCGGTCGTGGATGTCGAGCGCCTCGGTCAGGGCCTCGATCGGGTAGGGAGAGTACGCGTCGAGCTTCGTGAAGCCCTCCTCGCGGGCCCGCCGCGCCGCGTCGACGAGCGCGGTCGGGTCCTCGAACTCCGCCATCAGGCCGTAGAGCCTCGGGCCGCTCATTCCTCGGCCTCCAGGACCTTCGCCTCGGGCAGGATCGCCCGCATCTCGAAGATCGAGATCATGGGCAGGATGCGGATGAAGAGGAAGAGCAGGGCGAGAAACAGGCCGATCGTGCCGAGGAACATGGACCAGTCGAAGCGCGTCGAGTGGTACATGCCCCAGGACGACGGCAGGAAGTCGCGCGAGAGGCTCACGACGATGATCACGTAGCGCTCGAGCCACATGCCGACGTTGACGATCATCGCCATGCAGAAGAGCGCCGGGATGTTGCGCCGGAACTTGCGGAACCACAGCGCCTGCGGCGCGATCACGTTGCAGAAGATGAGGGCCCAGTACATGTAGTGGTACGGGCCGTGCATCCGGTTCCAGATCATGTAGCGCTCGTAGACGTTGCTGCTGTAGTACGCCATGAAGGCCTCGACGCCGTAGCCGTAGGCCACGATGAGGCTGGTGGCCAGCGTGATCTTGGCCATGTTGTCGAGGTGCTTCAGGGTGATGAAGTCCTCGAGGCCGTAGATCTTGCGCAGCGGGATTGCGAGCGTGAGCACCATCGCGAAGCCGGCGTAGATGGCGCCGGCCACGAAGTAGGGCGGAAAGATCGTGGCGTGCCAGCCGGGGACGACACCCGCGGCGAAGTCGAAGGACACGACCGTGTGGACCGAGATCACGAGCGGCGTCGCGAGGCCGGCCAGCAGCAGCGACGCGGTCTCGTAGCGCTGCCAGTGCCGCGCCGAGCCGCGCCAGCCCATCGCGAGCGCGCCATACAGGATCTTCGCCCAGAGCTTCTTTGCCCGGTCGCGCAGCGTCGCCAGATCCGGGATCATGCCGACGTACCAGAAGAGCAGCGAGACCGTGGCGTACGTCGAGACGGCGAAGACGTCCCAGACGAGCGGGCTGCGGAAGTTCGGCCACATGCCCATCGTGTTCGGGTAGGGCATCAGCCAGTAGTCCAGCCACGGGCGCCCCGTGTGGAGCAGCGGGTAGAGGCCGGCGCAGGACACGGCGAAGATCGTCATCGCCTCGGCGAAGCGGTTGATCGAGTTGCGCCAGGGCTGGCGCAGCAGGAGCAGGATCGCCGAGATCAGCGTCCCGGCGTGGCCGATGCCGATCCACCAGACGAAGTTGAGAATGTCGAAGCCCCAGCCGACCGGGACGTTGACGCCGAAGAGGCCGACGCCCTTGAAGACGATGGCGGTGATCGACGCGAGCAGCACCATCGTGAGGAGGAAGCCGACCGCCGCCCCGAAGAACCACGCCTTCGGCGTGCGCCGGGACAGCGCGATCGCGGCGAGCTTGTCGGTGAGCGTCGCGAAGTCGTAGCCGGGCCGAAGGATGGCCCCCGGCGGCGTGGCGGGCTTCTCGACGGCCTGAGTCGGCGTGCCGTCAGCCATTCTTCTTCTCCTCGGCGCGGCTGGCCGGGGCGAGCGTGGGATTCGGGTTCGACAGCGACGCGAGGTACGTCGTGCGCGGCCGCGTGCCGAGCTCCGTCAGGAGGCCGTAGTCGCGCGGCTGCGCCTTCGCCTTCGAAACCCGGGCCTCCGGGTCCGAGACGTTGCCGAAGACGATCGCCTCCGCGGGGCAGGCCTGCTGGCACGCAGTGACGATCTCGCCGTCGCGGATCGGACGGTTCTCCCTCTCGGCGTCGTACCGGGCCCGGTTGATGCGCTGGACGCAGTAGCTGCACTTCTCCATCACGCCGCGGCTGCGGACGGTGACGTCCGGATTGCGGACGAGCTTCAGGATCTCCGTCGTGTAGTCGGTGTAGAGGAAGAAGTTGAAGCGGCGGACCTTGTACGGGCAGTTGTTCGAGCAATACCGCGTGCCGACGCAGCGGTTGTAGACCATCTGGTTCAGGCCTTCGGCGCTGTGGACCGTGGCGTTGACGGGGCAGACGACCTCGCACGGCGCGTTCTCGCAGTGCATGCAGGTCACCGGCTGGTGGACGGTCTCGGGATCGTCGAGGCCGCCCTTGTAGTACCGGTCGATGCGGATCCACTGGAGGGCGCGGCCGCGAGCGACCTGGTCCTTGCCGACGACCGGGATGTTGTTCTCGGACTGGCAGGCGATCACGCAGGCGTTGCAGCCCACGCACGACGCGAGGTCGATCGAGAGGCCCCACGCGTAGCTGCCCGTCGGGAGCTTCGGGTAGAGCGTGTCCGTGGGCCCGGGCACGGCCTCGCCGAGGCGCGCGACGACGCCGGGGTCCTTGCGGTAGGCGTCGACCGTCACGGCGCGGACGGGGTCGCGGCCCTCCATGGCGTACTGGTGCTGCGTGGTGGCGAGCGCCGCGCGCCGGAGCGTCTTGTCCACCGCCAGGCCGGATGCGGCCCAGAGCCCTGTGGACGTTCGCAGGCCGTAGGCGTCGAAGCCCTTGCCGTTGGCTACGCGCCCGCCCCGCGTGCGCCCGTATCCGAAGTGGACGGTGACGCAGTTCTCCGCCTGGCCCGGCATGACCCAGACCGGCGCGGCGACCTTGCGGCCGCCGACGGAAAGCTCGACCACGTCCTCGGTCGTCAGCCCCAGCTTCTGCGCGGTCGCCGGCGCCACCAGCGCGGCGTTGTCCCACGTCAGCTTCGTCAACGGTTTCGCGAGCTCCTGGAGCCAGCCGTTGTTGGCATAGGTGCCGTCCCAGATCGTCGGGTCGGGGCGCAGGAGCAGGGTGAGGCCGGCGTCGGGCGCCGCCGGTCGCGCCTCGGAGGTGAAGTCGGGCCGGACGCGGACGGCCTTTGCGGGCAGCGCACTGCCCTCGACGAGTCCGTCGTGAAGGGCGCGCCGCCACGCGAGGTCGGGGTCGGCGCCGGGGAGCTTCCCGCTCCACGCCTCTTTCACGAGGTCGTGGCCGGACTTTTCGGGCTGATTCGAGAAGGCCGCGAGCAGCTCGTGGGACGACTTGCCGCCGAAGAGAGGAGCGATGAGCGGCTGGAGGATCGTGACGGTGCCGTCGTAGGCGCGGGCGTCGCTCCAGGCCTCGAGCGGGTGGGCCGCCGCGACGTGCCAGTGGCACAGGCGCGAGGTCTCGTCGTCGTAGAGGCCGAGGTGGATCCGCAGCCCGACGTTGCCCATGGCCTTGCCGAACTGGAGATCGGCGGGGGCGTTGAAGACGGGATTTCCGTCCACGATGACCAGGGTGGAGACCCTGCCGAGCTCCATGTCGCGAGCGAGCTCGCCGAGCGCGGCCGCCTGGTTCACGGGCCCTCCGGCGACCGGCTCCGAGTAGGTGACGGTCTTTCCGGAATTGCCGAGCGCCTGGTTGATCGCGTGCGCGAGGGCGTGGACCGGCGGGGGCTGCGACTCGCCGGCGAGAACCAGGCCGGAGCCGCGGTGCGCCTTCAGGTCCGCCGCGACGGCTTCGACGAACGGATCCGTCGGCGCCGCCGAGGCGATCGCGCCCGTGGCCACCGCCACGGCGCGGGCGAAGGCCTCGATCTCGGCCGGACTCATCGGCCGCCGGTGGTCCGCGCGGGCGCCCGTCAGCGAGGGCGTCGCCTCGACGACGTAGAGGCGGTTCGGATTTTCCCCGCGACGGCGCGAGGCGAAGTCCCGCACGGCGCGCGGCATCGCCGGTCCGGACCCGAGGAAGTCGGCTTCGAGGGACAGGATCACGTCGGCGGCGCCGAAGGCATGGCGCGGTTCGACGGCCTCGCCGAACGCGAGGCGGGCGCCTTCGTAGACGTTGTCGCGGCCTGCGGGCTCCCAGGCGACCCACTTCGCCTCCGGGAACTCGGTGAGGACGCCGGCGATCTGCTTCTGGAGGGTCGGCGAGGTCACCGTGCCCGTCAGGAAACGCAGCCCCGCGCCGCGCGCGGGCCGCTCCTTCTCGAGCGCGAGGCGGACGGCCGCGAGAAAGGAGCTCCACGGGCGGATCCGGCCGCGCTCGGTCAGCGTCTGCGACCGGTCGGGGTCGTACATGTTCAGGAGAAAGCCCTGAGCGAAGACGTCGGTGCCGCCGAGGCTCGCCGGGTGGAGCTCGTTGCCCTCGATCTTGATGGGCCGGCCCTCGTAGCTCTTGGCGAGAATGCCGCGCGCGTAGCCGCCGTGGACGTGGGCCGTGGCATAGAAGAGCGGCACGCCCGGCACGAGCTCCTCCGGCGGCGTGACGTACGGGAAGATCTTCTCGGTCGGCTGCCGCGTGCAGCCGGTCAGGCCGGCCAGGGCGATCGAGGCGCCCATGAGGGTGAGAATCTCGCGGCGGTTGACGCCCGAGTCGATGGGCACCCGGAACTCGCGGTGGAGGTGCTCTCGGAAGTCCTCGGTTTCGAGCAGCTCCTCGAGGCTGCGCCAGTACTCGCGCCCCTCGAGCGCCCCCAGGCGCGTCCGCGCCTCGGCGATGCTCGGCCCCGCGGCGCGCTTCTCGCTCTCGCTCATCGGTGGCACGTCGTGCAGTCGGTCAACTCGAAGCTCGGCCGGATCCGGTACTCGGCCCGCAGACGCTCGCCGATTTCCTGCTGGGCGCCGGCGGGGACGTAGCCCATGGTGAACACGTCCTCCCGGGGGCGCAGGTATTTCTCGGGGGCGCGGTGGCAGTCGAGGCACCAAGACATCTGCAGCGTCGGGTGCTGCGAGACGAGGGGCATCTTGTCGATCCGGCCGTGGCAGGTTTCGCACCCGACGCCCTTGGCGACGTGGATGGAGTGGTTGAAGTAGACGTAGTCGGGCAGGTCGTAGACCTTGACCCACTCGATCGACCGCCCCGACCGCCAGCTCTCGCGCACGGGCTCGAGCTCCGGCGATTGGGTCCAGATCTGGGAGTGGCAGTTCATGCAGGTCTTCGTCGGCGGGATGTTCGCGTAGGCCGCCTTCTCGACGCTCGTATGGCAGTAGCGGCAGTCGATCCCCATGGCCCCGACGTGGTGCTGGTGAGAAAACTGGACCGGCTGGACCCGCGCGACGCCCTGCTGGGTGGTGTACGGGGAACGGTTCAGGGCGTCGAAGAGCCAGCCCAACGCCGCGACGAAAAACACGGCTCCGAAGACCGAAACACGCGAAATCGTGTTCGTGCTGCGATGGAAGATCTGAGCCATGGCGGCGTGGGCAATATATTGCAAATGCCTGCGCCGGGGAATGAAGTCCCGGTGTGATCCGGGCATAGAATTAGGAGTCGGGAGGCCCGCCATGAAGCGACTCACGTTGATCGTTCTGGCCGCGCTGATGTCCGCCAACTTCGCCGCGGCCCAGACCGCCGCCGAGCTGTTCCAGAAAGCCAAGGCCCAGGTCAAAGGGGAGTCCTGGCAGAACGCGATGAAGACGATGGACGCCCTCGATGCCGAGGCCGCCAGGCCCGGCAACGAAAACCTCAAGAAGCAGCTCGAGGCGCCCCTCGCCTTCTACCGGGGCGTGTGCGAGGCGAACCTCGGGCAGGCCCCGGAGGCGATCGCGAGCTTCCAGACGTTTCTCGCCGACCAGCCCAACGCCTCGATGGATCCCTCGATGTACTCGAAGAAGGCCGTCGCCGCCTTCGAGGAGGCGCGCAAGACGGGGGCTCCGGCGCCAGCGGTGCCGAACGGCTCCCCGTCGCTCTTCAACTCGTACCTGGAGTTCAAGCCGCCGGCCAACATCTCCGATCCGCCGGACGAGAAGTGGGCCGAGGGGCCGGTGCAGTGGATCATGACGGTCGAGGAGAAGAGGACCTGGGCGGGGCTGTCGTCGGGCGGCGAGCGTGTCGAGTTCGTGGAGAAGTTCTGGGAAGCGCGCAACCCGAAGCCCGGCACTCCCGACAACACGTTCAAGACCGGCTTCGAGCGGCGCGCGGCGTTCGCGGACGCCCATTTCAACCAGGACGAAAAGAAGCGCGGCAGCCTGACCGATCGAGGCATGGTCTTCGTGTTGCTCGGTCCGCCGACGTACGGCGGGCGCCGGCCGATCAAGCATGGCGAGGACCCGAGCGAGCCGATCGGCCAGACGTCGGTGGGCGGCGTGAACGCCGCCATGGCCCTGTCCAGTGCCGTGGGGGCGACGCAGAATGGGAGACTCGCGTCGAGCCAGGTGGCGGTGATCGCCGACCAGTACAGCGGGCCCGGCACGCAGGCCGCCCAGGCCAACAACTACCAGGAGGTCTGGCACTACCGCAAGGAGCTGCTGCCGAAGGGCGTCGGCTACCTTCAGGTGGACGTCTCCTTCGTGACCCGGCAGGGCTACGGTTCCAACATTCTGCAGCGCGACCCGCAGACGCTCACGACGCTCGACGCGGCGAAGAGGAAGGCGGGATAGCCGGACGGTCACGAAGGGAAGGTCCGCTATGCGACGCGCCGCCGTTGTTTTCGTTGGGCTGCTGTTCGCGATCTGCTTGTTCGCGGCCGCGTCCCTCGGCGAGCTCTTCCAGAAGGTCAAGGAGCAGGTGAAGGCGGGCGCATGGGCCGACGCCCTCGTGACGATGGAGGTCCTCGACGTCGAGGCCGCCAAACCCGGCAACGAGAAGGCGCAGGAGCAGCTGGCCGGACCGCTTTCGTTCTACCGCGGCGTCTGTGACGCGAACCTGGACAACGCGGCCAAGGCGCAGGCGGACTTCGAGATGTTCCTCGGGTTGCAGGCGAACGCGTCGATCGACGACAAGATGTACTCGAAGAAGGCGGTGGCGGCCTTCGCGGCGGCGCAGAAGTCGATCGTGTCGGCAGGGCCGTCGATCGCGCGCGCCTACGCCGCCTTCAAGCCGCCCGCGAACAGCCGCGAACCGGCGAGCCCGACGTGGGGCGACGGGCCGGTGGTGTGGCTGATGAGCGACTCGGAGAAGGCCGGATGGGCCGCGGCGGCGACGGATGCCGACCGCGCGGCTTTCGTGGAGACGTTCTGGAAGGCCCGCAACCTCGAGGACGATCCGACCTTCCAGCCGGCCTTCGAGAAGCGCGTCGCCTTCGCGGACGCAAATTTCGCGGTGGACGACAAGTCGGGCAAGAAGCGCGGCAGCATGACGGACCGCGGGATGGTCTTCGTCCTGCTCGGACCGCCGACCTACGGCGGCCGCCGGCGCCTGAAGGCCGGCGAGGACAAGTCCCAGAACTCCGGCATGTCGTCGGTGGACGACCACGCGTCTTACATCGCCCAGAAGCAGCTCGTCGCGGCCGCCCCCGGAAACAAGGTGATGACCGGCCAGCTCGCCTCCACCAACGACCGTTACGTGGGCCCCGGCACGGAAGCGGCCGACCAGGAAATGAACTTCCAGGAGGTCTGGCACTACCGCAAGGAGTTGCTGCCGAAGACGGTGTCCTACCTGCAGGTGGACGCCACGTTCATCACGAAGAAGGGCTACGGCGTCCAGGTCCTCCAGCGCGACTCGGACATCCTGACGACGCTCAGCGCGGCCAAGCAGAAACCGCAGTAGAGCGGCCTTTCGAGACCGGGAGTCGGCGATGAAACGGGCCTTCCTTGCGGTGATTCTGGCGGCGGTCGCCGCCCTGGCCGGTGCCGCCTCGCTCGGCGAGCTCTTCGGCAAGGTCAAGGAGCAGGTGAAGGCGGGGTCGTGGAGCGAGGCGCTCGCGACGATGGAGGTCCTCGACGTCGAGGCCGCCAAACCCGGCAACGAGAAGGCGCAGGAGCAGCTGGCTGGGCCGCTTTCGTTCTACCGCGGCGTCTGTGACGCGAACCTGGACAACGCGGCCAAGGCGCAGGCGGATTTCGAGACGTTCCTGGGGTTGCAGGCGAATGCGTCGATCGACGACAAGGTGTACTCGAAGAAGGCGGTGGCGGCTTTTGCGGCGGCGCAGAAGTCGATCGCGTCGGCGGGGCCATCCATCGCGCGGGCGTACGCGGCGTTCAAGGCGCCGGCGGCGCCGAGCGGGCCGATCGACGCGGCCTGGGGCGACGGGCCCGTCGTGTGGCTGATGACGGACGGCGAGAAAGCGGCGTGGGCGAAGCTCACGACCGACCCCGAGCGCGAGGCCTTCGCGACGAAGTTCTGGCTGGCGCGGGACTCGGAGGACGACCACTCGTTTCGAACGACCTTCGACAAGCGCGTGGCCTTCGCCGACGCGAACCTGACGCAGGACGACAAGACCAGGAAGCGGGGCAGCCTCACGGACCGCGGGATGGTCTTCATTCTCCTCGGTCCCCCGACCTACGGCGGACGGCGGCCGATCAAGCAAGGCGAGGACGCCAACGAGAACTCGGGCATGTCGTCGGGCAACTCGGCGTCGGACGCGATCGCCATGAACCGGGCGACCGGCCCCGGGTCGACCTCCGCCCAGTCCGCGGCGCTCGCCGACCGGCAGAACGCGCCGAACACGCGGGCGCCGGAGTCCGCGATGAACTTCCAGGAGGTCTGGCACTACCGCAAGGAGTTGCTGCCGAAGACGGTGTCCTACCTGCAGGTGGATGCCACGTTCATCACGAAGAAGGGCTACGGCGTCCAGGTCCTCCAGCGGGACTCGGACATCCTGACGACCCTCAGCGCGGCAAAGCAGAAGCCGCAGTAAGAGCAAAGCGGGGTAGTCTCGGGGCAGTCAGGAGCCTGCCCATGTCGCGACGCCTCTGCATCTGCCTCGCCGTCTCGCTCGTTGCCGGGATCGCCCTGGCGCAATCGGCGACGGAGCTCTTCGAGAAGGCGAAGGAGCAGGTGAAGGCCGGCTCCTGGCGCGACGCGGCCGCGACCATGGATCTGCTCGACGCCGAAGCCGGCAAGCCGGGCAACGAGAAGCTCGAGATTCAGCTCGAGGCCCCGGTGGCGTTTTATCGAGGCGTGTGCGAGGCCAACATGGGTCAGCTCTCCGACGCCGGCGCCGACTTCGAGGCGTTCCTGCGCCTGCAGCCGGGCGCGACGATCGACGCGGTGGTGTACTCGAAGAAAGCGGTGGCGGCCTTCGAGGAAGCCCGCCGCGTGATGGCCGAGGCGAAGCCGTCGCTGCCGCGCGCGTACCAGGACTTTCGGACCCCCGCCGCGCCGAGCGTTCCCGTCACCGCGGTCTGGAACCTGGGACCGGTCCGGTGGCTGATCGGCGACAGCGAGAAGGCCGCGTGGGCGAAGCTCAAGACCGATGCCGAGCGGGCCGCCTTCGTCGACGCGTTTTGGCTGGCGCGGGATGGCGGGACGAATCACGGGTTTCGCGCGGCCTTCGACAAGCGCGTCGCATTTTCCGACGCGTACCTCACACAGGACGACAAGACCGCCATGGCCGGCAGCCTGACCGACCGGGGCAGGGTCTTCATCCTTCTCGGACCGCCTCTGTACGCAAGGCGGATCACCGCCGCGCCCCCCGCGTCGATCGCGGACCGGAACAGGTCTCCGGACACGCCGGCCCTGGGGGTCAACGGCTCCGAGGTCTGGCACTACCGCAAGAGCCAGCTGCCCGCGGGCGTTTCTTTCAAGCAGGTGAACGTCGAGTTTTCGACGACCGGGGGAGGCCGTTCGAACGTCCTCTTGAACGACACGGACCTTGCCGCGATCCTGAATGCGGCCCGGAAAGTTCCCGCCTAGGGTCAGGGGCGTCCGCTTCCGCCCGTCTCCGCGAGCGCCTTGCGCACGACCTTCCCCGCATACGCCGTCGCCGCGAGGGTGACGAGAACGCCTCCGGCCAGCAGCGCCCACTTCAGGGGACCGGCGGGAGCGGCGGGGAGGCCCTCGACTTCGCGCGCGGCGGCGCCGAGCGAGACGTAGAGAAACGTCAGCGGGAGCATTCCGATCCAGCTCGACAGCACGTACGGCCAGAAGCGGATCGCCGTCAGGCCGTAGAAGTAGTTCGACACGACGAAGGGCACGAGCGGCGAGAGGCGCAGCAGGAAGACGATCCGCCATCCCTTCCGGCCGATGGCCCGGTCGATGGCGGCATAGCGCGGGTTGCCGCTGACGGCCCGTGCGACGCGCTCGCGCGCGAGGTGCCGGGCGACGAGAAAGGAGGCGGCCGCGCCGAGCGTCGCGCCGACCGAGACCACGGCGACGCCGGGCAGCAGGCCGAAGAAGAGGCCGGCGCCGACCGACAGGAGCACGGCGGGCATGAGAAGCAGGGTTACGACGACGTAGGCCGCGGCGTAGAGGACGAAGGCGATCGGACCGAGGTCTGCGATCCACGTGCCGAACGCATCGAGCCACGCGCGCAAGGGAAGCAGGCGGCCGGCGACGAGGAGCGCCGCGACGCCCAGCGCCAGCGCGAGCCACCGTCCCTTCGCGCCGGGCCGCATGGGCCGCATCATCTCTTTTTTCCGGGGTCCGTCACCGCCCGCTTCGCCCCCCTCACCCTGCCCTCCCCCCCCCGCCGGGGGAGAGGGTTTACTCGTTGGACGACTCTCGCTCGGAGCGAGAGACCGAAGCTCGAGGACTGGGCTACACCCTCTCCCGGCGGGAGAGGGAGGGGTGAGGGGGGCGCCCTCGACCTGCTGTCAGCGTGCGGCTCGCGCCAAAGCAAGAGAGCCCCGCTTTCGCGGGGCTCTCGAATTTCCGTCTAACCCGCGTTACGCGTTGAACGACTTCCCGCAGCCGCAGCTTCCGCCGGTGGCGTTGGGGTTGGTGACCGAGAAGCCGGCGCCGCGCATGTCTTCGACGAAGTCGACCTTCGCGTCCTTCAGGTACGTCGCGCTCTGCGGGTCGACCACGACTTCGATGCCGCCGGTCGCGATGAGCGTGTCGCCCTCTTTCTTCTCGTCGAACGTGAACCCGTACTGGAAACCGGAACAGCCGCCGCCCTGGACGAAGATGCGCAGGGGCTTGCCCTGGGCGTCCGCCATCGTGCCGGCGAAGTACTTGACCTTGGCAACGGCGGCGTCGGTCAGCGACAGGAGCGCGCCGCCGGAGCTCATCGTGATCGGAGTCGGAGTGGAAGATTCGACGGTCGACATTGGATTTAGTCTCCTAAGACCCGAATTATGGTCCGTGAATGCCTTTACCTGCAACCGCGACGACAACCCCCACCCCTGGAGGGACTTGAGCCTCTCGATCGGCCCGGCGTCAGGACGCCTTGGCCAGCTTCGGGGCCGCCAGCAGCCGGTCGATCGAGCGCCAGGTCTCGTCGACCCGCTGTTCGGGAGTCAGAAACGACACCTGCCTGGCGGTCACCTCGAAGTCCACGACCTCGGGGATCCGCGCGCGCTCCCAGGCGTGCGTCAGGCAGCGACGCTCCGTGTCATCCAGGGGGCGGCTGAAGTGACCAATCGCGAGCCGGCCGCCCTCGACGTCGAACACCGATCGGAAGGAGACTTCTGCGGCACGAGACTGAGTGCTCCAGCCCGTCGGGTCGGTATTTGGCGGGATTTTCCGAGTCGTCTTCACGGTGTCCTACGCCTTTCTCAGGGCCTCTGGATCTGCCCTTCGATTGCTGATAACAGCAATCCGCGTGCCACCATTCCAAGCACAGGTTCCGGTGCATACCACTACATCTGGTAGTTTCTCTTGACTCGAGATTCCCTCCGGTTTTACTCTCGAAGGCAACACTGGCGGCTTCTCCGCATCGTTCGGGAAGGTGTCTGGGTTCCTGGGATGAGGGCGGAGCATTCGTCATCGGGGTGGGGAGTTTCGGGGGCGGAAGGAGGATGGGTGGAATGAGCACGACGGAAAAAGGGGCGGGGGTTTCTCGGGAGACGGCAACGGAGCCGGGGGCTGAAAAGCGCACGGCTCCGCAAAGAGGGCTCAGGGGCCTGACGTTCGGCAGGGTCTTTTCGGACCCGTCGATCTCGCCCTACGACGCGATCGAGTGGGAGCTGCGAACAGCCGCGATCACGTCCGAGAAGGGCGAGACGATCTTCGAGCAGAAGAACGTCGAGGTGCCGAAGTCGTGGTCGCAAACGGCCACGAACATCGTCGTCCAGAAGTACTTCCACGGCCGCGCCGGCTCGCCCGAGCGCGAAAGCTCCGTGCGCCAGCTCATCTCCCGCGTCTCCGACACGATCACCGGCTTCGGCGAGCAGGGCGGCTACTTCCGCACCGCCGCCGACCGCGACGCCTTCCACGACGAGCTGACCGCGATCCTCGTCAACCAGGTCGCCTCCTTCAATTCCCCCGTCTGGTTCAATGTTGGCATCGAGCCGCGCCCCCAGGGCTCCGCCTGCTTCATCAACTCCTGCGGCGACTCGATGTCGTCGATCCTCGGCCTGGCCAAGACCGAGGGGATGCTCTTCAAGTACGGCTCGGGCACGGGCTCGAACCTCTCGTCGATTCGTGGATCCCATGAGGGGCTCTCGGCTGGAGGCACCGCGTCCGGCCCGCTCTCCTTCATGAAGGGCTTCGACTCTTTCGCGGGCGCGATCAAGTCGGGCGGCAAGACGCGCCGCGCCGCGAAGATGGTGATCCTGAACATCGACCACCCGGACGTCGAGGACTTCATCTCGTCCAAGGCGAACGAGGAGAAGAAGGCCTGGGCCTTGATCGACGCCGGCTACGACGGCTCGTTCAACGGCGAGGCGTATGCGTCGATCTTCTTCCAGAACGCCAACCACTCCGTGCGCGTCACCGACGAGTTCATGGAAGCCGTCGAGAAAGACGGCGAGTGGCAGACGAAGGAAGTCCTGACCGGCCAGCCGCACAAGACGTACCGGGCGCGCGACCTCATGGCCAAGATCGCGGACTCGGCGTGGGTCTGCGGGGATCCGGGCATGCAGTACGACACGACGATCAACCGCTGGAACCCGGTCAAGGCGACGCACCGCATCAACGCGTCGAACCCGTGCTCCGAGTACATGTTCGTCGACGACTCCGCCTGCAACCTGGCGTCGCTCAACCTGATGAAGTTCTTCAACGCCGAGGACGGCTCCTTCGACGTGGCCTCCTTCCGCCACGCGTGCGACGTCGTCATCACGGCGCAGGAAATGCTCGTCGGGAACTGCTCGTACCCGACGCCGGCGATCGAAGAGAACTCCCACAAGTTCCGGCCGCTCGGCCTGGGATACGCGAACCTCGGCGCGCTGCTGATGGCGGCGGGCCTGCCGTACGACTCCGACGAGGGCCGCGCGTACGCCGCGGCGATCACGTCGCTCATGTGCGGCGAGGGCTATCTCCAGTCCTCGAAGATCGCGGCCGAGCTCGGACCCTTCGCCGGCTACGCGCCCAACCGCGACGCGTTCCTGGACGTGATCGGCATGCACCGCGACGCGGCCGCCGAGGTCCCGCCGAAGGGCGTTCCGGTGGAGCTGCTCAAGTCGCAGAAGGCCGTGTGGGACATGGCGCTCGATCTCGGCAGGGAGCACGGCTACAAGAACGGCCAGGTCACGGTCCTCGCGCCGACCGGCACGATCGGCTTCATGATGGATTGCGACACGACGGGTGTGGAGCCGGACTTGGCGCTCGTCAAGTACAAGAAGCTCGTCGGCGGCGGCACGATCAAGATCGTCAATCAGACCGTTCCGCTGGCGCTGAAGCGCCTCGGCTACACGCCCGAGGAGATCAACACGATCGTCGACTACGCCGACGAGAAGGGCACGATCGAGAACGCTCCGGGCTTCAAGCCCGAGCACCTGCCCGTTTTCGACTGCGCGTTCCGCGCGCTCAACGGCACGCGCTCGATCCACTACACGGGCCACGTCCGCATGATGTCGGCCGTCCAGCCGTTCCTCTCCGGAGCGATCTCGAAGACGGTCAACCTCCCGCCCGACGCGACGCCCGACGAGATCGCCGGCGTCTACATGGACGGCTGGAAGCAGGGCCTCAAGGCCATCGCGATCTACCGCGACGGCTGCAAGCGCACGCAGCCGCTCAACACGGCGGCCTCGAAGAGCGACACCAAGTCGCCGACGGCGCGCGGCACGCTCGAGTACGTCGGCAAGGCCACGCCGCCGGTCCCGGCCCCGTTCCGCCGCAAGCTGCCCGACGAGCGCCGGTCCATCACGCACAAGTTCGACGTCGGCGGCCACGAGGGCTACATCACCGTCGGCCTCTACGAGGACGGCAAGCCCGGCGAGATCTTCCTCAAGATGTCCAAGGAAGGCTCGACGGTCTCGGGCCTCATGGATGCGTTCGCCACGGCTGTCTCGCTCACGCTGCAGTACGGCGTTCCCCTCGAGGCGCTCGTCAAGAAGTTCGCCCACATGCGTTTCGAGCCGGCCGGCTTCACCAAGAACCCGGAAGTCCCGATCGCGAAGTCGCTCGTCGACTACGTGTTCCGGTGGCTCGGCTCGAAGTTCCTCTCCGCCGAAGACAAGCAGGGCGTCGGCATCATCGCCAGGGACTCGAGCTCCAACGAGCCGTCGCCAGTGACGGCGCCGGCGTTCGTGCGGAGCGCCGCGAGCGAGTCGTCGAAGCTGACGTTCGAGACGTCCACGGACGCGCCCGCGTGCCACGAGTGCGGGTCGATCATGGTGAGGAGCGCGGCGTGCTACAAGTGCATGAACTGCGGGGCGACGTCCGGGTGTAGCTAGAGACGAGATTCAACGCTCGGGCGGTCGACCCCCTATCGCCCGGAGTTGCGGTGGCTACGCGAGGGGGTGCCGAGCCTGATATCGTCCGGGTATCGAAGGCCAAGCGTTTCTCCTAGACGCATCGGTAGCTGGCTGAATGGCAAAGGGCGAGCACCTGAAGGCATTGCTGAAGAGCCTTACCGAAGGCGATGACGACCGGCTGTACTCGGTAGCTCTACAGATGGCGGCGGATGAAGCCAGGGCCGGCCACACGAGGCTTGCGCGGGAACTCCGAATTCTGATCGAAGGCATTCGGTCTAAGCATTCACTTGTCCGACCAGCCAATCCGCTGGTTCCGCTTGATCAGCCTCGAGGGGAGCTGAGTGGCGTACTTTCCGTGGCATATCCTGACACACACATCCAGGACCTAATTCTTCCACCCGATCTTCTCGCCCGGCTTAGGCTGCTAATACTGGAACAGAGACAGCAAGGCATACTCGAGGCTCACGATCTGCGGCCAAGATTCAGAGTGCTCTTGGTTGGTCCTCCTGGATCAGGGAAGACTTTGACCGCTCGAGCCATTGCCGGGGAACTAAAGCTTCCTCTGTTTACGATTTTGCTGGACGGCTTGATTACTAAGTTCATGGGAGAGACGGCCGCAAAGCTACGGCTGGTTTTCGACGCGATCGGAAGGCGTCGAGGCGTATATCTCTTCGATGAGTTCGACGCAATCGGAGGTCAGCGCGCACTGCTAAATGATGTTGGCGAGATTCGACGCGTTCTCAACTCGTTTCTCTATTTTCTAGAGGAAGCCTTGCCCACGTCGGTGATCGTTGCAGCCACAAATCATCCTGACCTCCTGGATCCGGCGCTCTTTCGGCGATTCGACGACGTCCTCGAGTATGGATTTCCCACTCCAGAGCAGGTGCTGACGGCGTTTGAGTCTTGCCTTTCAAGACTCAGTAGTACGAATGTTGATTGGGATGTTGTCCTAAGGGCTTCCGAGGACTTGAGTCTTGCGGACGTCTTAAAGGCTTGCGAGGATGCGGCGAAGAAGGCTCTTCTAGCCGGTGAGCGTCCGGTAGGCACTGAAGATCTGGTCGAGTCGATTGTGCATAGGCGTACAGCGACGTTAAGAGGACGACCTCGTCGAGGGTAGATTGCCCTCTGAACACATCCTCAGACATCTATTTGTTGAGCGGCTTCGCGTTGCAGAGCCTTACGGCCGGCCTCCACTTGAGATACGTCAACGCCCCTTTCCGCAACGTGACAGGCAAGGTCATGGACGCGCGCTCCTAGGCGAACTCGAAACAGCTCGACGTTCACTGATCGAGAGTCGGCAAGGCGTTGCTGCGGAGGCCGAAGACGTTGGCTTTCGCCTCGATATCATGCTTGAGCGGGGCTATGACGACGCACTAGCACGGCTGGACTCGAGTGGTGTCGTACTCCTGGCGGCGCACCCAGAGCCTGACGGTCGGGTCCGTGCCACAGTATTCTTGAAAACAGCCGGTTTTAGAAAGCTGGCGACAAAGATCCAGCAGTTCCAAGACGAGGACACGCAGAGCGGAAAGCCCCGTAACGAGGGGCTCGTCTCAGTAATTCACAGCATACAGCGCGCAGCCGTCAGGTCGCTCTGGACAGACCAGGCCGAGTTCCCTCAGACGAATACATCGCTCTGGTGGGAATTGTGGTTGCGTCGCGATCGACCGCTGAGTGAGACGCGTGAGGCGTTGGAGAGCGGAGGCCTCGCTGTCGGTTCGAGCGAATTACTCTTCCCTGAGCGTGCGGTTCTTCTGGTTCATGGATCCACCGAACAACTCGCTCGAACTGTAGAACTGCTGGAGTCCGCGGCTGAGTTGAGGTTAGCAAAGGACTCACCGACGGTGCTAGTCGATGAACGCGGCCCCGAAGCGGCGGACTGGATCGCTGACTTCCTCGGTCGCGTGTCTATCGCTGAGCGTCGCGTAGCGATCTGCGTACTCGACACGGGTGTAAACGCGGGCCACCCCCTGATCAAGCCGTTCGTGAGACTGGCTGACTTTCTGGCCTCTCGCCCCGCGTGGGGCATTCGAGATATCCGCAAGCACGGCACCTTGATGGCTGGGCTGGCTCTGTTCGGCGACCTCTCACCCCTTCTCGCAGGACGAGACTCGGTTGCACTCTTCTCTACGGTGGAAGGCGTCAAGATTCTGCCCGACACGGAGGAGAATCCTCGGGAGCTCTGGGGGCGGATGACTCTGGATGGCGTTGCCGCTATAGAGATCACAAACCCTGCGATACCTCGCTTATTTTCGCTTGCAGTAACGGCGACTGACTCGCGAGACAACGGTAGGCCGTCGTCGTGGTCGTCCGCCATCGATCAGTCGGCATTCGGTGATCTAAGCGGGCGACGCCTATTCTTGATCGCGGCGGGAAATTCAGAGAAGGAGGCTCGCCGGGAGCACCCCGCCCATCTTGAAACTGAAAGTTGTCATGACCCAGCGCAAGCATGGATGCCGTTACGGTAGGCGCGTGCACCGATCGCTGGCTTATCGATGATCCGATGTTCCATGGGTGGCAACCGCTTGGATCCGTCGACGGTTTGAGTCCTTCCACCACTACGTCCATAGCTTGGGAGGCGCAGTGGCCGCTGAAGCCCGATATTGTGATGGAAGGTGGCAATAACGCGATCGACCCGATAAGTGAGGCAGTTGATAGTCCGGATTCCCTTAGCTTGCTTAGCACGCGTGCCGAGTTCGGGGTCCGCCCGTTCGCGTGCACCGGTGATACGAGTGCAGCTGTCAGCCTCGCATCACGTCTCGCGGCAGAGATTGGCGCGACGTATCCGCAACTGTGGCCCGAGGGGATCCGTGCGCTTCTCGTACACTCTGCCAGGTGGTCCGACGACATGAGGGAGGTGTATGAGCGAGCCCGTGGGGGTAGCGTCGAGCGTTTGATCAGGGCCTGCGGGATGGGGCGGCCCCTTCGCGACCGCGCGCTGTGGAGTGAGCGGAATGATTTGACAATGTTGGTTCAGGACCGGATCACGCCCTACAAGATCGAAGGCAGCAGCATCAAGCTAAACGAGATGCAGGTCTTTGAGTTCCCGTGGCCCCGGACAGTTCTTGAAGATGTGGCGGAAGCCGATGTAGAGCTGAGGGTGACGCTGTCCTATTTCATCGAGCCAAACCCGAGCAGCCGTGGCCACAATCGGCGACACCGGTATGCCAGCGCGGGATTGCGGTTTGCGCTTCAAAAGCGAGGCGAAGACAAGAGCACGTTTAGGGCGCGAGTTAATGCAATCGCGCGCGCTGAGGTCGAGGAATACGAGGCTGTCGGCGGGGAGCCAAATTGGGTTCTGGGTCCTGTTCGTCGGCACAGAGGCTCAGTTCACAGCGATATCTGGCGGGGGTCCGCTGCCGACCTGGCGGATCGTCGATGCTTGGCGATTTTCCCGGTTGGAGGCTGGTGGAAGGAACGGAAGGCACTTGCGCGCGCG
>Ga0210402_10001430_pt1 | contig 24654 bp, 21 predicted proteins | sample IncBWC7MmetaG_FD_161055 | JGI IMG/M metagenome (GOLD analysis project Ga0210402, IMG submission 161055) | Forest soil microbial communities from Barre Woods Harvard Forest LTER site, Petersham, Massachusetts, United States - Inc-BW-C-7-M | ecosystem: Environmental > Terrestrial > Soil >... | reverse complement strand
ATATCGATCACCCCACTAACCCAAATGCGTCCTCGTAGCCCGAAACGCACAGCAGCAATAGTAGGCGGCACCCTCGGCGCCCTCTCCATCCTCCTCTTCCTCCTCCTCGCATTCCTATACCAGACCAGGAACCGCGTTCGTAAGGCCACAGCCAAAGCCGGAACTCGCCTGGGCGGGGATGGGGTTAGGAAATCGGATGGGGATGGGGAGAGTGATAGTGTGAGTATGAGTGATGTGGAAACATTGGTTGATGGTGGGCAGGAAAAGGGAAGTGGTTGAAGTCCATGTGCGGTTGTATGATGGGACCTGGTTTTGTTGTTCGCTCAGGGATTGTGTTCGGATTCATATTGATATCACGTATGCTTTGATTTGCTTTTTAACTCGAACATGGACTGATGGAAGTGTATATCGTGGGTCCTCGTTGCCTAGTAGGGTCTTGTTTCGTTGATTACTTCAAATTCTGCAATAGGCAAATCGTGTAGTTTGTGTAGTTTGTGTAATTAAATCTGTACAATACATATGTATGCATTGAATTTGAATGACTGGTCCTTTTGATGGCGGTTCGGGCTCAACCATGATACATGAACATAATACATGAATTTCAACAACTCAATAATGGGATAAATGAAAAACATCAGTAGCTCTCGACGAATTCCCAAACCACCTCACCGTCACCCCTCAACACCACCCAATATTATGCCGCAGACGGTGGGGAGTGTCCACTTCGACAATTAAAAGTTGCTGGTTACAGAATATTAGTGTACCAATGACGATAGTCTATATCTGCCCAATGTCAGTCCCAATTTCCAAACAGCATGAAGAGCCAAATAAAAAATCGAACCAAGTACAAGTCCTCGATATACCCCATACAATTCCATAAGCGTATCCACATCCAACTTGAACCACTTCTTGGGCGCTTCCAGGCTGTCCAAACTGGTACATCGTCATCCCCACTCCTATCACCAGCCCTCAGCGGGAAAGAATACCACCTGCAAAGACATCGTCTATCCCATGGATCAGTCACACATACAAATCCCAAACTTGAAGAAGAAGAGGCACTCCAACACAGTCCCATCCCTTGATTCTTAAACGCGAAAACCCAGTAATTGCATCGAAGCCCCTCTACACAACACTCCTCTTTCCGAGTCCGCATTTTAGCTCCAGGCATCACCTGCCCATACCCATAAGCCGACAGCATCCCTGTGCCACGCCCTCTGGGGTATTCGACGGATACAATGAATTCAGCAGCGTCACAAACGTCCCACCCAGCTTGGATAATACCCAACAGGGCCCAGCGCAACAGGGCACGAACTCCACAGTAGCAGCGTCACTGCTCCCAAAGAACTTGAAGAAATCCAACAACCCATCAGCTCTCATCCAACCCAACCCATCATAAAACAAAACACAACTCACGCAAACGATGAAAATGCAAATCGGGCTCAAGTGGCAACGACAACTGATACCTCGCCTCATTCCTCACTTCCGCGATTTTCTCATCCACAGACGGCGGCGAACCATGCCCCTCCCAATCAACAATGCAACATCCTCCACACTCCGCATATTCAGCGTGCTCGCAAATGATGATGCTCAGTAATTGCTCCGAAACGACGTAAACAGCACAGACTCAGGCATCTGCACCCGCCACGTCGCAACCGTGTCTTGCTATTTTGACAACAAAGACAGGCCCACAATAATACTCACTGTGTGACATATGCGGGAACAGCGACGGCTGCGTCTCTCGTGCAGTGCGATACGATGCCGTACCCAGCCTAGGTGTGCCCCCTACCCGTATTCAGCATAGTCATCTAGCATCCTATCAGTCCGCGCTGAAACCACACCACAAGTAACATCAACCTCCTCCTAAGCCATGACCATTTAAAATCAAAATCAAAAAAAACGCCCACGCGACAATAGAATAAGCCTCATATCCGGGGACGGCTCCTCACGCCTCAGATATCCGCGACGACGGCTTCTCCTCCCTAATCCCACTCCCTCCCATCGAAAACCTCGCCCCAGCTGCTTTACTCCCCTCACCACTTTCGAAAACAGCAGTGCACAAACGGATCCTGGCATCAACATAACCTCAGGGGTCCTAACTAAACCCGTCAAGGGGATCGGAGGGCGCGAATTGTCCTCTACACAAACGAATAGACGCGTGTTAGTCCAAACATTATTACTCGTGGCGCATATGTCGGGGAAGGAGACAAGTACTGAGCACGAGTGCCTAGAGCAATCATCATCTATAAGCAGCTATGGCACCGCACTCTCGTCAAACTTCAATACGCATCATCACAACCCATACTGTGGCATACACGTACATCTGCATCGTAGTGTACCATCCGGATCGTATAAATCAAGAAACAGGATGTGGAATGTAAAAACGAGGAGAGGGACATACGAGAGAGCAGCGTCATTCTAGTCCGATACACTTTCCGACTTCATCTCGCTCTGTCCCAACCACTACCCTCTGTAACGTCTCAATAGCCTCCGGGATCTCGTCAATATGAGTATTACTTTGCAAACATTATTTTGTCTTTTTTCTGCCGTTTATTTAACGGGATGTGAGTGTACGGAACTTGTTGAAGGCAGCCACAAAGGTGCCACGTTGCCAGTCGTGATTTGTAATCTCGCGGAGTTACATTTTGTGTGCCAGAGGTTGCCAGGAAGCCTGCAGGACCTCACTGGCACTGGCAGTTGCTCTCCTCAACAGAAATATTAGATCAATCGAGCGGAGCTAAAAATGGGGTTTTACTTCAAGTTAAAATTCCCAACTTTCACGGTTTCACCCTAACTTTAACCCCAAATTCGTCCCCCAATTTCCTACTCCCAGTCCTCAGTCATGTCATTTCAAGTTGACGCACGCGATGCTTTAGATTCCAGCCGTAGTTCATCACCTGACCATGAAGGATCATTGGCGCGCTACGTTCGATTTACTGTCTCCGATGATCATGTAATTTTTTGTCTTTACCCAACCTTCCCCGGTAACCCTTATATTCAATCCCTTTCATAGCAGGTCACAGTTGTGTTGCCTCATACTCTATCACGATTGACTTCTGTAAACGAAATCAACGCTATTATCAGGGCATATCGGAGGGAGAGTTTAGTGGAGCAACGCATGCGATTCGTCGAGTCGCAATTAAACTTGAAGGAGGAACTTCTGGATTCTCCGGTGCAGCATCAGGTTTTCGAAGCCAAGCTACAGCGCGCGCAGACGGAGGTCTATGTGTACAGCAAGGCCGTCGCACGAGCGATTCTTTATGATCGGGGCATTGACCCGGAGCACAATAGGAGTGAGACGCTTTGATTTTCAATGGTCTTGCGCACTAATTACTTTACAGTTTGTGCACAGTGGCAAACGTGCAGATTATGCAAATTAAACCCTGTCTCTTGACGAGTCGATACATCTGCCGGTGAGGACTCGTAATTGCGATGGGTGACGCGAAGTCTTTTCTGTGGATGCAATACTACATTGTTCTTCCAGGTTTTGCGATATTTTTTTCTGTACGATGACCTTTGATGTTTAATTACTTTGGTTTTGTAAGGACTGGGCTTACATGGTGTAGCTAGCATCCTACAAAGTTCAAATCGTACTGCTTGCAAACCTTTGCAAACTCCTTTTTCTTCTCAAGAGTTCAAAATTGCCCTGAGGACTAAAGAATAATGTGCTTTTACGAATTATGTGTACTTTGCCACACTGCAACTTGAACCGCAATACCATGCTTCACCTTCTGACTCGGAACCTACTTATTTAACGGAATAAATAGTCAAGTGATGCAGAGGACGTATTCAACTCCTAGCCGGAAGTTTGCTCGTCCATATATATATAAATGTCGAATTTCGTCATGGGCCAAATGGCGAAAGGGCAGCCAAATAGGATTGTCAGCTACGGCATGGAAACGGGGGTTGGCACGTCCACCAGTGTTCAACGATCAACGCTCGACTTCTAATCTCTATCTCTCTCTTAAACCCAAACACCCACCTAACAGCAGTGCGAACTGAGGTTTAAAACACATGTTCCGTGGCCGCCGAGATGACGATAACAGCCATTGCCCGCAACACTGCTTCTCTCGACGAGCACGGTCACAATTCCGGGCTCAAACGATCCCTCCTTCCTCCGCCCAACATTTCACTCCTCTCCACGTTTCATCAGACTCTCGCCTTCCTACCCTTTCTCGAGCTGATGCCCTCACCGTCCACAACACAACCAGCACCACGTGCAGCAGACGGCCCCATGTCATTCACAACCAGTACAGGATCCCCCACACTGGCAGTACCGAGTCCCATTGCGGCGCCATTGCCGCCTACGAGGCCAGTGGTTGTATCTAGACATTCATCAATCTAGACGACGCCCGTTCAACCAGCTGCGCCCGCGGCGTTGACCAGTGCAGGAATTTCTACTCCCAAAAAACCCTCCTCGTCCACTACAACTGCCACGGCGCCCTTCATACCAAATTCAACTCCAAAGTCCAGGCCGAGCGTTATAAAGTGCTAGGTAACGAAGCTTTCCTTCTCAAAGATTTCACGAGGCCGTCCAGGAGTCCTCGCACGCCATTCGACTGGATCCAGAGAACGCTATATATCTTTCCAACCCATAGTGCGTGTACTCGTGCATATCAAGATATCGTGACGCTGTCGACGACGCCTTGAAAGCCGTCGAAGTCGACCCCATGTATTGGAACGGTTGGTCGAGGTTGGGTACGGCTCGTAGGCTTCTCGGCTCGTACTCTGAGGCGAAGGCGGCGTCTTGAGGAAATTTGTCGACGCAGTACCTTCTTCTGTACAGCCACACCAGCAATACTGGGGGCAGGTACATGTAGAACGTCAACCATAGCAGGACTTTCTGCACCTGTAGAACCCTCCCGTCCCACTACGACTTCCGCTACGCTCTCTGTGCAAAGTACAACTCTCGAGTCCCTCAGACAAGCCAAACGACATAAAGAGCGGAGCAACGAGTACTCGAATGTTATTCGACTGGATCCTGCGACCGCTTTACATCTTTCCAACCGAGCATGCGCATACTTGCACTTCTCCAAATAACACGATGCTCGCGCGAACGCGGAGAAAGCTGTCGCAGGCGATCCTGAGTATTGGAAATGTTGGTCGAGGATGGGTACGGCTCATAAGTTTCTTGACGACTGCTCTGATGCAAAGAGGGTGGTGGAGAGAGCGTTGAGGTGCGGGAGGTGGCCTGGGAGCGGAAACTGCCAGGAAGGAACTGACCGAAGTGAAGCGTTTATTGAATGAGTGATCCCGTCCTTCGACATCTCAATCCACAACTGCTCCCCCTTTGACGCCCACGGCACCTTCCCCTGCAATCAATAACGTCTCATCGAGACCGTCTACTCCTGATGCTCGTCCGGCACTTTCTATCCCAGTTTATTCACCCCCACCTCCAATCTTTTTTCGACCTCCAATCCCTGCCGCTCCAACGCAACATCCTCCATACTCAGCATGCTCGGCAAGCTCGTAAACGACGACGGTATTGCTCCCAGACGGCGCGAACAGCAGACTCGGTCATCTGCATCCGCCGCGTTGCAACCGTGTCTTGCTGCTTCGACAAGAAAGACAAGCCCACAACCTCACCGGCGCCGACACCCACAACGCCCTTCTCAAAAAGCCCTCTGCAACGTCTCAACGGCGTCCAACATCTCGTCCCTCACAACTTGCGCCACCCAAATATCTTCACGCCACTGCTGAAACATCCTAACCATCTCCACATCGTTGCCGTTCCCCAGCCCCCCAGAAGCGCAGATCTGCAATGTCGTGTGCGGGGTCGAGCGCGTTTTGGGGCGTGTGGAGGGTGTGGAGGATTGGGACGAAGGGCAAGGTTCGGCCTGTAGAAGGCGTGGGTTGTGGTATAGGTGTCATTGTGGCGGTAGTGCATGTGGGGAAGATGCGAAGAGGCGGGAGGATAGGAATGAGACGGTGGGAATGTTAGTAAAGTATTCGGTTCCGTCTGCGGGGTTGGAAGGCACCGGAGGGGGTGGAGGTGTCACTGCCTGCAACAAGGTCAAGGGGGAGTTGAGGAATACTTGAGTGTCTGCGTTGTGCTGCTTGGACTTGTTCGAGGATGCAAATTTGGATGGGGAGTTGTGTATGCATAGTTGCGTGAACGATCCGTGGAGAGGAGTTGAGTGAGAGGATGGGAATGTTAACGTACGCAGTGAGTTTTGTGGTGGACATAGTGAGGTATGCACCGAGTAGGTCGCGTGTCTTTTATTTCATGCCGGAGGAGAATGTCGGCACTGCGTTCTGTGAGGTGGAGGAAAGCTAGGCGGTTCATCAGGATAGAATAATGATAGTGAGTTCAGAGTTGGCTACTACAGCTAGTAATAAGGTGGGCATACATCAACTAATTGGATGACGTCTTGAATATTGACGAGGGTCAGCTGTCTTGGGACGGGGACAAAGTTGAGAAAGTGAACGTTGGTGGTAAGACTTGTTTTATGAAGCTGTATGACGCATGTATACTGGACGGATACGGATGCAGGAGGGACGCGCCGGGCATGAGGTAGGGTTAGTGAATTGTGGCCGCAAAGTGGAAAGGCTGTTCACCTGGCATGTATTGATTCAATCATCAGTCTGCCCAGCGGGCAGTGTTTTTCCTCCTCGGTCTTGGAATGAGTTCGGCACCATCCCACCAAGTAGACTGTGCGCCATTCGGTGTCATTTCCTGTCCGCGCTACCGCATTTCCATATCGATTCGACGGCTAGAACGGGAATGAGAGCGGAAGGGGAAATTGGGGAAGTTGCAATGGTCTTCGAGGAGCAGATGTTACGCGGTTCAGGGCGAGGGTGGAGTTGATGGGATTTGAGACTGAGAAGACTTGGAGAAGACTGAGGGAGGTGGATGGGTAGATATGTTAGGGGAGAAGAGACTTGGATAGCAGTAGATGGTTCGGATGAGTCACCCCAGGTTACAACCAGTTATAAGAGGCGATTACAACTAGTAACAGCAGTGTTTTATACAAAAGACTCGAAGGATTCAAAGAAAAAAAAAGTTGGGTCACGTCCAAGGTCACGTCAGATCAGTGAGTGTCGTAACAAGGATGACCCCCGGGCCGCTCACGTCTCTGTCAACCCAATCTAACTTCGCTTTCTGACTCGCACCGACTTGTCCTGTTATCCATTACTTATCCTTGACTTATCCCGTTAATGCCATCATGGCATTTTCGCAATACACAACATTAATCAAACTGACTATGCAAAATGCCTCGCTCAGGCCGTAGGGTCACGGTAATACTAGAAGCCATCACCACCTCTCTCATGCGACTGGATCTTGTAGACTTCTGCCCCACATCGCACGACCGGAAAATTAGCATGAGGATTGACCGGCTGGAATGCAGTAATCCCCTTAACAATTTGTTGGATGACACGACACCGGTGCAGCGAGGCTGACGAGCCACACCTTGAACCGCGAGTATATTCCGGACTGGCAGGCAAAGCAGTCAGTTCACGAAGGTGAGGCAGTTGAGACATAGTGTTGAGGAGGAGTTCCTGGAACGGCAGTAGCTGAGTGAAGTTGAACTGAATACGCAAGAATGAGTCAACTTACAACCGAGCTTTCTTCGTTGTTAACCGAGTCACCTTCTTTGTTATTAACCGAACCATCCTCTTCATCATTGGCGTACCACCTACCCATGGCCGGCGAGTTTAAACCCACAGCGAGGTGTACCAGCCCCTGAGCTCGTGAAATGATGGAAACATTGTGCCTTCCAAAGCACCAGTTCCCTTCGAAAGTTGCATTGATTGTGAGTTTCGTAAGTGAAGCTATGTGTTTCGGGAGCACCCGCCAGTAGAACTTGTCGGCGAGTTCATTCGATTTTGCCCGGTTGCTGGAATTAGCATAGGTGAACGTCAACTCTTCTAGTCCTGGATGTGAGGCAAGATAGTTCAAGAGAGCGTCATTGATGATGTCGGTCGTGATACGAGTGGGATAGATGCCTTCCTTCTGCAAAGTTTCCCAGATCTCGTGGTTCTCCGACGAATAATCGTCTAGAAGAGGAATGTTGTCTGAGTGGTGGGAGGCGCTGGAATCCGTGACATTACTGGTGAGGGGAAGCATGTTGTTATCAATTTTAAGTGATACAATGGACTTCAAATGAGGCAAAGTAATGGAATCGAGGCGCATACGCCAGTCTGTTAGTCCGAGATGCTTCAGAGGCAGCGGGTTGCCAGGAGATACTTTCCCCAAAAGATCATGTAGCGTTGGCGTGTTATCTTCTCGGTATAGTCCACTCTCGACGTCCAGATGGGAGAGCTGGGGACAGTTAGCGATGACATGGCCAAGCTGCTGGACAATGTTTTTACGAAATCCATCGCTGTCATCGCAATATCCCGATAGAACGATCCTGCGCAGACCTGCGAGCTGGTTCAACGGTAAACCAGTGCAGGAGGCAGTCATGTTGATCAACTCAACGTCCTCCAACAAGGGGAGTGAGGTCAGGCCAGTTATGATAGATTTGCCAGTCCACTTTGGCACTAGATAGCAGTTCTTCCAACTATTTACGCTCGTCAGTTCGGCGGTAGGTACACGCATTGAACGAAACTCACATGATGCTTTGCAAATTATTTAAAGAAGCTATGGCTGGCGCTAGGTATTCCCTCATGTGTTGAATGGCAAACTCGACTTCTGGTCCATCTTCTGACTCCTTCTCTAATTCTGCAGTTCCATCAGGGTTGACAATCATTCGTTCGTCGTGAGGACGGATATCGAACGAAGGGGCCAGTAAACGAATTTCGAGCTTTCGAACAAATGCACAGGCTCGGCTGCTTCCAGTTGCAAGGTCCTCGAGCTGAGATTTAGCTATGTCGAGCCGATGTTTGTGAATATACAGGACGAAGTAAGAGTGGAAAAGCGGCTCGATGGCGAAATTGAGTTGTCTGCAAACGGCGCGGAGATCACGGACATCCTTTCCACTGCCGCCTAACTTTGCGATAGTGTTAAAGTCAGACGGATATTGGTAGTAATTGTGAACGCTAATGGCATACCTCATCGCAGATTTTCAGGATCAATTCTACCGCCAGAGATGAGAGTCCTGTTACGGTCATGACAACTGCAAAATGAGATTGACCTGGGCCGCTCGTACTGTGACGGAACTGACGGTTCTTGAGTCACACCTATCGAAATACCCCGGCCACCCCTGGCGGGAACTCGGAACATACCTGATCAGCTCAAGAAACGTGACTTGCCGTACATAAGCGACGCGGCATGATGAAGGACCCCATGCACCACGGTCCATAGTGGTAGTACTATTTTATTAATTCACCATCAATTATTCACGGGTCATTTTCGTGAGTAGTTTCTAACTGCATTTGCACAATATACAGTGAAGGGATACAGTCTGTTTATCATTAAAGTTGAGAGTGTAAGAGTCTAAGATGTCAGTGTAAGTCCGAGTCACTGCTATTAGACTGTAGTAAGTAGTAATGTTGACTAGCTTGATTTGCCCCAATGTTTCACTTGATAATAACTCAAATCCTTCGATTTCTGCTGTATACTATAATAGAGTATAACTATATATTTATTCCGCCTTTTGAGCAGCCCACACTGGTGGCATGAGGTTATTTTGAGACCTGCAAAATCCAATGCAAAATCATTGTTCACTTGTCAAAATTTAGCAGCCGCTGTGAAATTTTAAATTAATTGTTAAACACCTTTCTAATTAGGGAATTTTTCCCAGTTTGACACCCTTCCAAATGTTGGTGCTAAATTTTGACAAGTGAATAATGATTTTGCAGGTCTCAAAATAACCTCATGCCACCAGTGCCAAATGATATACAAGTCATACTGCCACCAAGCCAAAATGTCGCCACTGAATCGGAATCGTTACCATGACTAAACATCACACCCATCACAGCCGCTTCTGACTCAGACATAGTATTCAATACTTGCTCAGGCTATACCTCCTGAAATCCTACTAGCTCTGGAATACCTCAGATAGCATCTCAGTACTAATGCACTGATGTCTCATGTCTACTCTATTTGAGTATGTAGCTCAACATATTCCATTCTTTTGGTGAGTGCTATATTCATACTCATGTTGCTGCAGGCTGGTTCACTTTTTTGGCTTTCCCAATCCATCTAGTTCCTCTATTGCACCATCCTACACCAACCAAACTCCAGAGACTCCCTTATCCTTCCCATTGTTGGACCTTCTGGTTTGTTTTGGCCATGGACATGCCTGGTAAGCATATCACTCCCCCTCACTTTGAGTTTCTGGTGTCCCTGTGCCCCTTGCCTTATGGATGACCTGGATGCATTTTCTTCATCATTCCTTAGTCCCAGTTGGTCAGATTTAGCTGGTAAGTCACCCACCCTAATATCTGATCAAAACTCGAACTCACTATTCTGCACTTGTCCTCCCTTCACTATACCTTCACTAGGCCTTCTTAGGTCTGTATGGTGCCCCTTGTAACTGGTTGAATGTGTGGGATTGGTTGTAAAATGGATTGTGAGGTTTATTCTGTCCTTACAGCACTTTCAGAGTTGAATGACATATGTAAGATATTTTTCATGAACATCATTTCCTTTTTGAGAGACACAAATTGTAACAAAATGAACCCTCTGCTGTTGACAATGTGACAATGCAATTCCAAGAAAGGAAATGACATGTTTCTTCATCGTGAAAAATATTCTCATGTATGTCATTCAACTCTGAAAGTGCTGTAATGGGCATAGGTGCACTTTTTTAAGCTTTTTTAGTGGTGGTATTACTATCTTAACACCCCCTCCATGTACTTATGTATAAATTTGATTCCATGATAACTAGTCCTAGGTCCTGTGTTTTGAGGTGAATCACCCCTCCTCTTGATTTATGGTATTTATGATTTAAATGATTGGGATTGCTCAAAAAGCTGAATAAATGTATGGTTATCCTCTATATACATGGAATGTTATAGTCTACAGGGGAAATCTAAGGATTTGATCATGAGTTATTATCAAGTGAGGCATTGAGCTCAAGCTGGTCATCATTAGCTGAATGCAGTGACTTGGACTTATGCTGATGTCTTAGACTCTTACACTCCTAACATTGCTGAATGATACTATGGACCATATCCCTTCGCTGTCTATTGTACAATTAGAAACCACTCACGAAAATGACCTGCAAATAATTGATAGTCGATTAATAAAATAGTACCACTATGGACTGTGGTGCATGGGGTCCTTCATCATGCCGCATCACTTATGTACGGCAAGTCATGTTTCTTGAGCTGATCAGTCTCACTTTCCATAGGAACAAAGTCATGCACTCTTCCCACCATTTTAAGTAGGGCAGGCTAGCTGAAATTGCTGCTCTGAACAACTGAACTCATCCCAAACTATACTGTTGGGATCTCCTACCACATCAAAATTTGGTCAAAATGCCAATTTTCCTGCCAGACTACTCCAATGGAATTGAAGCTGGCTTTGACTCAATGATATCCCCCAGATGGCAAAGTGAGCACTTGATCTTCTGATTCTTCATGATTATTCCATGCATTTTTTTCTTGGCTTGCAGTAGCTTTGCCAGCCTGGGCGATGACAGCAATGGCAATGACAACGACAATGATGATAATGAGGAGTCGCCAGATGGTAGTCTTGGATTAGTTGCCAAACAACACGTTTGGAGTGCTTTGAAGGACATCTCGCCACACATGGTTTGGCAGATAGGTTGGTAGTTCACCTCATGCAAAATGTAAAACACCCAATATACGTCTGATCTAAATATATAGGTTATATCAAGTGCTTTCACATATTTAACTGAACATTTGTCAGAGGTGGATCCAGAGGGATGCCATTTGATGGATCATTTATTGTTTCGGTGCCCATTGGGACAGAACTTGTCCATGCCATGCTGGAGAAGAAGGATTGGACTTTAGAGTTCGTGCTTGCTGGTGCATCTACACACTTGAATTCTGCATTCCCCTTCCTTTATAGGTGTCTTTCTGTCCAGCTTCTGAGGACAATGAACACAACGCCTGGGATCAAGTCATCTTGACCTCATTCCTCCCACCTGCGGATGTGCACCTTCTCGAGTGCTACCATTCCCTATTTTCCAATATGCCCTCCAAGATGACACACTCTCCTGAGTGTACAACAGACACTGCACATCTGGCTCAACTGGCCACTGGTTTGGACATCATTGATCTATTGAAAACCTCTTTCAAGGAGGGACTGTGTGCCATATGTGGTAAAAAGTCGAATGCGAGGTGTGTGCAATGTAAGAAGCAGTTTTTCTGTGGGAAGGCTCATCAGAAGGAGGTGAGTCTACCTTTCTCAGCAGGGGATGATGTGATATTCTAACTTGATTCTAACAACACATATGCATGGTCAGTACATAAGCTAATGTGTAAATCGCCGGTGGAAGACACCATGTCAATCACCGAGGCACAGAAGAGCTTGTTGCTAAACCTCAAGTGCTGTGAGAGCATGCCCGAGAATTATGTGGACACACAGAAGTGCATGAAGCTTTTGCAGGATGAGCAGAGTCAGATGCTCCTGGTGTGTGTCTCTGTCTCATTTGGAATCATGTGCTGAACTATTTGTGATGTGCATCATTGACAGCGATTAATAAATTACACACAGAGTGATAAAATGGTGACATATCTCCATTGGCTTCATTTGGGTACCATATCCCAGTGATGAGTTGGGGTATTGTGTGTATGCATTGGTGTTGGTATGTTACACAGGATTTCTCAACTTCCCCACACAATGTAATGACAAACTCGTAACCACTGGCAGTTTCCTTTGAGTATTATAAACAATGTTCAGGATAGATGGAATGAAAAGAAAGTGTTGATTGTACTGTTAAAGATAGCAATCCCCTTGCCTGTGGTTTCTCCCATAACAACTGGATTGGGGTCAAGGGAAATGGCAATAGGAAGATGGCGAGCAATTATATAGTGGAGGGAAGCTGGTGTGGGGTTTGCATTCAGAGAATAAGAAAGCCTCTTGGGATTTTGTGCATACTTTTTCAATGATCCACATCTTCTGCTCATGAAGTTGAAGTAGAGTAACTACAACCTGCCTTCGGGAGACTATCATGATGATGGTCGAGCTTCAGGATTTCCTGAGTCAGACCCTCCAGATGTTCAGTTCTGTAAATGCAGCCTCAGGCTTTGCCAGTGGAAACCTCGCAGATGGCTGGCAACTGCTCTGGTGATTCAATGGTTGGCACATTGAAAACTTGAAAATACAATTCTGATCAATTCTGATTTTAGTTACGTTAGATTCTTTCTTCACCTTGTGCCTGCCCCCTAGCAAGTCACTACTACACTCAGGGATGCCAGTTCGCCATGCCTGTCTGCCTTGTTGGTTTCATGAAGCATCTTCTGGATATCTCTTTTGGGGATGGGCAATTGCCCTCAAAAAAGTGTGTTGTTTGTATGTATTTGCTCTCACCCAAACAAATGGTTTGAGAAGGTTTGAGAGCTTCAGAGAGTCAATATATCTTGCTCATCATCAAGAACACATATCAGACTCTCCAGAAGCCAAAAATGGCTGAGCAGGATACTTTCCAATATATCCCCCTCAAGATATTACCAAAGCCATTGAAATATATGCAGCAACTGGTGGATAGATTCTCGCATTCACAGATCACGTGTGCACTTAATTTACATCCTTTGGGCCACTGGCCATGTTCCTTGAGACGCTCATTGCAATGTCAATTTTTAACCATTCACTCTAGTTTATCAGTCAGTCGAGACAATTTTGAAGGCAGGAGGAAATGTTGGGAACACATTTAAAAAAAACTTCCTGCATAAATTTCTGCCAAACGATATTAGGTGTTGAAGGACATGTAAACAAATTGTGTTCCCAACATTTCCTAGCCAGAACAGTTCTCAACAATTTTTGTCCCTCATAGTTGTCACCAATCGCGCTCTGTAAGGTGCTGGACGCATTGCAGTAGAGGGACCACTTTTTATGCCACTGTCACCAAAGTTTAAAACAGCTATGAATTGCCTGTCCCCATCTCTTTTGAAGACTTTGACCACCACTGGTGAGTAACTTCCCTTGCCTGACAGAAAACCACATACTAAAAAATGCAATTGATGAAGGACCAACCATGGCACACTTAGTGCATGAGTCTCTCACAGCAGTAAAAAATGGAGCAGTCAAATATAAGCAGGCCTGTTGTCAGATTGCTCAGATCCTGTACTTTGCACTCACAAGTTAATTTAGTTCCACACAGTTCCACAGATGAGTGTTGAGAGTGCCAGGATGCCCGTGGCCCAATATGATGGGGTAGCCGAGTGGCAGGTGGAAAATCTTGTTGGAATTTGAGTCTGCATGAAGTAATCCAGTTGATTACATAATTTCATATGATTAGAGTTCGGCTAGTTTAGTACTGTCAGTCAGTCTCTCTGTCTATGTTTGCACTCCCTATGCCTCTTGTTTCAACAGATTATGGGCCCTGGACTCTAGCTCGCCACTTGCTAGTCCCCATCACACCCATTTGTCATTTAATGCTCTTGCTTGGCTAGCAGAGCCATAACTCAGGCCCCATTGTGGTTAGCTGGAACCTGAAATCAAGCTGCCAGCTAGAGCCATAATCCAGCTGTATTGGCCAGCTAGAACCATAATCCAGCTGAAAACTTGCTAGCTAGAACCGTAATCCAGCTGTGACCCCTGCCCACTGGAGCCATAATCCAGACCACTTCATTGCCCTTCAGAGCCATAATCTGATTTGTTTGATCATTGGAGTTTGTGGAGGAGAAGGATTTATGAGATCATTGGGAGGAGATAGTGGAGAGGAAGGAAATAGTGGAGAGGTGGTTATGTTGGGGAGAAGAGGTGGTGACCAGGCCTTCCTTGGGCTGTGTTCCTCCAAGGACCTCCATTTTCCATTTCCCCCATTGACTCAGATCTCAATTTCAACACCAACTCTGTTTTTGTTCATCCTCTGGACAAGGAACCCTGCTGGCAAGGGGGTTGCACTTACTGCACTTCTGACATCATTTCAGACTTGTACTTCACTTGACTCAGGGGTTGTGTTGGAATTTGAGTCTGCACAAAAGTAATCTAGTTGATTCCATAATGTCGTATGATTAGAGTTCAGTATTGTTATTCAGTCTCTCCATTTACATTTGCACTCCCTATGCCTCTCATTTCAACAACTCTGGAGGAGATTCTAGAAATATTTGTGTTGGATGAATATGAGCAGGTAGGCAACCCAGTGTTAAGCACCGATCATGCAATTTCAACTCAAAACACAGAAACTTGCCCCCGATGAAACCAAGTTCTTTCACTGCACAGCAGTGCAGGTGATGGCAGGTAGAGATCAAACCAATTTCAAGATGGACAACACAGGCCAGATGCATGAATGATAAGAATGTAAACTGTATCTGTAACACTTGCTCAATCTTCTATATTTTCTCCAAAGATGGTACCCAGATGGACTTCTGTTCTACACATTTTGGCAACTGCAGGCAGCAAGTCCAAAATACTTTGAATATATTTCAATATAAATCTATAACTAATGTGAACAAAAGAAATCTTTTCATGTGAAGGAGTAGATGAAAATGGACAATGTGACAGGATGAAAGGAAGAAGACAGATTGCAAGATAAACAGACAGCAGGCATCAACATAACTGAGACTAAGATTATAGCATGGAGTGCAAGACTGTTTTCCTGTATCATGGTAAAGCAAAGCTAGCAGGGGCCAGCCATGGACCAAATGTCCCCATTGGCAGACAAACCTATATTCTGCACCACCCAAGCCTCAGCCAGACTAGTGAGGAATGCACTCATTACACCACAAATGAGGCTGGACAACCAGAGGCCATTAATCCAGTTGGTCGAAACCACCTGAGTGTCTTGAGGTCCCTTGTGAATTTCGACAAGGAAAGCCAAATGAATTTGCAGAAAACAGGGTAGCCTACAATCATACATGCTAACCACCATGTAATGTTGCACTCATGAATAACAGGAGTGACACCAGATCACCATTTGGTATTTGGGCTAGTCCACAGTTGTTGTGCTCCACTTGTTATCCAGATGAGCATAGTGTCAGCACAATACTTCTTGAAGAACGATTCCATATCAAAGCACCAAGCATTCAAAGATATGAATAGTTTATGAAACCATATGGTGTCATTAAATGGTAGCACACCTTCCCAGGTCCCAGAAGAGGTGATCTGTGGCATGACACCAACATCCATGCAGTCTGCCTGGGATCCCTGAAATGTGGAATATCTGTTAGACAGACCCAAATGGCATACTGTTTGCTCATGTGTTCCTATAATCTCTACACTGCATGATCTCTGCTTAGCATCTGCTGTGGGGCCCAGGCAACAATCAAATTTGCAGGGTGAGCTATAATATTATGAGGACACGGTCTCAGTCTGAATACCTGTATCTGTTGTGGGTGTGGTGTTGGCGGGTACAGGTGCAGTTCAGATTTTGCTGACCCGTACCATACCTGTGCGGAACCCTAGGTGTTTTCAGGTGGTACATTGACTGTTCCACCATAGAACCATTGTTAGATAGTTCTTGAGGTATATAATCAAAGGGTGCCAGATGGGTTGAGGCAGTATCATCCATAGGAGAGGTGATGTTCCAAGCATGGTTGTGTTGGCTACTCAACTGTGAGTGGTGACTGCTCATGCTAGGTGTGACAGTTCTCAGGCTAGAAGCTCTGTTACTTGGTGTTGGGACAGTGTTAGCTGTCCCCAAGTTGTTAAGCTTCCAGTTGGTGTTTTTTTGGTGTCATATAGCACTAGTTTGGCTGTATCGGGATCATTCTGATTTGATGGTTTTAGACTGGGGTTATCTGAGGCCAATGTGGGGTTGGCACAGTTCGATAAGGGCGCAGTTTAAAGTTTTGGTAGTTTTCACCATGGTAGACTAGAGAGTGCTTGGAAAGATTGTCTTTTTTGTAGTGGAGTTCCCCTTGAGTATATTTCAGCTTGAACACACAAAAAAGTGTGATAGAAACTGTCCTGGGTTGCTTATTACTCAGTTCACATCTTGCAATGCACACAACCAATGTATATAATCAATGGGTATGCACAAGAGTAAATAAGTATAAGCTGAAGGATAGTTATATAATAGTCCTAATAAAGAGCCAGAGGCTCTTGGTAAATATATACAAACATATATGAATGATAGCTCTAGATATTGTTACATGCCATGCCTGATGACAATATGAGAAATGATGTTGGCAGATTGGGCCGAGCACCATATGTGACTTTGGATGACTAATCCTACATGTAATGAACTGTACAGGTAACCCCTGGGTATTTTGGGGCATACCCATGGTGGGTTTTCCCTATAAACCTGTGGGTTTTCCAGTCAAAAGAAGACTTAGACCAGGTATCTGAGCAGGTAAGGGGAATAAAGCTTTCCATACATATTAGAGGGTTTTACATGATAGGTTCATGACTACTAATTAGTAAAGTGGTGTGGGAACCTTAGATGGCAAAACAAAAAATAGTCAATGTTTTGATACAAAATTCACCAAATAAATAATGTACCTCCTAAAATGTCAAATGGCATCAAATGCTGCAAATGCTGCATGATATGGCACCAATATCACAGGATGTCACATAAAAACTGACAGCCACAAGGTCACATAAGACTTTGGAAACAAAAGGAAAATACCTACAAACTATTCATCAAGAAACATCAAAATATTAGCAAAATTACGTTGTATATGGAATGAGGAAACAAACATGCTAAACAAAACCAATTGTATATCATCAACAGGAGCAACTGAAAATTAAATGACTTACATCCTAAGAACAAGTAGCAATATGAGGATTTTCAGTGCCACAGACTCTCCTTAGAAGCTCTGACATACCACCTGGAAACCAGTCAAAACATAAGCATCACAATGAAAGAATTGAAAAATAGATGCAATAACATACCATCTATTTTCAGTATACAGCCATGATTTAGCACATGGTACCATAGTCATCAAAAATAAATAGCATGACTTACATTCTATGAAGGAAGAATTCCCAAAACATGGTCAGTTACAAAGTACAGGCAATAAGAATGAAATATTTGACCTTCTGAAATAAGTCACATGCAGCAAGTCAATCAGCTTTACTGAATTGGATTACACATGTGCAGATACATACCCACTGCAGATAAGTAAAATTCAAAATACAATCAGAGATGTCTTCAGCATATAAAGAAACCAAGTATGCACATTCTGAAAAAAAAATAGAACTCCCAATATTGACAGTGAAGGTTATGTATATATTGTATTACATACCCCCTAAGCAGAAAATAGGGTCTGGACCATCAGCAAATAATATAACAGCCATAAAATGTACTGACAATCTGAAAGTGGCAAATAGCACAATGCCATCAGTAGGGGACTTTCAAGCATGAAACCAGTTCACACACATACTGGGAGTAGGAAAATGCCACAAGACCATCAGCAAGAGGATGTGCAACCATGAAACAGGTTCACTTACTCTCTGAGAGTATGAAAATGGCACAAGACCATCAGCAAAAGGATCTGTAGCCATGAAGCAGGTTCACTTGCTCCCTGAGAGCAAGAAAATGTGACAACACCATCAACAAGAAAACCTGCAACTATGAAACAGGTTCACTCACTGACTGTGAGCAGGCAAATGCCACAAAACCATCAGAAGGAGGACCTGCAGTCATGAAGCAGGTCCACTTACTTCCTGGGAACAGAAAAATGCCACAACACCATCAGCGAGAGGACCTGCAGCTATGAAACAGGTTCATTTACTCCCTGAGAGCAGGAAAATGCCACAAGACCATCAGAAAGAAGACCTGCAGCTATGAAACAGGTTCACTTACATACTGAGTGCAGGAATATGCCACAAGACCATCAGCAAGAGAATATGCAACCATGAAACTGGTTCACTTACAAACTGAGAGCAGGAAAATATGACAAGACCATGAGCAAAGGACCTGCAACCATGAAACAGGTTTGCTTACTCCCTAATAGCAGGAAAATATGACTAGGCCATCAGCAAGAGGATCTAAAACAATAAAATGTGTTCACTTACTTCCTAAGAGCAGACAAATGTCACAAGACCATCAGCAAGAGGACATGCAACCATGAAACAGGTTCACTTACTCCCTGAGAGCATGAAAATGCCATGGGGACCATCGGCAAAACAGCTGGCAGCTATGGAACAGGTTCACTTACATACTGAGAGCAGGCAGATGTAATCAGACAATCAGCAAAGGGACATGCAACTATGGAACAGGTTCACTTACATACTAGGAGCAGGCAAATGCCACAAGACCATCAGCAAGAGGACATGCAACCATGAAACAGGTTCACTTACTCCCTGAGGGCAGGAAAATGCCACAAGACCATCAGGAGGAAAACATGCAGCCATGAAACAGGTTCACTTACATACTGAGCACAAGCAAATGCCACAAGAACATCAGCAAGACAACCTGTAAATGTGGAACAGGTTTACTTACATACTAAGAGCAGGCAAATGCCACAAGACCATGAGCAAGAGGACCTGCTACCATGGAACTGGTTCACTTACTCTCTGGAAGCAGGAAAATGCCACAAGACCATGAGCAAGAGGACCTGCAGCCATGACATTGGTTCACTTACTTCCTGAGAGCAGGCAAATTCCACAAGACCATCAGTAAGAGAACTGGCAGCCATAAAACATGTTCACTTACTCTCTGAGAGCAGGAATATGCCACAATACCATCAGCAAGAGGACCAGCAGGCATGAAACAGATTCACTTACTTCCTGAGATTAGTCAAATGTGACAAGACCATCAGCAAGATGACCTGCAGCCATGGAGCAGATTCACTTACATACTGACAGCAAGAAAATGAAACAAGACCATCAGCAAGAAAACCAGCAGCCATGAAGCAGGTTCACTCACTTCCTGAATGTAGGAAAATGCCACAAGCCCATTAGCAAAAGAACCAGCAGCCATGAAGCAGGTTCACTTACTTCCTGAAAGCAGGCAAATGCCAAAAAACCATCAGCAAGAAATTGACAGCCATGAAACAGGTTCACTTACTCCCTGAGAGCAGTCAAATGCCACAAAATCATCAGCAAGATAATATACAACCATGGAATAAATTAAATTCACTTACTGACTAAAAGAAGGAGAATGCCATAAAACCATCAGCAAAAGGCCCTGCAGTCATGAAACAAGTTCACTTACATACTGAGAGCAGGACAACACCATAAGCTCATCAGCAAGAGAATTGGTGGCCGTGGAACAGGTTCACTTACTAACTGAGAGCAGGCAAATGCCACAAACCATCAACAAGAGGATATGCAACTATGGAACAGATTCACTTACTGACTAAGAGAAGGAGAATGCCACAAGACCATTGGTGAAAGGCCCTGCAGCCATGAAACAAGTTCACTTACATACTGAGTGAGACAACACCACAAGCCCATCAGCAAGAGAACTGGCAGCCATGGAACAGGTTCACTTACTGACTGAGACCACAAGACCATCAGCAAAAGAATGAGCAACTATTGAAGTGCACAGGTAACCCCTGGACATTTTTGGCTGGTCCCATACCCAAATCCATGGCAGGCTTTACCTGTGAACCCATGGGTTTTCCAGTCAAAACAACACCTACATCATCCAAAATGGTCAAGTATTCAGTAGGTTATGAGGAAAACAATCAAATTGATCATAAACCCCTCAATATTTATCCATTTTGGATGATACAGGACTCATTTTGAAGCTCACAGATACAGGAATCCATACCTGTACCTAGACAAAAACCAGCCCCAAAACCCATGCAATACACTACCAGCAGCTGTGAAACAGATCACTTACTCCCTGAGAGCAGGAAATTGTGACAAGACCATCAGCAAGAGAACCTGCAACCATACAAAATATTCACTTACTAACTGAAAGCAGGCAAATGCCACAAGACCATCAGCAAGAAGACTTGCAGCTATGGAACAGGTTCACTTACTCCCTGAGGCTAGACAAACACCACAAGCCCATCAGCAAGAGAACCAGCAGCCATGGAACAGATTCACTTACTCCCTGAAAGCAGACAAATGTCACAAGACCATCAGCAAGAGGACCTGCAGTTATGAAATAAATTAACTTACTCCCTGTGAGTAGGAAAATGCCAAAAGCCTATCAGCAAGAGAACTGGCAGCCATGGAACAGGTTCACTTACTGACTGAGATAAGGAACATGTCAGAAGACCATCAATAAGAGGACATGCAGCCATGAAACAAGTTCACTTACTCTCTGAGAGCAGGAAAATGCCATAAGACCATCAGCAAGAGAACTGGCAGCCATGAAATGGGTTAACTTACTCCCTGAAAGCAGGAAAATCTGACAAGACCATCAGCAAGAGAACCTGCAGCAGAACAGGTTCACTGACCTACTGGGAGCAGGCAAATGCCACAATACCATCAGCAAGAAAACCCACAGCCATGGAACAGGTTCACTTACTCCCTAAATCAGGAAAATGCCACAAGACCATCAGCCAGATATTCTAGCAGCCATGGAACAGTTTTACTTACATACTGAGAGCACGAACATGCTACAAGCTAATTAGCAAGAGGACCTGTAACCATGACACAGGTTCACTTACTCCCTGAAAGCAGGTAAATGCCACAAAACCATCAGCAAAGGCCCTGCAGCCATGAAACAAGTCCACTTACTCCCTGAGAGCAGAAAAACACCACAAGCCCATCAGCCAGAGAACTGGCAGCCATGGAACAGGTTCACTTACTGACTGAGAGAAGGAGAATGCCACAAGACCATTAACAAGAGGACCTGCAGCCATGAAACAAGTTTACTTACTCCCTGAGAGCAGGAAAATGCCACAAGACCATTAGCAAGAGATTGGCAGCCATAAAACAGGTTCACTTACTTTCTGAGAGCAGGAAAATCCACATGACCATCAACAAGAGGACAGGGAAACATGAAACAGATTCACTTACTGACTGAGAGCAGGCAAATGCCACAGGACCATTAGCAAGAGGACCTACAGTTATGAAACAGGTTCACTTACTCTCTGAGAGCAGGAAAATGCCACAAGACCATCAGCAAGAGGACCTGCAGCTATGCAACATGTTCACTTACTCCCTGTGAGCAGCAAAATGTCACAAGACCATTAGCAGGACAACCAGCAACCATGAAACAGGTTCACTTACATACTGAGATCAGGAAAATGCCAGAAGACCATCAGCAAGAAAACCTGTAGCCATGGAACAGGTTCACTTACATACTGAATGCACACAAATACCACAAGACCATCAGCCAGAGGATCTGCAGCAGTGAAACAGGTTCACTTACTGACTGAAAGCAGGCAAATGCCACCAGACCATCAACAAGAGGACATGCGACAATGACACAGGTCCACTTACTCCCTGAAAGCAGGAAAATGTCATAAGACTATAAGCAAGAGAACCTGCAGCCATTAAACAGGTTCACTTACATACTAAGAGAAGGAAAATGCCACAAGACCATCAGCAAGAAAATTGGCAGTCATGGAACAGGCTCACTCACAAACTGAGAGCAGGCAAGTGCCACAAAACCATGAGCAAGAGGACCTGCAGTTGTGAAACAGGGTCACTTACTTTCTGACAGCAGACAAATGCCACAAGACTGTCAGCAAGAGGACCTGCAATTATTAAACAGGTTCACTTACTCCCTGAGAGCAGGACAATGCCAAAAGACCATTAGCAAAGGAACCTGCAGCTATGAAACAGGTTTACTTACTTTCTGAGACAGAAAAATCCACATGACCATCAACAAGAGGACAGGGAAACATGAAACAGATTCACTTACTCTCTGAGAGCACAAACATGCCACAAGACCATCAGCAAGAGGACCTGCAAGTATTAAACAGGTTCACTTACTCTCTGAGTGCAGCACAATGCCATAAGACCATCAACAAGAGGATCTGCAGCCATGCAATAGGTTCACTCACTGACTGAGAGCAGGAAAATCATCAGCACAAGGATTGGCAACCATAAATCAGGTTCACTTACTCCCTGAGAGCACAAAAATGCCACCAGACCATCAGCAAGAGGACCTGCAACCATGAAACAGGTTCACTTACTCCCTGAGAGCAGGAAAATGCCACAAGACCATCAGCAAGAGGACTGGCAGCTAAGAAACAGGTTCACTTACAAACTGAGATCAGGCAAATACCATGAGACCATCAGCAAGAGGACCTGCAGCTATAAAATATGTTCACTTACTCTCTGAGCAGGCACACATACAATGATCAGTCAGAGGATTTCCAGCTATATATCACAGAATAACTTACATCCTGGTATCAGGAAAATGCCAATGACACTCAGCACATGATCTTCTAATTATTGTAGCAGACCACCTACCTCCTACAGGTAGAATATATATATTTCAGCATCAGTGCACAATTGATGGTTTGCATGATATAAACACAAACCAGCTGAGCAAAAGTGAGAATGAGAAATCATTGGTTGATATTGAATTACCACAGAATGCACATACATTCTAAATTTATATGAATTCCTAAGTCAATCTCAAATTAAGATATTCTCAACAACACACATACTTGAACAACTTTCTGCATCTCCTTGAGACTTTTCACCACAGCTTGCCATTTATGTAACTCCTATATAATAAATATAGATTAATGAAAACTGCCTTATTCCACAAACAATAGGCCTACTGTCAGTTTTTCAAGTGCAAGGCAGCAGTCTTTGTTAACAGTTTTCAAAGTGTCAAAATTGCCAAATCTGTAGAACCAGAGCTTCAGGTGGCACTGCTGCATCTTTATTATAACAGCTACCATCCAGTCTCGAAGGCTGGACTCAATGTAACCATCATTTCTCTCATACAACAACACCAATGAAAAATGGTGACACCAGTTCTGCCAAGCATAGTCAAGATGCTTCCTGCCTCCTGTGTTATTCTCTGTATCTGCAGTGGTGAGCTTTAGGCAGTCAACCAGGATGGAAATGTGGTGCTTCATGGCATCTAAAAAATAATTCCCTGCGCGGTCATAATCTGTGAGGAAGTCCTGCAATGAGGCATGATATGGTCGGATGGTCCCATATTTATCTACATTGGGAATCACAAGGATGGACTGGCATCCACGCAATGCTAGTCGGACACCCCCTGATTGTAGCTGAAGAAATTGTTCAAGTTCATGGACAGTAAGAATTGGGCGAAGAAACATGATGGCACCAATAACACGTTCAAAGTGATTGAACTTTCGAGCCTCGGATAGAACTTGGCCATAAAGGGGATCAAGACCAGTATGCGTACTCATCGCAACCTGTAGTTTTTGTTGGGGAAGGCCATTTCGGTCAGCGACGAATTTCACAACTGTCGACACGTAGATGAATAAGCCCTCCGATCGGTCGACAAGCACTTCGAGGTCTCGTTGTGACGGCCAGGGTCTCGGCACATCTCGCATAAGATCCTTCTGCATTTCACATATGTTCGAGAGGCCAGATTGTAAGAATTCGCGAACATCATCACGAGCACTGAAATCCCGCAGAGTCAAACGGTATGTCTTTCCTTGAATCGGGGGTGATTCGAACGTCTGTTGAATATGGGGCTCGGGTCGGCTCGCAAAGAGAAACCGAAATGGAAGCTGATGTGTAGTAGTAGCATCAATGAGAAGTCGAATGAGCGCTTGTAAGAGCCCTGCGTCACCGCCACATTCATCGAGCCCATCTATAACGACGATTGGCGAGGGTGTGGGTCCGGTGATGGT
>Ga0210402_10001429_pt1 | contig 24659 bp, 23 predicted proteins | sample IncBWC7MmetaG_FD_161055 | JGI IMG/M metagenome (GOLD analysis project Ga0210402, IMG submission 161055) | Forest soil microbial communities from Barre Woods Harvard Forest LTER site, Petersham, Massachusetts, United States - Inc-BW-C-7-M | ecosystem: Environmental > Terrestrial > Soil >... | reverse complement strand
CTTTATTTTCAACGGCTTCCGGACAGCGGGGTAGGGGAGGGGGGCCTCAACACGTCGCGCCTTTCACGGGCAGCACTCGCGAGTCGAAGGATCTCGGGGCATCGAGTCCTTCACTCTTTGGAGTTGCGCAACCGCGTTTACGTAAGTTCTTTATCATCTGCACTTACGAAAAAAGGGTGGGGGGTGGGTTCCCGCCTGTTTCACGGAGGCCTTGCTTATAAACTCTCACTGCGTCGTTACCGGCTCTCCGCTCACTGGTTACCGGTCTCTGATCACTTCCTTTCGCCTGTTGACGCCACCCGCAGCCTCAGGAACAATTGACACCGTCGCGCTAAGCGGCCCACATACAAACCATGGCACTCAAACTTTCCGACAAAAAGCTCGCAGTCCTCGGTTCCGGCAAACTCGGCGGCATCCTGCTGCGCGCCTATCTCAAGCAGGGCCTCTTCCGCCCGAAGAACGTCACCGCCACTGTCAAGCACGGCGAAAAGGCCGCGCTGCTCGCCAAGGAACTCGGCGTCTTCGTCACCACCGATAACCGCAAAGCGGTCAAGGGCGCGGACATCGTGGTGCTCGGCGTAAAGCCGCAAGTCATCGCCGAAGTCTTGAAAGAGATCGCCGGCGAAGTCAGCGCCGACACGCTGATCATCTCGGTGGCCGCATCGGTGCCCACAACTTATCTGGAGCAGCACCTTGCCGCCGCAAACGCAGCCGGCAAGGAAAAGCACGTACCAGTAATTCGTGCCATGCCCAACACCCCCGCCGCCGTAGGCTGCGGCATGACCGGCATCTGCAAAGGCGCCCACGCCGGAGCCGAGCACCTGGAAATCGCGCGTGCCATGTTTGACGCGGTAGGCCGCACGGTCGTCGTCGACGAAAAGAACATGGACGCGGTCACCGGCCTCTCCGCCAGCGGCCCCGCCTTCGCCTACATCATTCTCGAATCGCTGGCCGAAGCCGGAGTGAAAGTTGGCCTGCCGCGCGACGTAGCCACGCTGCTCGCAGCACAAACCATGAAAGGCTCGGCCAGCGTAGTCCTCGAAACCGGCGACCACCCGGCATTGTTGAAAGACGCCGTCACCACCCCCGCCGGCTGCACCATCGACGGCATCCTCGAACTAGAAGAAGGCAAACTCCGCGTCACCCTGATCAAAGCGGTGGTAAAAGCCACTTCTCGCGCCGGAGAACTGCTCTTCGAAAAGTGAGAATCCGGTGACGGACAACCCACAAAACAAGCAAGCACCGGTGACCCAGGCACAAAAAGACGCGCGGTACATCACGCGAATGTCTTCTGTTGCGTTCGACGTTCCGTTTACCTTTTTTGGCGCGGTGGTTGTCGGCGGATTTATCGGATATTTCCTCGATAAATGGCTTCACACCGGACCTTGGCTCATGATCGTTTTTGGTTGTCTCGGTTTTGCCGGCGGAATTATTGAGATCATTCGCAGGTTTGGACCTGGCAGTTCGGGCAAAAATGACAACAATTCCTAATTCGGTGAATGACATACCGTTTCCTCAGGGCAGGATCGTTCACAGAATTGAGTGGTTGATTCTGGCTTTCGGAATTGCGGCGAGTGCCGCGGCGGGTCTTACGGGTCACTGGGACTGGGCTGCGGGGCTGATAACAGGAGCCGTGGGTGCACGGCTAAATTTCCATTGGATGAAACGCGGCGTCGCTACGGTAACGGGCGTGGGCATGGCTGATTCGCCTGACGCGAGAACCGCAAAAAAAGGTGTTGCACCGGCAGCAGCACTCATCCGCTACGTCTTGATAGGCCTCGGAGCATATGTTATTTTTATTTATCTGCATTTTCCGCTGGTTAGCGTTGTCGCTGGATTTTGTGCGCTGGGACCTGCCGTTCTCGCAGCGAGTTTGTGGGAAATAGTTCAATCCTTGTCTTGAGGAGTTCGCCGATTTCTGGGCACTGAGCGATGGAAGAGCAAATCAGTCCGATTACGCATTTCGTGAATCATATCTTCGGAGGCATGGCTCTCGCCGTGCTGCACGCGTTGGGGATCCAGCCTGAGAGTGCTGAACTCCCGATTCCGGAGCACGTCATCATGGCCACGCTGGTCGTCTTTTTTGTAACAGCGATCGCCTTGATCCTCAAGTCGCGGCTTTCGGTTGAGAAACCCGGAGCTCTGCAACAGGCGGCTGAACTCCTGCTGACAAACCCGATGAACATAGGCATTCGCGACATTCTGGACGAGAGTGCTGGACACCATGCCCGATCATTCCTGAACGTGGTGGGTACAATCAGCATTTTCATTCTGTTCTCGAACCTTTTGAGCCTGTTTCCTTGGTTTTCTGCTCCAACTGGAAATGTAACGGTTCCTCTTGCGTGCGCTACCCTCACCTTCCTGTATTTCAATTGGCAGGGCCTGAAACACCACGGCCCGGTCAGCTATTTGAAGCATTTTGGCGCGGGAACGCCCTGGTGGATTGCGTGGCTGATTTTTATCGTTGAAGTCATCAGCACACTCGCGCGGTTGTTGTCGCTCACCGTCCGCTTGTACGCAAATATTTTTTCGAGCGATCTAATTTATGGGCTCTTCTTGAGTCTTCTGGCGCAGGCGTTTGCGACGGTGTGGGCATGGTCGCGGCCCGCGGGGCTTATCGTCGGAATTTTCCCTGCGCTCGTTCCGTTGATATTTATTGCTCTGCATATTCTGGTTGCATTCGTTCAGACGCTTATCTTTACGGTGCTTCCGGCATCGTATCTGGGAATGGCAACGGCAGCAGAGGAACACTAAAAAGTTTGCCCGCGTCAATAAAGGCAATCGGCCATTTCAGCGTGAGACCGGCTGTACGGTGTCCGGTAACCACCTCCTGATGGCTGGATAAAAGGAGGCAGTAATGAAGAAGTTGTCCGTGTTGTTGCTGGTCTTGTTTGTGGCTGTGCTAACGGCGCCCGTGGCGTTTGCGCAAGCGAACCCTGGAGCCGTGACAGAAAGTCACGCCGCTCTATGGATCTCTGCGGCGTTCGGAATGGGCATCGCGGCTTTTGGCTGCGGCCTTGGACAAGGGAAAATCGGCGCTGCGGCTCTTGAGGGCATCGCTCGGAATCCTGGTGCCGCAAAGAATATCTTTACGCCGATGCTCCTGAGCTTGGCTTTCGTTGAAACATTGGTGCTTTTCACCTTCCTGATGATCATTCTGAAGGTAAAGTAGCACTTCCAGATTCTACGCAAAATGAAAACGGCTCGGATGACATTCGATCCGAGCCGTTTTTTAATTCTCTACTTCAGGCCGCCGATTAGGGTTTTTTCCAGGAGGAGGCGGAGGATTTGGTTGGGGAAGAGGCCGAAGTACAGAGTGCCGAGGGCGGAGACGGCTAGAACGATGTTGACGGTGAGCGGGAATGCGATTGGCGTTGCGGCTGCCGATTCTTCGCTGGAATCGCGCATGTACATGGCTACGATGACGCGGAAATAGTAATAAGCGCCGATAATGCTGTTGACGGCCATCAAAACGGCGAGCCAGATGAGATTCGAATTGATGGCGGCTTTGAAGACGTAGAACTTACCGAAGAAGCCCGCGGTAACCGGCAAACCTAATAGCGAGAGCAGGAACAGGCTTAGCGTGGCGGCGGCGAACGGATGGCGCTGCGACAGTCCGGCGTAGTCGTCGAGCGTGACGTACTTTTCGTCCTTGCCGCCAAGCTGCGAGACGATGGTGAACGCGCCGACTTTCACCAGCGCGTAGCTCAAAAGATAAAAGAGAATTGCAGTGTACGCGGGGACTCCGCCGAGCGCGGCCACGTTGTCGCCGGTGCTCATGGCGGTGACGGCGGCGAAGGCCACCAGAATGTAGCCTGCATGCGCGATGGAGCTGTAGGCGAGCAGGCGCTTGACGTTGGTTTGCACCAGTGCGCCAAGATTTCCGGCGAACATGGTAACCGCGGCAAGAATCCAGAAAGCCCAGAACCAGTAATGGGTTGCGGCGGGAACGGTCGCGAAAATTCTGAGCATCAGCGCAAAAGCTCCAGCTTTGGGGCCGGCGGCGAAAAGGGCAGTGACGGGAGTTGGCGCGCCTTCGTAAACGTCGGGGGTCCAGACCTGGAAAGGCGCGACGGCAACTTTGAACCCGAGGCCAATCAGGATCAGCGCGAGACCGAGCTTCAGAAGGCTATTGTTCGAATCGGCGGCGCCCATCTGATTGAGAAGAGTTGTGCCAGTGGAACCGTAGACGAGGGCGATGCCGTACAGGAAAAACGCGGTGGCGAAGGAGCCGAGAAGAAAATATTTCAGCGCGGATTCACTGGATTTGAGGGTGTCGCGGCGGTAGCCAGCGAGAACGTAGCTGGCGATGGAACTCATTTCGAGGCCAATGAAGGCGGTGAGGAGTTCCTGCGCACCGGCAAGAACGCCCATGCCGGCGGTGGCAAAAAGCAGCAAAGCGTAGAATTCAGCGCTATCGAGATTGGCGCGGGAGAGGTATGGACCGGCGGCAAGAATCACCAGTGCGGCTACAAGTCCGACCAGCAGATGGAAGAACGTGCTGAAGGTGTCGGTTTGAATCAATCCAAAAAATCCCAGCCCGCCGTATTGAATGCTGATGAGGGCAGACATGGTGCCCACCGCAGCGCCGACGAAGGCGACCGCACTCAGAAACGGGCGGTTCTTCGTAAGCGACTGGAGCAACATCAGCAGCACGCCGAATGCGCACCAGATAAGTTCCGGCATCACGCGGTAGAAGTCAGCGGGGCTGGGAGTCGAAAACATTTAACGGTTGCCGGACCTTTCGAGAGAGGTTGCTGAGGGCACGGAAAGACCCACACGCAACGACGGCGTGTGGGGCACCCGGGAAAGAGAAATTTTTCCGTCCCACGAAGAAGGGACGGCGACTTCCTGCGGCCACTGCTGGCGTTCCATCTGATTGCGAATGGTGTCGGTAGCGGCAGCGGTGCGGCGGGTCAGGAACGGCGAAGCGAGACCCATCCAGAGAATGACCACGGACATGGCGACCAGAATGAAGCGTTCGCGCGCGGAAGCGTCGGGAAGCGATTTATTTTTGTCGACGGTAACGTCGCCGTAGAAGACCCGCTGATAGGACCATAGCAAGTAGCAGGCCGAGAGAATCACGCCGAGTGCGGCCCAGGTGGCGTATTTCCAGCCATTGCTGCCAGCAAGCCCGAAGTGCGAAGTGTAGGTGCCGAGGAGAATCAGGTATTCACCTACGAAGCCGTTGAGCATCGGCAAGCCGAGGGAAGAGAGAACCGCGAACAGGAAAAATGCCGAGAGCTTCGGCATGGGTGTGGCCAGGCCGCCATACTGTGTGATTTCGAAGGTGTGACGGCGATCGTAGAGCATGCCGACAAGTAAGAAGAGCGCGCCGGTGGAGATGCCGTGAGCGAGCATCTGGTAGATGGCGCCCTGCATGCCGATGACGCTGAAGGAGAAAATGCCGAGAACGACGAAGCCCAAATGGCTGACGCTGGAATAGGCGACGAGCTTTTTGAGGTTGGGCTGAACCAGAGCGACCAGCGCTCCATAGATGATGCCGATAATGGCGACCACCGCGACGTAGGGAGCGGCCCTGCGCGAAGCGATCGGGAAAAGCGGCAGGCAGAAGCGCATCATGCCGTAGGTGCCCATTTTGAGGAGCACGCCAGCCAGAATTACAGAACCAGCTGTCGGTGCTTCGACGTGGGCGTCGGGGAGCCAGGTGTGCAGCGGGAAGAGCGGAACTTTGATGGCGAAGGCCACGAAGAACGCCAGGAACAGGAGCAGTTCGGTTTGCGCCGAGAGCACGAACGGCGTTCCGTTCGCCAACTGTCCGTTCTGCAATGCGTGCTGGATTTCGACGAGGTCGAAGGTACCGGTGGCGTTGTACAGCCACAGGATGCCGACGAGCATGAGGATCGAGCCAGCCATGGTGTAGAGGACGAATTTGATGGCGGCGTAGATGCGGCGCTCGTGGCCCCAGATGCCGATGAGGAAGGCCATCGGGATGAGCATGACTTCCCAGAAGAGGAAGAACAAGAAAAGATCGAGCGAAAGGAATACACCCACGACGCCGACTTCCAGCATCAGCATCATCACGAAAAATTCTTTGACGCGGTGATTGATGCTGCTCCACGACGCGAGGATGGAGATCGGCGTGAGGAACGTGGTGAGGATGATCAGGAAGACGCTGAGTCCGTCCATGCCCATGTGAAAGTGAATGGGAGGAGAGTTAATCCACCGGACATTCATTTCCAGGCTATAACCTGGAGCGCTGAAATTGAGGTAGTGCAGCAGGACCAACGAAAAGAGAAATTCCGCGGTCGCCACGGTCAGCGTCATGGCGCGGATAAACTTAAAATCATCGGCGCGGAGAATGAGGATCGCCAAAGCGCCAACGGCCGGCAAAAAAGTCAGAATCGGCAGGAGATATTCGGGGTGGTTCATCGGGTCACCGCCGCTTGAGCTGGCGCGACAAGCGCATGCAGAGCCGGCCAGAAGAGAATGAGGATGATCGCGAGCGCGCCGATAACGACCCAGACAGCGTAACTGCGAGTGTTACCGGACTGGGCGTGGCGGACGGTATCGCCAATTCCGGTCGCGCCGTGAGCGATGCCGTTCACGGTGCCGTCGATAGCTTCGACGTCCACGACTTTCCAGAGGACATTTTCAGAGAGCCAGACCAACGGGCCAACGATGGCCGCGGCGTAGAGTTCGTCCACGTAATATTTATTGAGCAGCGTTTTGTAAACGGGTTGCATGGATTTGGCGAGATCTTCGGGCTTCTTGGGCTGACGGACGTAGAACCAGTAGGCGACGGCGATGCCGAGAACAGCGGTGATGACGGCGACGATGGCGAGCTTCCACTCCAAATTGTGTGCAGCGGCTTCGTCCACCGCGGCAGCCGCTTCACCCGAGCCAAACACGGGAGCGAGGAATTCGCTGAAGTAGTCCTTGCCGCCCCATAGAGCAGGCGCGGCGACCCATCCGCCAATCACAGAGAGGACGGCGAGGACGACCAGCGGTCCGAGCATGTTCCAGGGCGACTCGTGCACGTGGACATGATGCTCGTCGTAACGCGGCTGGCCCCAGAAGGTCAGGAAGATGAGCCGGAACATGTAAAAGGCAGTGAGCAGAGCGGTTAGCAGACCGACAAAATAAAGGGGATGCCATCCGCCTTCGCGTTGAAAGGCTTGCAACAAGATGGAGTCTTTGCTGAAGAAAGCGGCAAGCGGCGGGATGCCTGCGATGGCCAAGGTGGCGATGAACATGGTGGCGAAGGTGTATTTGATTTTCTTGCTGAGGCCGCCCATGTGGCGCATGTCCTGTTCGCCGCCCATGGCGTGAATGACGGAGCCTGCGGCCAGGAAGAGCAGAGCCTTGAAGAAGGCGTGGGTCATCAGATGGAAAATGCCAGCGCTGAAGGCGCCGACGCCGCACGCGAGAAACATGTAGCCGAGCTGGCTGACGGTGGAATAAGCGAGGACGCGCTTGATGTCGGTTTGAACGAGGCCAATGGTGGCGGCGAAGAACGCGGTGGCGCAGCCGATGGTGCCAACGACGACGAGCGCGGTTTCTGAGCGTTCGAAGAAAATGTGCGAGCGGGCCACGACGTAGACGCCTGCGGTGACCATGGTCGCGGCGTGGATCAGCGCGCTGACCGGCGTGGGGCCTTCCATGGCGTCGGGTAGCCAGACGTAGAGAGGAAGCTGAGCAGACTTACCGCAGGCTCCCATGAAGAGAAGCAGGCCGGCAACGGTCATGGTGCCGAACTCCCACATGTGTTCCGGTTTCCAATTCTGCGCAGCTATCTGGTTGAACAAATCGTGAAAATCGAGAGTGTGAAATGTGCGGAAGAGCAGGAACATGCCGAGCATGAAGCCGAAGTCCCCTATGCGGTTGACGATGAAGGCTTTTTTGCCGGCGTCGGAAGCGGATTTGCGCAGGAAGTAGAAGCCGATGAGCAAGTAGCTGGCCAGGCCGACGCCTTCCCACCCGACGAAGAGCACCACGTAATTCGCGGCGAGCACCAGGATCAGCATGAAGAACATGAAGAGATTCAGATAGCTGAAGAAGCGGTAGTAACCGCCTTCGTGCGCCATGTACCCGGTGGAGTAGATGTGGATGAGGAAGCCGACGCCAGTGACGACGAGGACCATGACCACGGTGAGCTGGTCCATCTGGAGATCGAAGCCAGCGCGGAAATTTCCAGCGACGATCCAGTCGAAGAACGCCTTGTGGAAAGCGTCATGGTGCTGCGGGTAGTAGTCGGTCACAAATTCGCGGGCAGCTTCGAGGGCGCACAGGAACGAAAGCCCGGTGGAGGATAGCGCGACGGTGTTGACGATGGTGTTCGACCACTTGGCGCCGAAAAGGCCATTGATGGCGGCGCCAAGGAGCGGCAGCAGCGGAATGATCCACAAATATTCGAGAATGGGCTGAGTGGGCATTAGAGTTTGAGCAAGTCCACGCGCTCGACGTTGAGCGAGCGACGATTGCGAGCGGTGAGAATGATGATGCCGAGGCCGACGGCAGCTTCGGCGGCGGCAACGACGATCACGAACAGGACGAAAACCTGGCCGTCGAGTTTGCCACTGGCCTGGCTGAACGCCACGAAGGCGAGATTGACGGCGTTGAGCATCAGCTCGATGGACATGAAGATGGAAATAATATTGCGTTTGAAGACGAAAGCTACCGCGCCGAGTCCGAAGAGAATCGCGCTCAAGATCAAATAATATTGCGTGGGGACCATGTCAGCTCTTCTCCCGCTGGGCGAGGACCAGAGCGCCCATGATGGCGACGAGGATGAGGAACGAGGTCAGTTCGAACGGATAGACGAAGGTGGAGAAAAGCAGCATGGAGATTTTCGAAGTGTCGGCGAGCGAATCGGGATTGGTGGCATTCGCGACGGAACCGCCGTGGCGAACCATGGCAGCGGCAAGAAGTCCGGTAAGCGCGAGAGCCAGTGGGAGGCCGGCGAATTTTGCAATTTTCGAAAAATCGGTGTGCTCTTCTTCACCGGCGTTCAGAAGCATGATGACGAAAACGAAGAGCACCATGATCGCGCCGCCGTAGACGATGATTTGCACCGCGGCTACGAATTCGGCGCCCATCAGCAGGTAAAGACCAGCGAGGGCGACCATCACCACGATCAGCGAAAGTGCGCTGTGGATTGGATGCTTCTGCAGAATCAGGCTGAGCGCGCCGATGACGGCGACGGCAGCGAGCAAGAAGAAGATGAGCAGCGGAGCGGTCATTTCATGCCCCTGAAGACGATGACCGCCGCGGTGATGACGACGTTGGCGATGGAGACGGGCAGCAGGAGCTTCCAGCCAATGTTCATGAGCTGGTCATAGCGGAAACGGGGCAGAGTGCCGCGGGCCCACACGTAGAAGAAGAGGAAAAAAAGCATTTTGCCGAGTAGCCAGAAGGGGCCTTGAACATATTCGTTGACGGTCGGGAAAACGATGAGCGCGGCGCCCATGGCGGCGATGGCGGTGCCGAGTCCGGGGAGAACCAAGCGGCCCCAGATGGTTTCGTACTTGATGCCGTCGTAGATGACCCAAAGGCCGAAGGGGATCAGGATGAGGCTTGGGAGATAGTGGGTGAACTGCCAAACCGAGCCGCCGGGAAAGGGCGAATTCCATCCGCCGAAGAAGAGAATTGAACACAGCGCGGAGACGGTGATCATGCTGGTGTATTCGGCGATGAAAAACATGGCGAACTTGAAGCTGGAATATTCGGTGTGGAATCCGGCGACGAGTTCGGACTCGGCTTCCGGCAGATCGAAGGGCACGCGATTGGTTTCCGCGATGGCGGAGATGAAGAAGCAGAAGAAGCCGACGATTTGGGGAATGAAATTCCAGGAGAAGAATCCGTGCGCGGAGCTGTCCTGGTCGGAGATGATTTTGGTGAGGCTAAAGCTGTTGGCCATGAGGAGCACGCCGACGACGGACATGGTCATGGAAAGTTCGTAGCTGACCATTTGCGCGGAGCTGCGCAGGCCGCCGAGGAGCGGGTACTTGCTGTTGGAAGCCCATCCGGCAAGGGCGACGCCGTAGACGCCGAGCGCGGTGATGGAAAAGAGTACGAGCAGGCCGATTTGCGGGTTGGTAATCCAGAGATCGATTTGATGACCGAAGAATTTGAAGGGCAGGGGATCGGGGCCGAAGGGGATGACCGCCATTGAAGCCAGCGCAAGAGTGAGCGCCAAGAACGGAGCGAGGAGATAGAGGAATTTGTCGACGCCTGCGGGCATGGCGTCTTCCTTGAAGAGAAATTTCAGGCCGTCAGCGGCGGGCTGCAAGAGTCCGTGCGGGCCGACGCGATGGGGGCCGATGCGCGATTGCATGAGCGCGACGACTTTGCGTTCGAACCAGGTGAGGTAGGCGTTCACCGTGAGCACGATGAAGAGCAGCAGGGCGATTTTGATGATGGTGAGGACCCAGAAGCCGCCAGCCTGCGTCAGAAATGAGGTCACGGAGCTCACGATTTGGCCTGCGCCTCCGGAACGGATTCGATGGTCTTGAGAAATTTGCTGAGTGTGCCGCTGGTGAAAAGCGTGTCCTGCGCGGAGCGGATCAGGCCGACGGGAACGTCATAGGGCGCGCTGCCGTTGCGCTTGACTTCAACGTGGGCGGATTCGGCGCCGCCGGTGAGCAGGCCGGTTAGTTCGAGATGGTAGCCGGGAACGGTCTTGCGAATTTCCTCGAAAACGGCGGCGGGATTTTTGTAATGGAACGCTTTCCCGAGGCCCTGTTTTTCAAGTTGGTGCGAGAGGATGCGCAGCAGATCGAAATCGGCGCGCGGGCCCATGACTTCGGCGGCTTTGTGGAGAAGCTGGACTTCGCCGGAAGTGTTGGTGACGGTGCCGTCTTTTTCGTAGGCGGATGCGGCGGGGAAAATAATGTCGGCCTGCTTGGCGGTTTCGGTCATGAAAAGTTCGTGGACGATGAGCAATTCGACTTTGCCGCGGCCGAAGCCGAGCGTGCCGTAGTGTGCGAGCGGATTTGCGCCGACGACGTAGAGAGCTTTGAGCTTGCCGTTCTGCGCGGCTTCGACCATTTGCGGAGCGGTGAGGCCGGACTTGGAAATTTTGGCGTAGCCGGGGCCGCGGTCGGGGAGGACGCCCATATCGGCGGCGCCGCGCGAATTGGCGTAATCGCCGAGCAGCATGTAGCGAACTTTGCCGTGGAGCTTGGAGCCGAAGCCGACGAGTTCGGAAATAGCGGCGCCGGAGAGTTCGGAGCCGAACACGATGGCGACATCGGGTTGTGCGTCGAGCGCGGCTTTGAGTTGAGTGAGTTGTTCGACGAGGCCGGGGCCGAGCGGAGCTCCGGTGTGCAGCCAGCGAACGGCGGCGGCTTCCTGGCCTTCGGCAATTTGCACGAATTGCGCGGCTTTGCGTTCGAGCTTAATTTCTTTGGAATTGATGACGAAGAGTTTCAGGTCGTGATGGCGGACGCCGGTACGAATCTGCCAGGCGACCAGCGGATTCTGATTGGTGGGATCATTGCCGATGAGCAGAACGGCGCTGGATTTGTAAAGCTGCTCCATGGTGAGCAGGGAATCCTTGGCGTTATCGCCGAGCGCGGTAATCAGGCCGGTGTAATCGGCGGTGCGATGGTGATCGATATTGGCAGTGCCGAAAGTTTCGCGCGCCAATTTTTGCAGGAGATAGTTTTCTTCGTTGGAAGTGCGATTCGAACCGATGAAGCCGATGGCGTCGGCGCCATCTTTGTCATAAATCGCTTTCAATTTGGCGGCGGCAGTTTGCGCGGCTTCTTCCCAGGAAACAGGGAAGAGCTTGTCGCCCTTGCGGACCATGGGCTGCTTGATGCGATCGGGATGTTTGGTGAAATCGAAGCCGAAGCGGCCCTTGACGCAGAGGAAATCGCCATTGATGCCGCTCATGTCGCGATTATTGGCGCGCAGAATTTCGTGATTGCGGACGCTGAGCGTGGTTTTGCAGCCGTTCGAACAGTGGGCGCAGACAGTCGAGACGTATTCCATTTCCCAGGGACGGGTTTTGTAGCGATAGGTGCCACTGGTGAGCGCGCCGACCGGGCAAATATCAATGCACATGCCGCATTCTTCGCATTCGAGGTGGTCTTCGCGATTGGGGATGATGACGCTATTGGCGCCGCGGAATCCGACGCCGAGTGCCTTCACGTCCATGCCTTCATCGCAAACGCGCACGCAGCGGAAGCAGAGAATGCAGCGCGGGGCGTCGTAATAAACGATCTCCGACCATTTTTCTTCGGGGCGGTGAATTTTTTCTTCGACGAAGCGGCTGGTGTCGGCGCCGTAGCGGAAAACCATGTCCTGCAGTTCGCACTCGCCGCCCTTGTCGCAGACCGGGCAGTCGAGCGGGTGGTTGGTTAAGAGAAACTCCAGAACGCCTTTGCGAGCCTGCTTGATTTGCGGAGTATCGGTTCGAACCACCATGCCGTCGGTTGCGACCAGGGTGCAGGCGGTCTGCATCTTGGGCATTTTTTCGACTTCGACCAGGCACATGCGGCAGGCGGCCTGCAGCGAAAGTCCCGGGTAGTAACAGAAGGACGGAACTTCGGTGGCGATCTGCTTGGCGGCTTCAATCACCAGCGTGCCCGCGGGGACTTGCAGTTCGCGGTCGTTAATTTTGAACGTGACTGATTTCTGTTCGCTCATGATTTTCTAGCGGGCACCCAAAAGCGCTTCGGTATTTTTGTATGCGCAACGGCCGCGCAAGTGATCTTCAAACTCGCTTCGGAATTTTTCGACAATGCTGATGGTTGGCATGGCGGCGGCGTCGCCGAGCGGGCAAAAGGTGCGGCCCAGCATATTTTTCGAGAGCTCGGCCATCAGATCGATGTCTTCGGTGCGGCCGAGGCCGGCGTGGAAACGTTCCAGCATTTTGCGCAGCCAAGTGGTTCCCTCGCGGCAGGGAATGCACCACCCGCAGGATTCGTGCGCGTAGAAGTGCATGATGCGGCGGGCCATATCCACCATGCAGGTGTCTTCGTCCATGACCACCATGCCGCCGGAGCCCATCATGCTGCCGATTTTGGCGACGGAGTCGTAGTCCATCGCGACGTCGATTTCGGCGGCGGTGAGCAACGGGCAAGAGCTACCGCCGGGAATGACGGCTTTGAGTTTTTTACCGTTGGGAATGCCGCCCGCCATTTCGTAGATGAACTTTTTCATGTTCATGCCGAGCGGAATTTCGTAAATGCCGGGCTTGTTGATGTGGCCGGCGACGCAAAGCAGGCGGGTGCCGCCGTTTCGCGGAGTGCCGCGATTGGCATAGGCTTCGCCGCCTTCCTTGATAATGGCTGGGACGGCGCTGAGCGTTTCCACGTTATTGATGACGGTCGGGCAACCGTAAAGGCCAACCACGGCAGGGAAGGGCGGCTTGATGCGCGGATAGCCGCGCTTGCCTTCGAGCGATTCCATCAGGGCGGATTCTTCGCCACATTCGTAGGCGCCTGCGCCCGTGTGAATCAGCAAATCGTAATCGAAGCCGCTGCCGAGAATATTTCTGCCGAGGTAGCCGCGCTGGTAAGCCTCCTGGATGGCTTCTTCGACAAGATCCAGAACGTAGCGATATTCGCCGCGAATGTAGATAAAGCCGCGATTGGAGCCGATGGCGCGGCCAGCGATGATCATGCCTTCGATCAACTGGTGCGGATCCATTTCCATCAGCGGGCGATCTTTGCAGGTGCCGGGTTCGGATTCGTCGGCGTTGCAGATGACGTACTTCGCTTTGGGGCTGTCCTTTGGAACGAACGACCACTTCATGCCGGTGGGAAAGCCCGCGCCGCCGCGTCCGCGCAGATTGGATTTCTTGACTTCGTCAATGATCGAGGCCGGGGTCATCTCTTTCAGCGCTTTTTCCAGCGACTGATAGCCGCCGTGTTGCAAGTAGACGTCAATTTTGCGGGAATCCGGAATGCCCCACAGTTTGCTGATGAGCGGAGTTTCCTGCGGATCGCGCGGGTGAAGTGCGCCAGAGATCACCGGAACAGGAGCTGGCTTCTTGCCGGCGTCAAGGTCCGCGATGATCTTATCGAACGACAACGGCGTGAGATTTTCGTAGAAATCGTAATTGACCTGGATGGCGGGCGCGCCGGTGCAGGCACCGATACATTCCACTTCTTCGAGAGAAAACTCGCCGTCCTTGGTGACTTCCTTGTGGCCGATTTCCAGACGTTTCTTGGCCCGCTCGAGAATGTCGTAACCGCCACGCAACATGCAGGCGATGTTGGTGCAGACCTGCACGTGATGCTTGCCCATCGGCCTGCGGTGCAACATCGAGTAGTAGGCGAGCGTTTCTTCGACGGCAACGGTGCGGAGATCGAGGCGAGTGGCGATTTCCGCGATCATCTCGTCGCTGACGAAACCGAACTCGTCCTGAGCATACATCAGCATCGGGATCAGCGCGCTGCGCTTGACCGGATAAGCGTTTTGCAGGCGTTCGAAGCGCGCGGTAAGTTGTGGTGAAAGTTCCATAATCTCCAGTTTGTGGCCCATTCATGCAACATTTGCTACCCAGCCCCTAACAACTGACGGAGCCGTCGAGGCTGCAAAAGCGGCAGCAGAGCTGCCGCACTGCAAAAGTCAGCGATCCACGTCGCCTAACACGATATCAATGGTTCCGATGCAGGCAACCACGTCTGATAGCAACTGCCCTTGGATGATGCGGGGCAATGCTTGCAGATTTACGAACGACGGCGAACGGAAGTGGCAGCGCAGCGGTTTCGGCGAGCCATCGCTGGCAATGTAGCAACCCAGTTCGCCGCGCGGTGATTCAATCGCTACGTACGCATCACCCGGAGGCGGAGAAAAGCCTTCGGTGAATATTTTGAAGTGGTAGATGAGCGCTTCCATCTCGGTCTTCATTTTTTCGCGCTCGGGAGGAACGATACCCGGCGCGTCGGTACGAATTGGCCCCTGGTCGGTGATCTTGGCCATGGCCTGCTCGACGATTTTCAGGCTTTCGCGAATTTCCGCAACGCGCACCATGTAACGGCCGTAGCAGTCGGAGTCGGTGCGAGTGGGAACGTTGAAATTGAACTCTTCGTAGCTGGAGTAAGGGAAGGCTTTGCGATTGTCATACGCCAGACCCGCGGCGCGCAGCGTGGGGCCGCTCATGCTATAGGCAATAGCGTCGTCCAGTTTGATCTTGCCCACGTTCTGCATCCGGGCCATCCAGATGCGGTTCTCGGTCAGCAGAGTTTCGTACTCGTCCACCCGGCTGGGCATCATTTTCAGGAAGCGGCTGACCATTTCGCGCCAGCCGGCGGGCGGTTCGAGGGCCACTCCACCGATGCGGATGTAGCTGGTCATCATGCGCTGGCCGGCAAAGCGCTCGAAAATTTTCAGGATCTCTTCGCGCTCGCGGAAGCAAAAAAGAAAGACCGCCATTGCCCCCATGTCAATCGCGTGAGTGCCAAGCCACACCAGGTGTGATGAGATGCGCTGCAATTCGACCATCATCACGCGGATATATTGCGCGCGCTTCGGCACTTCGATACCGAGAAGCTTTTCCACCGCCATGCAGTACACCAGGTTGTTGCCGAGCGGATTGAGGTAGTCCATCCGGTCGGTAAGCGTGATGGCCTGCATGTACGTTTTGTGTTCGCAGGATTTCTCGATGCCGGTGTGCAGGTAGCCGATGTCGGGGTCAGATTTAACGATGATTTCGCCGTCGAGCTCCAGCGCCACGCGCAGCACGCCGTGAGTGGACGGGTGCTGCGGCCCCATATTGAGGATCATCGTTTTCGCTGGGCCAGTGGCTGTTTCGACCGTGGTCATAGTTGTGTCTCGAAAATCTCTATTTCTTGAAGCCCGGCAAAAACGTTGCCGGAACGTCGCGGAATCCTTCGGTCGGATAATCGCGGCGCAGCGGGTGACCTTCCCAATCCTGCGGGAGCAGAATGCGCCGCAAGTCCGGGTGCCCCGTGAAGCGAATGCCCATCAGGTCGAAAATTTCGCGCTCCAGCCAGCCAGCGCCTGGCCAGACCGGAACCAGCGAATCGACCACCGGGTCATCGCCGCTGACTCGGGTACGCAGGCGAATCTTGGCTTTGTTGGGAATCGAAACCAAGTGGTAGTTCAGTTCGAATCGAGGCTCGATGGGGAAGCGGTCCAGCGAAGTGGCGTCTGAAAGATAATTGAATTGCAGATTCGAGCGACAGTATTCAGCGGCGGCGCGCAGATGTTCTCGAGGCACCACAATCGTCGTTTCACCGTGAAATTCGATCACTTCCGATACCGCATTCGCGTTCCAACCGCGAAGCTGTTCGGCTACAACATTAGCGCTTTGACCGCCACTCTCAGCCACGATTTATCCGATTTGCGCCGCCAGCTAGGTATGCCAGTCCAGCGCTCCCTTTTTCCAAAGATAGAAATAGCCGACCAGAAGAATTGCGATGTACAACATCATTTCATAGAAGCCATAACGGCCCAAAGTGCGAAAAACGACTGCCCAAGGATAAAGAAAAATTGCTTCCACGTCGAAAAGAATAAAGACCATGGCGACGAGGTAAAACTTGACCGAAAAGGGCTCGCGAGCGTCGCCGGTGGGCTCCATGCCGCACTCGTAGGCCTGCTGTTTGGCGCGGTTCGGGCGGCGCCAGCCGATCAGAACGGACAGCGTGCTGATCAGCCCAGCCAAAATGGCAGCGACCAACAGATGGAGGACCAGCGGCCCGTAGGTTTGCAGACCAGAACCACTCATAGGCGAAGCGGTATAATATCGAGTAGAAGGCATTCGGTCAAATCGGTTAAGAAACAACCGGACGACCGAGTATTAGATTGTTTTCTGGCGGGGAAAGATTCCACGAATGTTGTTTGGCCATAACAGCAACGTAACGGTCGGAACTGATGTCGTCCATGTGCAAACCGAGGATCGCGGCGCGAACCACGCGTTCATTGATACTACGGTGCACTGGAAGGGGCGCGTGCTGCATCGCCGCACCAACAATTATCTAGACTTGCTGCCGCTGGACGCGGAGCGAGAAACGACGCTGAAGGCGCGGTTGGACGATCAACACAAAACTGTGATTGAGGAGATTCGAACGGGAGCCTTAAAGCTGACGCTTCCGGCTGGACCTTCGTCTCTGGCGGCTAAGCCGCAGGCTCCTGTTGTGGTCAAGCCTGCAGCTGTGGCGCCGTTAGTCTTGAAAGTGGAACTGACGAATACCAAGACCTGGCTGGCCGGCAAACATGCAACGCTGCAGATCGTCGTTAAGGACGGGGCCGGGACGGCGATTGCAGGAGCGGAGACCAAGGCGCGCGTGGAAGGTGCCGAAAGTCCGGCGGAATTTTCTTCGCGAACCGGGAACGATGGCGGTGTGACGCTACAATTTGAGATGCCGAAGCTGAGCGGACCGGAAGTTGCGCTGGTGATTGAGGCCAGCCACGGAGTTGCCAAGGGCCATCTGCGATTTCAGTTACGTGCCAAGCCACGGGTCTGAGAACTAAAAACAGTGAGCGAGATGATTTCGATTATTGTGAATGGCGAGACGCGGGAATCACCGCTGGGCGTGAACGTCACGCAATTGCTGGAAGCGCTGGGAATTCACGGCAGCCGGGTGGCGATTGAACGGAATATGCAGATATTGCCGCGAGCGGCATGGGCCGAGACGCAGGTTGGCGCAGGCGATCGGTTTGAGATTGTGCAGTTTGTTGGCGGGGGGTAGCGGCAGCGGAGATCTAGTAGAGCGAGCGCCCGCCTCAGAAGGCGGCCGCTACAAATGCAAGAGACGAGTGGCGCTTTACACGCCTTTCAACAAGTGTCCCATCTTTTTCTTTTTTGTTTTTAGATAACCCCGCGAAATTTTGGAGATGCGCGGCTGGCAGGGAACGCGTTCAGCAACGTGAATGCCGGCGGCTTCCAGTTGGCGAACTTTTTCCGGATTGTTGGAGAGCAGGCGAATTTGCGTGGCGCCCAGTTTTTTTAGTATATGCGCGGGGAATTCGTAGTCGCGCGCATCGGCCGCGAATCCCAGCGACTCGTTGGCTTCGACCGTATCCATGCCCTGATCCTGCAATTCGTAGGCACGCAACTTGTTCATCAGGCCTATGCCGCGGCCTTCTTGTGGCAAGTACAGAAGAATTCCGGATGGCGCTGCGCCAATTTGTTTCATGGAGAGTTCGAGTTGCGCGCGGCAATCGCAGCGCTGCGAGGTAAGCACGTCTCCGGTGAGGCATTGCGAGTGCACACGCACCAGAGGAGCCGATTTTTTCGATTTGAACGGGCCGCGAATTTTGCCGCGCACCAATGCGACCGCTTCGTCCTGCGGGCCCGCGCCGCGAAAGCCGTGAATGGTGAAGCGGCCGTAGCGGGTGGGAAGCTCGGCGTGCGCCACGTCTTCGACGGTCGTTTCTACGACACGCTGTGACGATGAGTTTTTCTTGGCCATGGGAATCCAGAATTATAGCAGGGGTGTAAAATCCGCGCAGAGGCCGCGCGCGGCTTTACATACGGCAGTGGATTGGCTAGCGTTGGGCGTGGCGGCGTGCCGAGCGCAGCGCACGGATTCCGCCGAGGAATATGGACGGGTCATTTTCTCCAAGAGATTTTTTGTTTACGCTGTTGCTGAAAGTGGGAGTGGCGTCGTCGTTTGCCGCACTACTGGCGCGCTGGAACACGTTTCGCCGCGTATTATTCACCGAAGAACGCGACGTTGACCAGAAATTGAAATTGATGATGTTTATGACCCCGCCGCTGATTTTGGGAGTGACCCTGCGGCTGGTTGGCGCGCAGTACAAATTTGCCGATTTGTCATTGGAAGGCGCGTTCCTGATGGGACTACTCGGTGGGCGTGTGGTCGGGCCGATCGGCGGCGCGATCATTACGATTCCCGCGCTGATCGAGCACGAATGGTTGGCGATGCCTTTGGCTTCGGCGGCGGGACTGTTGGGCGGGTTAATGCGGCAGGCGATTCCGAATAAAGAGGAACTTTGGAATTTTGGGCCATTCACGTTTTTGAATATTCCGAAAGCGGTGGTGCGGTTTCTGCGGAAGGTAGACATTTCGTGGGAGATGCTGCCGCTGGGCGCGTGCGTAGGTCTGGAACTCGGGCGCGTGGCGCTGGTGGTGGCCACTAAGCCGAAATGGCTGTTTGCGATTGATCAGCATTGGGACTGGTGGCTGGGGCTGGCGGTGATTGCGACGCTGATGTCGGTGGCGGCACCGCTGAAGATCTGGAACAACACCCGCATCGAGATGAATCTGGAGAGGCACCAGCAATTGCTGCTGAAGGCGCGCATGGATGCGCTGTCTAGCCAGATCAATCCGCACTTCTTGTTCAACACGCTGAATACGGTTTCGGCGTTGATTCGGTTCGATCCGGACTCGGCTCGTGGCGTGGTACTGCGGTTGAGCAATATTTTGCGGCGGCTGCTGCGCAAGCACGAAACATTTGTGCCGCTGAAAGAAGAGCTGCAATTTATTGACGATTACCTCGATATCGAAGTTGCGCGATTCGGCAAAGACAATCTGGAAATCATCAAAGAAATTGACGACGAAACGCTGGAGGCGTTTGTGCCCAGCATGCTATTGCAGCCTATGGTGGAAAACTGCCTGAAACACGGGCTGGCGCCAAAGATTGAAGGCGGGAGGATTCGTCTGCATGCCGAGCAGCACGACGGCCGTCTGCGGGTGGAAATTGAAGACAACGGTGTCGGCATTACCGAAGAGCGAATGCCGCACGTATATGTTGAAGGAATCGGGTTGAGCAACGTGCGCGAGCGGCTACGCGTGCTGTATGGCACGGATTTTCGACTGGAGATTGAGAGCCGTCCGGGCCAAGGAACGATCATTCGAATTGAAGTCCCGGAGTTGGTGCCGGCGATGCAGGAAACCGCGCCTCGGCGGTAGGGCGGGACTCTTCAGCGGTAGTTCCAACCAAAAGTGTTCGGTAACTCATTCTGAGTAAAGCGATGGCGCGTCCGGATCCGCACAAACGGCAGAAAGCGCTTGACAAATCCCAGTACCTACCGTATATTCTGTAATAACAGAAATAACTGTAGTAACTGCCTGCGGTGATCATTGGGAGGTGTTTATGAGTGAAGAGCGAAAGAGCGGCTTGGCACCGGTGGAGGAGAAGTTCATTTTGCACTGGGGCGAGATGGGGACCAAGTGGGGGATTAACCGCACGGTCGCTCAGGTGCATGCGCTGCTGTATCTGGCGGCAAAGCCCCTGCCGGCGGATGAGATTTCGACGACGCTGTCGGTGGCGCGTTCGAACGTCAGCACTAGTTTGCGCGAGTTGCAGGGCTGGGGAATTGTGCGCGTAGTTCATGTGCTGGGTGACCGGCGAGACCACTTCGAAACGCTGAAGGACGTTTGGGAGATTTTTCGGATCGTCGCTGAAGAGCGCAAGAAGCGTGAGATCGATCCGACGTTGCGGGTGCTTGCCGAGTGCGTGCAGGAAGTGAAGAGCGGGCAGGGCGACGCGCATACCAAAGAGCGATTGGAAGCAATGCTGGAATTTCTGACCGCGATGAACGGGCTGTTTGAGGAACTGGTGCGGATGCCGACAGGAGCGCTAAGAGGTGTGGTGAAGTTGCGCGGGAAAGTGGTGGCGATTCTCGGGTCGGGCAAGAAAGCGGGATGAAAAAAAAGACCAGGAGCGAAGCAAGAAGTAATGAGGTTAAGACGCAACGAATTGGAGCGGCTAATGATTACGCTGGTGGATGAATTTACTGATCGCAAGGGACGGCAGGCCCGCGGGTGGCTGTTTTTTGATGCGGAGTGTGGATTCTGTACGCGAATTGCACGGTGGCTGGCGCCAATTCTATGGCGGAGAGGATTGGGAGTTGCGCCATTGCAGGATCCGCGCGTGGCCGCACTGCTTGGAATGACGCGACACGAATTGTTGAAAGAATTGCGATTTCTGCTGAACGATGGGACCCAGTTTGGCGGGGCGCGAGCAGTGCTGGCCGTGGCTCGGGAGATTTGGTGGGCGCGCCCGTTGGCATGGATGGCCGTGTTGCCGTGCATGATGAAGGCGCTCGACGCGGGCTACAAATCGATCGCCGGCCGGCGCGGATGTGCCGCCGCGAGCTGCGAAACTGGAAGGAGCAATTGCGGCGGAATCAGGGCAGCCTCCTGAAGGACCTTTTTGCATTGAATTTCTTGTCCTTTTCGGTCAGGCGGAGGTGACGAATGCGGCTCGGCAATTTCTGGCAATGGGAAGGACGCGTGGACCGCGCGACATTCGCGACGGTCGGCGTTAGCGCGTTTGCGTTGAAGTTCTTTGTCGATTGGCTAGTAGTGACCCGACTTTTCGCCCGCTCCTGGAGCCTCCTGAGTTACTGGCGGCCATTCGGTGTGATTTCCGGCATTCGGGGAATGCGTCTGGAAGACCGGATGTTCGCCGGCACCATGCTGCTGATTGCGCTGCCGTTTATCTGGCTGGGTCTGGCAATGACTGTGAAGCGTCTGCGCGACGCAGGCGAGCCAACATGGCTTGCGGCATTATTCTTTGCGCCCATCGCGAACTTGCTGTTTTTTTTAGTGCTGAGTTTGAAGCCATCAGCGGTCAATGCGGTGCGCGAAGAAGGCGCGCCATGGCCCGGGCCAAGATTTCTGGATAGCTGGGTTCCCAAATCGAGGACCGGAAGCGCATTGGTCAGCATTGCGATTACTGCGGCGATCGGATTTGGATTCACATTGCTCGGAACGCAGGTTGTGGCGACCTACGGCTGGGGATTGTTTGTGGGCCTGCCATTTTGCCTAGGACTGTTTTCAGTGCTGATGCATAGCTATCGCGAACCGCGTCGTTTCAGTGAATGCGCGGCGATGGCGGTCCTGCCGGTGTTGATACTCGGAGCGATTCTACTGTTGGTCGCCATCGAAGGAATTATCTGCATCCTGATGGCAGCTCCCATCGCAGTGGTGATGGCGTTGTTGGGAGGCAGCCTGGGCTTTGTGATCCAGGCGGCGCACTGGGGAAGGCAACACGCGCCAGCGATATTTGGGACGGTGATTTTGTTGATGCCTGGGTGCTTCGGAGTCGAACACTTCACGAGGCCGCAAGCACGGGTGTTCGAAGTGAAAAGCGCGATCGAGATTAATGCGCCGCCGCAGAAAGTCTGGGACAAAGTGGTGGCGTTCGCAGAGATTCCACCGCCGAAGGAAACGCTCTTTCGCGCAGGAATTGCCTACCCGATTCGTGCGGAAATTACCGGGCATGGGCCGGGTGCGGTACGCCACTGCGTGTTTTCCACCGGGCCGTTCGTCGAGCCGATCACCGTCTGGGACGAGCCGCATCTGCTGCGGTTTAGCGTCACCGCAGACCCAGCGCCTTTGAATGAGTTAACTCCGTATGGGCACATCGAGCCGCGCCACCTGCACGGCTATTTCGAATCGCACCAGGGGCAATTTCTGCTGACGGAATTGGCGGGCGGCCGCACCCGCGTCGAAGGCACAACCTGGTATTCCCATTCCATGTGGCCGGAAACTTACTGGCATTGGTGGTCGGACTACGTCATTCATCGCATTCACATGCGCGTACTGGAACACATTCGCCTTGAAGTCGAAGAAAAAAAGAATTAACACGGAGCGTACAGAGGCCGGATCACAGGGCACGGAGACGCCTGAGTGAAACGGAAGGCAGGCTCCTAAGTTCAGGCTGTCGCCGCGCGGGATTCGGAGAGTACACGCTGGTAGTAGCGCTCGTAGGCGGGAATGACGTCGTTGGCGCAGAATTTTTTCTTGGCGTTGAGGCGCGCGAGCTGGCCCATTTCGCGGCCGCGGTCGCCACGCGACAGCAGGTCTACGGCATACTTTGCAGCTGCTGCAACATCTCCCGGCTCGACCAGATAACCATCCACATTATGTTCCACAACTTCGGGTATGCCGCCCACGTTCGTCGCGATGACCGGCACTTCGCAAGCCATGGCTTCGAGCGCCGCTAAGCCAAACGATTCCAACTGGGACGGCAGCAAAAATAAATCCGCGTCCGACAACAGCCGGTAAACCTGATCCTGCTTGCCGAGGAAGTGCACGTCTTTCTGCAGCTTCTTTTTGCGGACCAGGAATTCCGCGGCTCCACGCTCCGGCCCGTCTCCCACCAGCACCAGTTTGGCCGGCATTTTCGCGCGGACTTGCGCAAAGATCTCGACGGCGTCGGTAATACGCTTAACCGGGCGGAAATTGGAAAGATGCATCAGGATCGGCTCACCGGCAGGCGCCCACTTGGCGCGCTGCGCGACGTTTGGCGTGCGCGTGTAGAGGTCGCAATTCACAAAGTTCGGAATCACTTCGATCGGCCGCTTGATGTCGAAGTCCCTGAGCGTCTGGTTCAAAAGGTAGCGTGAAATTGAGGTGACACCGTCGCTCTGCTCGATGGAAAACTTGGTGATCGGCAGGTACGAGCGGTTGCTGCCAACCAGCGTGATGTCGGTTCCATGCAGTGTGGTGATGAACGGCAGACGCCGCGGCGCAGCCATCGAACGGGCCAGCATCGCACTGACTGAATGAGGGATCGCATAGTGAACATGCAACAGGTCCAGCGACTCCGCCTCAAATACTTCGAGCATCTTGGTGGCGAGAGCCAGCGCATAGGGCGGGTGATCAAACAGTGGATAAGAGGCGACCTCAACCTCATGGAAAAAGATGTGCGGGTCGTTTAGGTTCATGCGAATCGGCGGGGCATAACTGATGAAATGGACGTCGTGGCCGCGTGCAGCCAACTCCTGGCCAAGCTCGGTGGCGACGACTCCGGAGCCGCCGTAGGTGGGATAGCAGGTTATGCCGATGCGCATGATTTCGCTGGTCTCAATCGCCGGAGGCAGGCTACCACACCGACCCTGCGGCTTGCTGCTAGAATGGCGGCGAGGCGATATCGCCGACGCCTACCTTACCCTGGGTTAGACGTCCGGGCCTTAGAAACCGTGACATTGCCTGGAGAGCCCGGGCTAATAGCGATCCTCAGGGTGCGTGAACGATGTACGAAGGAGCCTGATTTGGTCAAAAATGGCAAACGTGACATAAATAAGCGGCACTTGGAGTACGCGCAAAGCCGCATGAAGTTGAGCAAATTCAGCGTCTTAATGGGATTTGACGTCGAGCGCTTATACGAAGGCGGAGCCGTCCTGGGCATGACAGTCGGGGATCACCACCGCCAGATTCACAATGTCGTCCACGGAGGCGCTATCGCGACTCTGGCAGATACCGCAGGGGCCATTGCGGCCTATACCGTTGCACCGAAAGGGGTTGAACTGGCCACGATCGAACTAAAAATCAACTACCTGCTGCCGATTGCGGAAGGCAAGGTCGAAGCCGAAGGAAAGGTGCTAAGGGCTGGCAGGAACTTTATGGTGGTGGAGTGCGACGTCAGGAACCACAATGGAGCGCTGGCGGCTAAGGCCCTGATGACCTTTGGCGCGGCTGGGGGGCGCGCTTTGGAGTATGCTCGCGAAGCTGACCGTCTGGCCGCTGCGGAAAACGCGGGTAAGCGGAAGACAAGCCTTAACAAGCCGGCGCGCTAGGCCCTACTCCTCGCCATTTTCCTCGCCATCCTTGTGCACGTACTTAATCGTCCGCTTGAAGATCATCAGGTTGGGACTACCTTGCCGGGTCAGCTTGATGCAGTCGCGGTCATACCATTCGACAATGCCGTGCAATATCTCGCCACTATCAAGGACGATCGCCATCGGCGTGCGCGATTGCATCTGCTTGATCCAGTAGAAGTTTTCCGCGTGAGTAACTTCCGGTG
>Ga0210402_10001426_pt1 | contig 24680 bp, 20 predicted proteins | sample IncBWC7MmetaG_FD_161055 | JGI IMG/M metagenome (GOLD analysis project Ga0210402, IMG submission 161055) | Forest soil microbial communities from Barre Woods Harvard Forest LTER site, Petersham, Massachusetts, United States - Inc-BW-C-7-M | ecosystem: Environmental > Terrestrial > Soil >... | reverse complement strand
CCTCTAGACCGTCCAGGCTGCCGTTGTGCCCGCTTGCGATAGATCGCATCCATGGCGGCGATGGCGGTGTCCGGCGCCTTGCCGCTCAGGCGGGCCGGAATCAGGTACTCCAGGGCCTTGGAATCGTCGCCGGCCTTGGCCGCCAATTCGCCCAGGGCGGCATCCGCCAGGCCATTGTCCCGAGTGACGGCGTAGACTTCTTCCAGCAACTTCTGGCCTTGGGCGGTCTTGCCCAGCTTGAGCTCAATCCGGCCAAGAACAGCCACCCGGCCCGCGCGGTTCTCGCGAAACCGCTTGTGCAGTTCTTCGGTGGATGGTGGATTCTGCTTGCGCTCTTTATAGCCGGCCGCCTCCTCTTGCAAGTAGTTCGCCAGCACCATGGACTGCACGCTTTTCTTCGCGTAACCCTCGGCGTCGTTCAGGAGGATGCCGGCGTTGAGGAACTCGGTAGCGATGCCGTAGGCTTCCGAGCCCCGCTCCTTGGCGGCCGCGGCGCGATAGTTCGACTGGGCCTGCTTCTGAATCCGGGCCCTCTGGTCCGGCATTTTCTTGATCAGGGTCGAGAGAATCATCGAGTCCGCAGCATCGCCCCCGGTGCTCTTCGGGAAGTCTTTCTTGATCTTTTGGTAGGCTTCGATTTTCTTTTCCGGGTCGGCGATCTTGTTGGCCTCGGTTATGGCCTTGATGTCCGGCGGCGTTTCGATGACCGGCGGCTTGGTCTCCTTGGCGGCGGGACCGGACGGAGCACCCGCGGGGCTGGCCGCCGGCTTCGCGGGTTCGGGAGTTTGTGCCGTCGCCAGGCACATCGCCAGACACATCGCTAAGCAAAGGACAAGCGACAGGCACAGAGCGCGAATAACAATCCGAGGGGCCACGGCACACTCCTTGTACGGACAGATAGCGGACTACGCTGCCCGGATGCCCCTATTGTATTGGACAGAAATTCGTACGTGTAGAATTGACGCGGCTTGGGCCGGCGCATGGCGAGATCCAGTTCCGGCGCGAGCGGTTCACCCCGGAGAAGAATAACGCCTGGAGCCGCTTTCTGCGGCGAGTCGGTTAGCCACGACTCCAGCAGGCCCGGCCCCAGAGTGGTATGGACTCGATGAGCTGCATCCACAATCTGTTTCGCCAGTGGATTCCCGGTCACGTTGACTTCGACTATCCTCTTCCTTTGCGGCTTCTTTGCGGCTTGGCGGCTTTGCGTGAAATCCCGTCTTTTTCTTGTGCGCTTGGCTCAAATGGTCCAACTTATTATTTAACTTCCCAGCCGTGGCGGGACCGATCGACGACCAGTGTATGGTTTCATAACCTGCATCGCCCTGATGGTTGACCCAACCCGATGATTGACCCAACGAGGGGTCAGGTTCATATCGATGAGGATGCGCATCAACTCGCAAGCCGGATCTCGTGTCCTTGTGCCAAACGCGCGGCGAAACCAAGCGCCTCGCGGATATCCTGCTCTTCGAGGTATGGGAAGTCCGCTAGCAACTGTTCGATGGTGCGCCCCGCTGCGAGCGCCTCGACGATCATGCCGACGGTCACGCGCATCCCCCGGATACACGGCTTGCCGCCCATGACTTCGGGATCCTGTGTGATTCGGCCAAACTGCTGCACGTCGTCATCATACCGCAGCCCACCGCCGCCCGCCTGATGACCGCTCTTTCAGTGGGCGGTGGCTCAGAGCGTGGTCCTCGTGTTACCCACCTGCACCGTCAGCATCGATATGGATCCCCCATCCACGCCTTCGACTGGGAATGTGATCAACTCCCCCGGCTGCCGGGTCGCCACCACGTATAGCAAGGGAAGATAGTGCTCCGGAGTGGGAATGGACAGGAGCGCCTTCTTCCCGAGCTTCTCGTATTCGATCAGCGGCGTGTATTCACCAGCGAGCATCATCTCCTTCGCCTCTGTTTCGAACTGAACGGCCCAGTCATAGGGATCGGGCGTGTGCCTCCCCCACGCGTACGCGTGCAGATTGTGGACCAGGTTTCCGCTGCCTGCAATCAAGATACCTTCATCCCTCAGTGGGGCAAGCCTCCTGCCGATCTCAAAATGAAAGGATGCGGGCTTGGATTCGTCGATGCTGATCTGCACCACTGGAATATCGGCATCGGGATACACGTGCCGGAGCACCGACCAGGTGCCGTGATCGAGTCCCCACGAAGTGTCCATCGTCACCGATAGCGGGTAGAGCAGGTGCTGGACGCGGCGAGCCAGGTTGGGATCGCCCGGAGCGGGGTACTGCACTTGATAGAGCTCTTTTGGAAAGCCGCCGAAATCGTGAATGGTTCTTGGCGCGGTGCTGATGGTCACTCCCGTTTCCGGAACGAACCAGTGAGCGGAGATCGAAAGGATTGCCTTCGGCTTGGTTGTTTCCCGGCCGATACGCTTCCAAGCCTCGGTATAGCCGTTGTTCAGCAAGGCGTTCATCGGACTGCCGTGCCCGAAAAAGATTGCTGGTTGTCGATCGCTCATCGTTGCGGCACTCGCCACTGAACCCGTTCTTATGATATAAAAATCCCGTGGCTCCGAAATCGACTTACAGCGTCCACCCCAGCGTCCTGATGGTGCGGAAATGGGCGGCGGACCTCAAGGAAAAGAGCGGGCGCTCGCTCGAAGAATGGTTGAAGCTGGTCAGGAAGTCCGGGCCGGCCACCGAAAAAGAGCGCCGCGAGTGGCTGAAACAGGAGCACGGGTTGGGGACCAACTCGGCCTCTTGGATCGCGGAACGGGCCGAGGGAAAGGGAAGACCGGAGTTCGACGATCCCGATGCTTATCTCCGCGCCGCCGAAGCGTACGTCCAGACGATGTTCGCCGGCAAGAAACAGGCGCTGCGGCCCATTTACAACGAACTGCTGCGGCTGGGCCTGGCTGTGGGCAAGGACGTGAAGGCCTGTCCTTGCCAGACCATGGTGCCGCTTTACCGGAACCACGTCTTCGCGCAGATCAAGCCGACGACTCTGACTCGCATCGACCTGGGGTTGGCGCTGGGGTTTGCGCTGGGAGCGCGCCCGGCGGAAGGGCGTCTGATCGACACCGGGGGCTATGCGAAGAAGGACCGGATCACGCACCGGATTCCGATTACATCGCTGGCGGAGATCGACGCGGAAACGAAAAGTTGGCTGAAGACGGCGTACGACGGCGACGGCGCGTGAAGGCGGGCGGCGGTGGCGTACTATGTAGAGATGATGAGCCCGCAAGAAGTCCTTGAATTTGCAAAAAAGAACGATGCCCGGCAGCTCGATCTGAGGTTCACCGACATTCCGAGCTTGCAGCATCACGTCTCTTATCCGATTAGCGAACTGGACGAAGACAGCTTCGAAGAAGGCTTCGGAATGGACGGATCGAGTATCCGCGGTTGGGCGGCGATCCACGAGAGCGACATGCTCCTGATTCCGGATCCGAACACAGCGTTCATGGATCCTTTCGCCGAGACCGCGACGCTGGTTATGTACGGCGACGTGAAGGACCCCATCACCAAACAGCGGTACGAGCGCGACCCGCGGTGGATTGCGCAGAAGGCTGAATTGTACCTGAAGAACAGCGGGGTGGCCGATACGTCGTACTTCGGCGCGGAGGCCGAGTTCTTCATTTTCGACAACATCAGCTTCGACCAGAACCAGCACGAAGGCTTCTATTTCATCGATGCCGAGGAAGGCCGCTGGAACTCGGGGCGGCGCGAAAACAATCTGGGCTACCGGCCCCGCTACAAGGAAGGCTACTTCCCGGTGCCGCCGACCGACCACTATCAGGATCTGCGCAGCGAAATGGTGCAGACCATGATCAAATGCGGGATGCATATAGAGTGCCACCATCATGAGGTTGCCACCGGCGGCCAGTGCGAAATCGATCAACGGTTCGACACGCTGCTGAAGTCGGCCGACAACATGATGCTGTACAAATACGTCATCCGCAACGTGGCCAACCAGTACGGCAAGACGGTGACGTTCATGCCCAAGCCGCTCTTCGCGGACAACGGCAGCGGCATGCATTGCCACCAGAGCCTTTGGAAGGACGGCAAGCCTTTGTTCGCGGGCGACAGCTATGCCGGGATGAGCGATATGGCGCTGCACTACATCGGCGGGCTGCTGAAGCACGCGCGCGCGCTTTCGGCGATCATCGCGCCCACCACTAACAGCTACAAACGGCTGGTGCCGGGATACGAAGCGCCGGTGAACCTGGCCTATTCGCGGCGCAACCGCTCGGCGGCGTGCCGCATCCCGATGTATTCGGCCAGCCCGAAGGCGAAGCGGGTGGAGTTCCGCCCACCGGATCCCGCGGCCAACCCCTACCTGGCATTCGCGGCGATGCTGATGGCCGGCCTGGATGGCGTGCTCAACAAAATCGACCCGGGCGAACCGCTGGACAAGGACATCTACGATCTGTCGCCCGAGGAGATGAAGAGCGTGCCCTCGATGCCCGGTTCGCTTGACGAAGCGTTGAGCTGTCTCGGCGACGACCATGGATTCCTGATGCGCGGGGACGTGTTCACCGAGGAGCTGATCGAGACGTTCATCGATTACAAGCGGAAGAACGAGGCGGAGGCGGTGCGGTTGCGGCCGCATCCGTACGAGTTCGCGCTGTACTATGACATCTAAGAAACAGCAGCCGCGACTTGTCGATCGACCCTCCGGGCCGCGGCTGGACGGCTCGCTACGCATCGCGCAGGCGGATTAACAATCCGCCGCAGGTTGACAACCTGCCCCACAAAACATGCAAGGGACCATCGTACAAATCAACGTGTCTTTCGGCGGCTTGCCGAAGCGGCCGATCGCGCAGGGCGTGGTCGGCCCGCTGGGGATCGAGGGTGATTTTCATAGTCATCCGCAGATCCATGGCGGGCCGCGCAAAGCGGTATTGATCATTGCGTCGGAGGTGGTGGACGAACTCACGGCGCGCGGGTACCCGCTGTTTTATGGGGCGCTGGGAGAAAACCTGACCACGCGCGGCCTCGCCATCCGCGATATCCGGGTGGGTGACCAGATCCGGGCCGGCAGCGCGCTGCTGGAGGTTACACAACCGCGCGGCCCTTGCACCCAGCTCGACATTTACGGCCCCGCTCTGAAACACGAACTGACCGACGACCAGGTGCGGGCCGGCGATTACGCGTCGCCCCGCTGGGGCATCAGCGGTTTCTATACCATGGTGCTCTCGCCCGGCCAGGTGCAGCCGGACGATATAATCGCAGTCGTGGCCAAGTTAGCCTGACGCATGCAAACATTGGAAAACGGACGCCGTCTTGCCGCGGGGCTTCCGGAACGCGTGGCCACGCGCATTCAACTATTGCTGGCTTCGGTTCCGGACCCGGCGGCGGCCATCCATTTTCTGGAATGCCTGCGCCAGGAATCGGTCTCCGCGTTCGACCGCATCTGCAGCTCGCCGGCCGCGCTGCGCTGCGCGGTGAACCTCTTTTCATACAGTAAATTCCTTTCCGAGGCGGTTCTGAAGAACCCGGAACGCATCCTGCAAGTGGCCAATTCGGGAAGCCTGTACCGTGTGCTCACGGTGGAGGAATACGAAATACGGCTGTTCGATTTCCTGGGCCACGGACACACCGATGCGCCCTCAGCCGCCGATCTGGCGCGGTTCCGGCGGCGCCAACTGCTGCGCATCCTGTTGCGCGACGTGCTGGGCTTCGCCACGCTATCCAACGTGACGGAGGAACTGTCGCATTTGGCCGACGCGATTCTGGACGTGGCCTACCGCGCCATCCGAGCCGAGTTTGTGGAGCGCTACGGGGAGCCGCGGCTAGCCGATGGCCGGCCCTGCGGCTTGTCGGTGATCTCGCTGGGCAAGCTTGGGGGCAACGAACTCAACTACAGTTCGGATATCGATCTGATGTTCGTCTATGCGGGCAACGGCCAAACCGAAGGCGTCCGCAGCCTGAGCAACGGCGCGAGCAACGGCCCGAGCAACAGTCTGAGCACCAGCTTGAGCAACAGTCTGAGCAACAGTCTGAGCAATAAGGAGTTCTACAAAAAGGTGGCCAACCAGTACACGGCGCTGCTCTCGGCCTACTCCGCCGAAGGCCCGTGCTACCGTGTGGATCTGCGGCTGCGGCCCGACGGCACGTTGGGCGAGATCTGCATGTCGGAAGACGGCGCGCGTGAGTATTACGCCGGGCGCGCCCGCGATTGGGAAAAGCAGATGCTGATCAAAGCCCGCGTCTCGGCCGGCGAACCGGAAGCCGGCGCGGCGTTGCTGGAGTTCGTGGAGCCGCTGATCTACCAGAGCTCGCTGGACTTTCGCGCGGTGGAGGCGGTTTCGGAAACCCGCCAGCGCATCGGCGAAAAACTGGCCGCCAAGCGCGGGTTGCAGAGCGGGCTGGATGTCAAGCTCACGCCCGGCGGCATTCGAGACATCGAGTTTCTGGCCCAGTGCCTGCAGCGGCTGCACGGCGGGCGGGAGCAATGGGTGCGCCACGGCGGCACCATGTTCGCGCTGTTCCGGCTGCGCGACAAGGGCTATCTTTCGGACCTGGAATACGCGCGGCTCCTGGCTGCCTACCAGTTCCTGAGGTATATCGAACATCGCCTGCAGGTGGAAGAGGACCGCCAGACTCATACGCTGCCATCCGACCCGGAACGGCTGAATCTGCTGGCGGCGCGAATGCCACACGATGGAACCGGCGAAGCGCTCAACGGCGAAACGCTGCCACAGAAGCTGGACGAGCATCTGCGCGCCGTACGCGAAATCTACGACCGCGTGGTGCATGCGCACAAGCCGCTCTACTATACCGTTCCGGTGCCCGTGACGCTGCAGGAGGAAGTGGAATTGTTGACGCCGGCCAGCAACCTGGCCCGGCTCCTGGAAGGCCGCGCGCCGCGATTGGCCCAAGCCATTGCGGCGGCCGATCTGCCACGCGGCCGCGAACGGCTGGAGCACTTCCTGGAACGGGCGATCGAGTCGCCGGTTGGGCTGGGGCGGCTGGAATCCGACGCCGGGCTGGCTGCGGCGGTGCTCGACATCTTCAAACACAGCGGCCACTTTGGCGACCAGTTGCTGCGCTATCCGGAACTGCTCGACGAAATCGGCGAGCCGGTGCAGATTGAGGTTGGGACGCTGGAGGACGCGGCCGCGCTACGCCGCTTCTACCGCAGCCAGATGCTGCGTATCCAGTGCGAGAGCATTTTGCGATCGGCGCCGATTTTCTACACGCTGGTGCAGACGTCACTGCTGGCCGAGCGCGTGATCGGCGCTGCCTACGGCATCGCGCAGGCGGAAGCGCCGCCGCCGGCCAGCGCGTCTTACACGCCATCGGGACAGATGATGGTGATTGCGCTGGGCCGTCTGGGGGTGCGGGAGTTCGACCTGGGCTCGGATGCCGACCTGGTTTTCGCGATTCCCGACGCCGATTTCGACGAACAGGTCTTCTGGACCGGCGTGGCCGAGCGCATGATCCAGACGCTGAGCGCCTACACCGGCGAAGGGGTGATGTTCGCCATCGATACGCGCCTGCGGCCCAACGGCCGCGCCGGCGATCTGGTGCAAACCGAGGGCGCGTACAAAGCTTATTTCGCCGGCCACGCCGAGGCCTGGGAAGGCATCAGTTACATGAAATCGCGGGGCCTCGCCGGCAACGTGGAGCGCGCCACCGACTTTCTGCATGAGCTGCAGGACGTGGATTGGCGGCGCTACGGGCAGAGCATGCGCTCGCGCAAGGAACTGGCCGAAATGCGCGCCCGCCTGGAGCGGGAACAGGGCCCGCGCAATCCGCTGAAGGCCGGCATCGGCGGTTATTACGATATCGATTTCGCACTGATGTATCTGCGGCTCAAGGCCGCGGGCATTTTCTATCCGGTGTTGAACACGCCCGCGCGCATCGACGTGAACGAAAAGATGGGCCACCTGGAGCGCGAGGATGCGGATTTCCTGCGCGACGCCGCCACTTTCTACCGGGCGCTGGATCACGGGCAGCGCGTATCCACTGGCCACGCCGAAGGCAGCCTGCCGAGCGCTCGCTCACAGTTCGAAGTGCTGACCAACCTGGTGCGGCGGTGGACTCCGGAACACTTGCACGAGCAGCGGCTGGATGTCACACTACATGAGATTCGGCGGCGGACGCGCGAGTTTTTCCGGCGGGTGTTTGCGTGAGCATTTGTGGGGCAGGTTGGCAACCTGCGGCGGATTGGCAATCCGCCTGCAGCGAGCTGCTACAAGCCCTCACGGGAAAGGCTGCAGCGCCTGCTGGCTCGCTGCCGCATCGCGCAGGCGGATTAACAATCCGCCGCAGGTTAACAACCTGCCCCACAGGCGGATTAACAATCCGCCGGACCCAGTGGGTGCCCCTACCAACCTGCCTCACAACACCCGTGCCGGTGTTGGCATGAGCGGGGGCGCCACCGCAAAATCGCCAGCGCCGGTCCGGTTTGCCGCGTCGGTTCTGCTCATCGTCGCCGTCCTCGCGGTGTACCGTTTCCTGGTGCCGGTCAACAACACGACGGTGGCGCTTACCTTGTTGCTTGCCATCCTGGGCCTCTCCACGCGCTGGGGCCTGGCGGAAGCCACTGTGGCATCGGTGGTGGCGGTTCTGGGCTTCAACTACCACTTCTTGCCGCCCGTCGGTACCTTTACGATTAACGACCCACAGAATCTGGTGGCGTATCTGGCGTTCATGGTGACCGCCGTAACGGCCAGCCAGCTTTCCGCCCGCGCGCGCCGCCGCACCGCGGAAGCCGAGGCCGGGGGTTTGGAAATCGGACGCCTTTATGCCCTGGTGCAGGCGATGATGCTGAGCGGGACTACGCGAAAGACCATTCGCGAGTTCGTCAACCGCGTGGTACAGGTTTTCGAATGCGGCGCGGCGGCTTTCTACTACCACCCGACGGGCGAGTTTTTCCGCTCGGGTCCGGAGAGCAGTCCGGTCTCCGATCACGCCCTGCTGGCTGCCGCGGAGGTTGACGATCTGTCGATCGACGCCGAACGGACGTTGGCTACGTCGCCAGTGCGGCTTGGCGGCAGGCCGCTCGGGAGCATGGCGCTGATTGGCCCGCTGCCTTCGGAGCAAACGGTGCGGGCCATCGTCAACCTGATCGCCATCACCATTGAAAAGGCGCGCGCCCTGGAAGACGCCAGCCAGGCCGAGGCGGCGCGGCAAAGCGAGGTTTTGAAATCGGCCCTGCTGGATTCGCTGGCGCACGATATCAAGACGCCGCTCACTGGGATCAAGGCGGCCGTCACCAGCCTGCTGAGCGCGGCGAGTGGGGGCGGGGCGGTTGCGGGGGCGGGCGCGGCCAGCGGGGGCGGGGCCGAGAACGAATTGCTCACCATCATCAATGAAGAAGCGGACCGGCTGAACCATCTGGCGGCCGAGGTGGTAGCCATGGCTCGCATTGAGGCCGGGAAGATGCACCTGGACAAGCAGCCGACCTCGGTACCCGACCTGATCTCGGGCGCCCTGGCGGAGTTGCCGGGATCGCTGAAAGGGCGGCCCTTGACGGTGCAGGTTGCAGAGAATCTGCCGCCGGCCGACGTGGATGCGGAATTTGTACAGCAAGTGGTGAAGCAGATTGTCGAGAATGCGGTAAAGTATTCACCCGAGGGCACACCGATCTCCGTTTCAGGGGAGCAGAAAGGTGGGAAGATCGTTATCGGAATCGCGGACCGGGGTCCGGGAATCGAAGAAAATGAGCGGGTCCTCATTTTCGACAAGTTCTTTCGTGGCAGACGCCATCGCTTCGACACCAACGGAACCGGAATGGGTTTGGCGATAGCCAAGGGCATTGTGGAGGCGCACGGGGAACGGATCTGGGTGGAAAGCGAACCGGGCCAGGGGTCGGTATTTTACTTCTCGCTGCCGGTCAGCGGCGGAGGCCGCCAAACTTGAGCTTCGGCAGAATTCTGGTGGTGGACGACGATCCGCAGATCCGGCGCGTCATGAAGGCCACGCTGGTCGGCCACAGTTACGAAGTGATGGAAGCGCGCACGGGTGAAGAAGCCCTGGAACGGCTTCCGCAGGAGATGCCCAACCTGGTGCTGCTGGACATGAACATGCCCGGCATGGGAGGACTGGAGACGTGCCGGGCGATCCGCGCGGGTTCGGACATCCCGGTGATTATTCTCTCGGTTCGCAACACGGAAAAAGACAAAGTGGCGGCGTTGGATGCCGGCGCCGACGATTACGTCACCAAGCCATTCGGCATCGAAGAGCTGCTGGCGCGAATTCGCGCGGCCCTACGCCGGTCTTCTTCGCCCGAGGGCGGTCCCCGCGGGTTCAGTTCGCCGGACCTGGAGATCGATTTCGATACCCGCCGGGTGCACGCCAACGGCAAGGACGTACGCCTCACGCCGAAAGAATTCGAACTGCTCCGGCATCTGGTAACGCATGCGGGCAAGCCGGTGAGCCATCGCGAGCTTCTGCAAGCCGTCTGGGGGCCGGACTACGGCGACGAACCGGAGTACCTGCGCGTATTCATCAACCAGGTGCGCAAGAAAATCGAGGCCAACCCGGCCAAGCCGAAGTACATCCTCACCGAACCCTGGGTGGGCTACCGTTTCGCGGCAGAGTAAAGTACTGCTTATGGCGCTGCTGATTTTTGGCGTGCCGGCCAGCGACCCTGCCACGTTCCTCGGCATCCCGCTGGTCTTGCTTGCCGCGGCAGTGCTGGCCATCTACATCCCCGCCCGCCGCGCCACCAGCATCGACCCGATCGTAGCCTTGCGATACGAGTAAGTGGTCTGGCCGCGTTCGCCGGGCCGAAATCCGTCAAGGATACCGCCCTTTTTCAGATCAAGCCCGGCGTGCGATGATGCGGGCGGCGCGGCGCGTATGGTTCGGTTCGGCGCCTTCGGAATAAAACAGAATCTTCCAGCCGTGAAATTCTGCGCGCAGTTCGCCGGGACGCATGGAAATAGCCGAGGGCTGGCTTTGGTCGAACAGCCGGCTCTCGTCGAAGAGAAGGATGGCGCCGGCGAACATGCCGCCGGGGCGAACGCCGTCGCGGATCGATGGAAACAGGTCGCGTTGCAAATAGAGGAAGTCGCATATAAGGTCATAGGCCGCGGGGGCTATGGCGAACTGGTGCTGGGCCAAATCGGCGAGATGGGCATGGATGGCGAGACCGCCGGCGCGTTCGGTCAGCAGGCCAATGGCGGCCGGTGAGGAATCCACGGCGGTGACTTGCCAGCCCAGCCGGGCCAGGTAGAGAGCGTTGCGGCCGGGGCCGCAGGCGAGATCGAGTGCGTGGCCGGGCGGCAGCATGTCGGCTACCTCGACCAGCAGCGGGGCAGGGTCTCGGGCGAGGTTTGGAGTGTTGGAGTAGTGGTCGTCCCAGTTGCGGGGCACGTGAATATTATCGGGTCTTCAGCGCTTGCGGGAGGTGACCCGCCTGATTGCTAGTGATCCAGGAACCTTGCAATTTCATCCGCATCGTTGGGTAATACCACAGGTGGATTGCCGAACGTCGGCTGTACCAATGCTCCATCCGGCATCCTTAATACTCCAGTATGGTATTGGTGGATATAATCGGCGTCTTTCAGGACGTTGCCGGTCAGGACCGCGACCACGTCGGCATCCCCAGCGATCACACCTGCGGAAGTCAGCTTACGGATGCCCGCCAGGGTGGCTGCCGAAGCCGGTTCACAACCGATTCCGCACCTTCCAATCACCGCCTTGGCATCGGCGATCTCCTGCTCCGTCACTTTTTCCACCACTCCGTTGGAAACCGTCACCTCCAGGAGCGCCTTCGGCCAGGAAACCGGGTCTCCAATCTTGATGGCCGTGGCCAGGGTCTGGGGGTGCTCCACCGGGTGCAAACGGCTGCGGTCCGGTGCCCGCATCAACGCATAGAACGGCGCGGCGCCCTCGGCCTGAATCACCGCCAGGCGGGGCAACTTCCCGATCAGGCCCAACTCTTTCATTTCCCGCAGGCCTTTGCCAAATGCCGAAATGTTGCCCAGGTTGCCGCCGGGGAGCACCACCCAATCGGGCACCTGCCAGTCCCGCTGGTCCATCATCTCAGCCATGATGGTTTTCTGGCCCTCGATGCGGAAGGGATTGATGGAATTCAGCAGGTAGATCCCCAGCCGCTCGGCCAATTGGCGCACCAGCGCCAGAATCTGGTCGAAGTTGGCGTCTACTTGAATGGTTTTGGCCCCATATTCCAGCGCCTGGGCCAGTTTGCCGAACGCGATATTGCCGTGCGGGATGAAGATCACCGGTTTGAGACCGGCGGCGCTGGCGTAGGCCGCCATGGAGGCGGATGTGTTGCCCGTGGAGACGCACGCCACGCGCGTCATCCCGAGGCGCAGCGCCTGCGCCACCCCGCAGGTCATGCCGTTGTCCTTGAACGATCCGGTGGGGTTGAAGCCCTGATGCTTGAACGCGATGGCGTCGAGGCCCCCGTATTGCGCCGCCAGCCGGCCCGGCAGCAAGGGTGTGTTGCCTTCGCGCAGCGTCACCGCGCCTGCGAAATCGTCCAGAAAGGGGATGAATTCCCGGTAACGCCACACTCCGCTCTGGTCCAGCGGCGCGTTGGAGGTGCGGCGGCCTCTCCAAAGCGCCTTCAGCTCCCCGGCCGTTTGCGCCGGGCTGCCGTACACCGCCTCCAGCAGGCCACCGCATTTCGGGCAGTTGTAGAGGACCTCGGTGATGGCGTACCGCGCCCGGCACGCGCGATCGAAACAGATCAATTCGCTGGTCATGAAACCTTCATTATAGAGGGCGGGCTATAAAGAGCCGGCGGTGTTGCGCTGAGCCGGATCGACCACCAGCAGGTCAATGTCGTGTCCTTCGTCATCCGGCCGTGGCGGCCGAACGATACAGGAGGCGCTCAACCCCGGCGAACGATTTCATTCAACAATGTTCGCCCGCCGGAATCGTCCGCAGGCAGCGGTGCAGGGAGGCGGCTGTGGGAGGAGGCGGAGCGAACTTGACGCGCATGCCGCAATAGTTGTATATACATACATTATGAGAAGTGACGCGCCCGAACCGGCCTCTGCAGAAGGGTTCTTTGACCTGCCTTGCGCTTGCCAGAACCTTCGTCGCGCAACGCGGATCGTAACGCGGATTTATGACCAGGAACTAAAGAAGGCAGGTCTGGAAGTCACACAATTCGGACTTCTCACAGCGTTGGCTGCAACCGGGGAGGTGAATCAAAAACGGCTGAGCGAAGGCTTTGTAATGGACAGTACAACACTGACTCGGACCTTGGACCGCATGCAAGAGCGAGGCTGGATCAGCGTTAAACCGGGAGCAGACAAACGAGAGCGCCTCTTTAGTCTTTCGGCAGCGGGCAAGCGACAGATCGCAAAGGCCAAACCGCACTGGGACCTGGCTGAATCGAGACTTCGCAACCAACTTGGGGAAGCCGCGTGGAAAGAAATGAAAGAGACCGTGTCTCGAGTCACGAAAGGCGCCATCATGGCGCAAAGTTTTGTGCAGCCACAATAGATGCATATACATCTATTCTTGCAGGGGATGAGAATTCCCATGAAAGGTAGGTTTTTATGCGTCTTGCCATTTATTCGTTGGCAGCACTGCTCACGTTCGCACTAGTCCTGACCAACCTCCGGAGAGTGCGCGCTGACACGAACCCCCAGAATCAAGCCGGGAGTCCCGCTCATCCCCCCGAGCTCGAGTACTTGAAGGCCATCAACAGCGTTGCGCCGCCGAAAGACCCACAGTTGCTCTTCCTCCTTATGGCGCAGTACTCAAACCTGAACCTGCAGGGTGAGGGCGCGGAGTTCTTGTCGGCTCGATTCAAGGAATTCGAGCGGCAGCTGACCAATCCTCAGAAATCGCTCTACCTGAGCGCCATCGCGCTGTTGCGAGCCCAGCACGCACCTTCCGTTTCGCCGCTCCACAGGATCGGTTACGTGAACGACACAACAGCGATGCTCGACCGGGCCAGGCAAATGTCGGGCGGCCAGGTCTTCGTGGTCAACTGGATCGCTGGTGTCGTTCAGTCGGAACTCCCTGGCTTCTTCCATCAGAGCAAAGCAGCCGAGGCCGAACTTACCTGGTGCCTGGATAACGCCGCCAAGGCGCCTCATGCAGGCTGGTTGCGGGAAGTCGACTACCACCTCGGAAAGCTGGCGCTGGCGAGGGGAGAACGGGCGAAGGCGGAGGAGCACCTAAAAAGGAGCGGCTACAGGGACTGGAGCCGACCCATCACGCTGATCACACCCTTCTCCGAGGACGCCGCCACTGGCCATACCTTTGCCCCGCGGCGTATCGCTGCGATTGTGCCAGGACGGGTATATGTGTTAACGGGCTTCGAGTTTACCGAATACTATTTCGTTGTATCCGACGACAGGCGAGAACTCATTGGCATCGATGCCGGTACGCGGCCGGATTCGGCGAAGGCCGCTTATGAGGCATTGCAGGCGGAAATCCCTGGTCCTCCACCACTGACGACCATCTTCGTTACCCACGCTCATTGGGACCACGTGGGAGGCCACTCCTATTTCCGCGGTTTGAATCCGCGCCCGCGTTTCTATGCGCGGAACAATTACCAGGAGGAGCTTGCGCGGATGGCCGAAGCGCCGGGGATTTTCGACAAACTGTTCTTCGGTGAACGCTTCAACCTCGAGAATGTCCGTGCCTTCAAACCGGATGTCACCATCGCGACCCGTACGGAGCTGAAGATCGGGGGCACGCGCATCGAACTCATCCCAATCCGAGGAGGAGAAACTCACGATGGCATGTTCCTCCATTTGCCGGAAGTCGGTGTGATGTTCGTTGGCGACTTCATCATGCCGTACCTCGGTGCTCCTTTTGTTCCGGAAGGCGATTTCCAAGGGCTGCTCGACGCCATCGACATCCTTATTGCGGCGCATCCCCAGCACCTGTTGCATGGTCACGAGCCGCTGACGCGAAATTTTACCTCCGTTTCCATGCTCGCACTGCTCAAACCTGACCTGGTATGGCTTCGAGAGCAGGTCCTGAGTGCGATACGGCGCGGCGAGGAGCGCGGCGCAATACACCAGGCAAATCTGATTCCGCCAGGGTTGATCAAGGATCAGCCGGATGTCTATCAGCCTTATCTCATCATGCGCGAACACGTCATCGACCGCCTTTACGACCAAAATGTAGGGTATTGGCAGCCTGACCTACAGGGACTCGAACATCTCACCAGCGCCGATCGGGCAGCTCTATTGGTCGACTATCTCGGAATTACGGAAAGTCAATTGGTGAAGGCGGTAGAACGCCTGGCTGCCGACGGCAAATACGAGCTCGCAGCCTCCCTGTTTGAATCGTCCGGAAAACGGTTTGATGGCAGTTCGTCGGTTGCGAACGCCAAACGGCTTGTCTACCTCAAGCTGATGGAGAAGCACCAGAACACCGACCCGTTCAAATTCATCATCTATTCCTCCAGGATCGGTGAACAGACGCCGCAGATCGCCGGCAAGTGACGGCGGGTCCAAGCGAAGCGATGAGGCCCTCCTGCGTGTACAGGCGCATTTGAACCGCTATCTGGATGACGAGAAAATCGTTCGACAAGGTTAGTGCTTCAGTTCCAAGTTGCCGGCGCCGAGACTGGCGCGCAACGTGTACTTGCCGGATCCCGACCATTTGAGGTGCGGCGACAGTCCTGACGCAGAATCGCCAAAGGGTCCGGCGTTGAGATCCCCAACCTTGACGGCAGCGTCGACAGTACCGTAATCATTAGAGTTTGGTATCGCAATCCCGACGTTCCCCGCCTTGCTGTCAATATCCTTGTTCCCTGTGATCGCGGCGACCTCGAGATTGCCGCCACTAAGATGGACGGTAAGGTCCACCGTTGCCGGGACTTCGACGATCGCTCGAAAATTGCTATGCGGCGTATCTCTGATTGCCAGATTCGCACGCGTGCCACTGGTCTCCAAATCGGCGGCGGCATTACCGGTATTGCCTGCAAACGAGACGCGGACGTGTTCATCCGGGCTGGCTCGGATGATGTAATCGCCGCCGTCCAGACGCATTTCGATACTTCCCGCGGCAGCAAACGGTTTGTCGACCTTCATAACCGGAGCCATAACCGTAGCCTGCTCAGGTCTCGACGAGCAGGCAGCAAGAGCAATCGCAGCTAGAAGAATGAGGTTCGCTCTTGAGTTCATCACGGCCACGCCAAACGAGATCTGCATGCTCGCCTCCTGGGTTTCAAGTATACATTGAGCACACCCATACGCGTTGCACGCCTGCTTTTTTTCAGAGCTTCCGGGCCAGAACGGTTATTGGTTCACCTGTTTGATTTCGTGGGACGCACCACTCGTACAGGGCGGCTCCCGCGGCTGTTCCGCTCCAATTGGCGCCCGAACGAAACTCGGTGGCGCCCGAACGAAACCCGGCATCATCATTGGTCCCAAGTCGCCTTCGACGAAGCGACGAGGGAGAGTTTCAGCCGCGCTGGCCCGATCTCCTCGAAGGCCGTTTCCAGGGAGCTTGGGTGCACTTCAACGAGACGGCGTCTCGCTCAAGTGGATTACTTCCGGACCGGCGACGATCCTGGAATTGGCGAGCTTCGGGTAAACTCTGCGGCGTCACGAACTACTTCGCCTGGTTTCGGACATCCCAAAACGCCAATGGCGACACCAGCAGGTATCCACAGACCCATGTCTCCCATCGCTATGCCCAGCGCGGTACCGACGCCAGTCCAGATCGATATGCTTACCGCTAAGCCTTCAGGTATTCTCGGCATACCGCGCCTCGTTCCAAGCCGCGATCAGTTCCCGCGCTGGCCAGGCGAGTCGATGCCGGAGTGGGCCAACTGATCCACCATATCGATCTCCCCTTGAATCTTCCGCAGCCTGCGCCTCCGAACCGGAAGCAGAAATGCAAGCCAGGTGGCGAACAATACGCATACAGGCAGAGCGTTGGTCAGGACCATTTTGGGGTCTTCAAGCGCTTTCCGCAGGAATGGACCGATGACAGGCAGAGCGAAGACAACTGCGCCGGGTATGAGCGACGCCACCATTCTCCATACGTTCCGTGAGTGCTCGCGCGAGCGCTGCAACTCGCGTTTGTATGCCTCCAGCCCGGTTGTTACGGAATGGTCTGGCGCCGTGGACGGCGGCCAAAGTTGCCTGTGCGCTCGCCAGGCCACGTAGAGCGAGCCGGCCGCCAGAATCGCCAGTCCGACGCATAAAACCATACGTTTAAGCACCGTACGATCAACGTAGAATCAATAGGTTGCATCGGTGCGCTATAATGCGCCGTAATGACAACCCGTCCGCTTCCAATACTCGCTTTGGCTGCGTTTTCCGGTTTGGCCCAACAACCGGCTCTTCAACCGGCCCTGCAACCCAGGGCTATCACAACGGCCGACTACGCCCGCGCCGAAAAGTTCATGAACTACAATACGAATCCGCTGGTGGACCGCGGCGGGGTGCGGCCCAACTGGCTGGCCGGCGGCCAATTCTGGTACCGCGTTACCACCGCGGCCGGCAGCGAGTTCGTGCTGGTCGATCCGGTGAAAGCTGCGCGGGTTGCCGCCTTCGACCATAAGAGCCTGGCGTCCGCACTCTCGGCCGCGGCGGGCGCCAAATACGACGCCGGGCACTTACCATTTACCGAGATTGAATTCACTCCAGACCGGCAGGCGGTCAAATTCAGCGCCGCGGGCCGCGCCTGGAACTGCGACGTGCAAGGCAGCCACTGCGCACCGGACTCCGCGGCATCGCGGCCGGCCGGTGGTGGACGCGGCAGGGGTGGACGCGGCGGGGGCGCGGGGGTGGCCCCTGGGTTACCAACCGGGGTGGCGGCTGGGTTACCCACTGCAGTGCCCCCGGGGCCCGTTGGGGGGCGCAACGAGGTGCTGTCCCCCGACAAGAAGCGCGCTGCCTTCATCCGCGATTTCAATCTCTGGGTTCGCGACGTCGCCAATGGAGCCGAGACTCAGCTCACGAAAGACGGAGTGAAGGATTTCGGCTACGCGACCGACAACGCCGGGTGGAGCAAGAGCGAGCGGCCGATCGTCCTCTGGTCGCCGGATTCCAGGAAGGTGGCGACCTTTCAGCAGGACCAGCGCGGCGTCGGCGAAATGTACCTGGTGGATACGCGCGTGGGCCATCCCAATCTCTCGGCCTGGAAGTACCCGCTGCCGGGCGACGATGTGGTCGCCATGATCCATCGCGTGATTATCGACGTGGCCGACCCTCATGTGGTGCGGCTGCAGATGCCGCCGGACCAGCACCGGTCCAGCCTCTGCGACGACCTGGCTTGCCGGGGCGATTGGGGCGACGTGCAGTGGAGCCCGGACGGCAGCCACGTGGCCTTCGTTTCCACCTCGCGCGACCACAAGGTGGAGGAACTCCGCGTGGCCGACGCGCTCACCGGCGCTGTTCGCAAAGTGCTGGAGGAAAAGGTCCCCACCTTTTTCGAATCCGGCAACGGCCGCATCAATTGGAAATACCTGCCGGCCTCCAATGAGGCGATCTGGTTTTCGGAGCGCGACAACTGGGGTCACCTCTATCTTTACGATCTCGAATCCGGCAAGCTGAAGAACCGGATTACCGCCGGCGAAGGCAACGTCACCCAATTGCTGCGGGTGGATGAGAAAGAGCGCATGGCGTACTTTCTGGGTGTGGGCAAGGAAAAGGGCCGCGACCCCTATTTCATCCACTTCTACCGCGCGGCTTTCGACGGCAAGAACCAGACGCTGCTGACGCCCGAGGACGCAGCGCACGATATCAGCCTGTCTCCCGATGGCCGGTACTTCGCAGATAGCTACTCCAGGCCCGATGTTCCGCCGGTCGCTCTGCTGCGCGATGCCGCCGGCAAACTGATTACGCCGCTGGAACGCGCCGACATCTCACGGCTGTTGGCGACCGGGTGGAAACCGCCCACGCCCATCAGCGTGAAGGCGCGCGACGGCGTCACGGATCTGTACGGGCTGATGTACAAGCCAACCTACTTCGACGCTATCAAGAGATACCCGATCGTCAACCACATTTACCCTGGTCCGCAGACCGGCAGTGTGGGCAGCCGGAATTTTTCGACCGGCCGCGGCGATGCGCAGGCACTGGCGGAACTCGGCTTCATCGTGGTGGAAATCGATGGCATGGGAACGCCGTGGCGCTCCAAGAAATTCCACGAAGCCTATTTCGGCGACATGGGCGACAACACCTTGCCCGACCAGGTGGCCGGCATGAAGGAACTGTCTAAGCGGTATTCCTGGATTGACATTGAACGCGCGGGCATTTACGGCCACTCCGGCGGCGGTTATGCCACGGCCGACGCCATGTTCCGTTACCCGGATTTCTTCAAGGTGGGAATCTCCGAAGCGGGCAACCACGACAACCGCGTCTACGAAGACGATTGGGCCGAGAAGTGGCAGGGACTGCTGGAACGCAGACCCGACGGCACTACGAACTATGACAGCCAGGCCAACCAGAACATCGCCAGGAATCTGAAGGGCCACCTGCTGCTGGCGCACGGCACAATGGACACCAACGTGCCGCCGTACAACACGCTGCTGGTGGTGAATGAGTTGATCAAGGCGAACAAGGATTTCGACCTGATCATGCTGCCCAACCGCGGCCACGGTTTTGGCAACGAACCTTACATGGTGCGGCGCCGCTGGGACTATTTCGTCCGCTACCTGATGGGTGCGGAGCCCCCGCAGGGCTACGAGTTGCATCCGCCGCCCGGGGGAGGCGGCCGGGGAGCGCCGGCGCAGTAACTAGTCTCCCTTGCATTGCGGACATCGAAACCCATCGGGCCTCGGAGGCTGACCAAAGTATGCTCGAAACCCTCTCTCCGTCTCAAAGCGGGCTGTTCAGCGGGCCCTACTCTGTTACTTAGTCATGTTATGAACCAAATCCGGTACAATTGAACTGATGAGGATACAGAAGCGCGGTATACTACATTTATGCAATCGAACATCCCGGTCCGCTGTTTGGGCGGTTTTGGTCTGGCCGCCTATGTGAACCCCTCGCGGTTTGCGACCGGTGGCGCCACTACTATGGCGTTGGGCGGAACACTAACGAATAGGATCATGATCTTCATTGTGGATCCCGTTGGTTGTTTCTTTGGCGGCAGGAGGTCATCGTAAATGGCCGCCTTCGGTACTGCGCTTGCACGGAAACCGGATCCAGTCTTGGCAGGCGATGTCATCGAGTTGCCTGCGAAACCTCTCGAAGTTCATGCCGAAATCGACGAATCTCACACACCCGGACTGCCCGCGCCGACGGTTCGCCAACATTGCGCAGAACCGGATTGCATCCTCTGTTTTCCCCGGCCGCAGGCTAATCCACTTTCCACTTGGATGCTCTGTATCCTGGCATGCTTCCTCGTGATCGTTGTTATCGGAGGCATTGCCGGTGCCTGGTTCATATTGTCCTCTTGAGATTGTCCTCTTGAGAGGATTGTAACCAGCCATCGTGGATGAGCCGGTTCTGGTCCAGACCCTCGCACCGGTGCGGTGAAGGCGCGGTGGCTTAGGTCTCGAAATTTTGCCGGTCCAGCTCAGCAAGCAAGTGAAGCCCCGCTTGCCTCAGTTTGTGGCGGAGTACGAACTTGCACTGGCCTCGCGGGTCGGTGAACTCGTTCCACTCGTCGCGAAGCATGGATGATGGGGCGGTCTCCAGCGAGAGCCGTGAAAGCCATCGAGACACGCGCTGCAACATGTCCGCCCGCTGGGTACAAAGAGCCGGCCGCTGCAGATTGCAGAGGCGGATTGTTGCCAGTGCGCGCTGCTTGTCCGCATCGTCAAGGGTAGGGTGCGGTTGCAGTTCGCCGGTATCGGGGTGGAGCCAGAAGAACGGCTCCGGATGTTCCAGGTCAGGTTTGAGGAGCGAGCCTTCGTGATCGTGCTCTGCCTTGGCGACGTTGCACTTGGTGCAGGCCGGCAGTAGATTCGTCCATTCGAATGCCCGTTCCGGGTAGCAGTTCTTGGAATGGTAGTGTTCGATCTGGAGTTCGGCCGTGACGTCCAGGGCGCTCTCGCAGTAAACGCACTCTCCGTAAGCCAGTGAATAGAGGTGTTGCCTCAGGAGTTGCTTCGCGTTTCTCGTGGCCCAATCGCCGGTCCGGCTACCGGCGTGGATCTCCTGGAAACGTGCCGTCCACTCCGGTTTTCGTTGCGTGAACGCGGGTGGCTCCCCGGAGTGCCTCGGTGTGTGGACCATACTACTAGCGCTGGAGGAGCGATTCCAAAACGGCCGGAGGGATTTCGCGGGGGCTGGCAACCAGAGAGCGGAGTTCCTCGCTGCGCTGGCTCAGGATTTCAGTGAGTTCCAAAAGCCTGCGCTCTTCGTCAAGTGAAAGCTGATGTGCGACGTCTTGCCTCTTCAGGCGATTCCACTCATCCAACTCAGCCTCGGTCTGGATGTCAAAACGGCTGTTGACGCCAAAGATTTCTTTCAGAGTAGTGAGGACGCTCTCGCCGATTGGTGAGTCGACCGGAGGCCGATTGTGTGCCCGGCCATTCTCATCGACTTCGAAGACGTGAACACGAGATCCCGGGCAAGAGGAAATAACAAAAGGAGAATGGGAAGTGACGATGATCTGCACATCGGGCAGGGCCTGGCGCATCGCCGGCAGCAGCCGCCTCTGCCAGAGCGGATGCAGGTGAGCATCCACTTCATCGAGCAGCAAAATCCCCGGCCGCAGCCCTTCCAGACGCGGGTCCCATCTGGTTGCGTCCTGTCGCATCATGAAATCCGCAATCCATCCCACCGTGGCACGAACACCGTCCGGCAATTGAGAAAAGTTGAGGCTGCGCCCTGCGATTCGTAACCTGGGTTCCAAGGCTGGTTCGATCTCAACGTCAAACCAGACGTCTTCCCGGTAGATCAGCCGCAGAGCGGACTCAAAACGATCTAGTGCGCGCGTGTATTCCTCGGTTGGCTGCTGGCGCTCTCTTGCGATAGCCTTCTTGCTGTAGAGGCTGAGCAGCCATGCCTGAATAGCTTCATTGTGGACGGTCTTTTCAAAAGCTAGAGCGTCAAGGTCTGGATCTGCCAGCGTGGCGGTAAGGTTGGGGCTCGCTAAATGCCGCAGCGATTTCGTAGGCGAATAGGCAGCGATATTCGACATGCGCAAAGGCGGGTGCGGATAGCCACTGCTGGTGCTGTCAATCAGGCGGCTGCTTGGCACTCCCCAGGCTCTCGCCGTGGAATCGAGCCACTGAAATCCAGACGGTGGGCCGGGTTTAGCGGATTCGGAGCCACCCTGCCAGCGGCCGAATGCCTGGGGTTCCTCCGAACCATACTTCTGCCGAAGCAATACCCTGGAGGCCGGGTATCCGCGAACAAGATGCTGCCAATCGTCGTTGGGAAAGCCACCTTTCCCGAGATTCATGCCCCAGGCAATCGCACGCAGAACAGTCGACTTTCCGGACCCATTGACACCGGCCAGAATATGCGGTCCAAGATGCGGGTTGCCGTGCCCATCGGATAGATCGAGATCCAGCCGTTCGAATGGCCCTACACCTTCGGCGGTCAGTCCGAGAAGCGCCATAGCTCAAGCCTACTACGCCAGCATCTCCTTAATCACCGTTCCGCCGAAATCCGTCAGCTTCTCATTCCGTCCGTTGTGCAGGAACCAGAGCCGGTTCTGGTCCAGGCCCAAAAGGTGCAGAATAGTCGCGTGGAAGTCGCGCATGGGGTAGCGGGTGCCGACGCCGCGGAGGCCCATCTCGTCGGTTTCGCCGATGACGGTGCCGGGTTTGACGCCGCCGCCGGCGAACCACATGGTGAAGCCGTGGGGGTTGTGGTCGCGGCCATCGCCGCCTTGCGACATCGGCAGGCGGCCGAATTCGGCGCCCCAGATCACCAGGGTCGTGTCCAGCAGGCCGCGCTGCTTCAGGTCGCGCAACAGGCCGGCCACGGGCAGGTCCGTCATGCCGCACATCTTTTCGTGGTTGCCGATCAGGTCCTTGTGCGCGTCCCATTGCACCGAAACCGGGCCGCCGCCGGAATAGAGTTGGATGAAGCGGACGCCGCGCTCCACCAGGCGTCGCGTCAGCAGGCAGCGGGTGCCGAATTCGTTGGTGCGCTTCTGGTCCAGGCCGTAAAGTTTTCTTGTGGCCTCAGTCTCCTTGCTGAGGTCCACGGCTTCGGGCGCGGCACTTTGCATCCGGAAAGCCAGTTCGTAGGAACTGATGCGCGCCGCCATTTCGCTGTCGCCATCAATTGTGTCAAGCTCATTCATCCTCTGCAGAAAGTCGAGCGTGTGGCGCTGGCGCTGCGGGGTGACGCCTTCGGGCGGGCGCAGGTTGAGGATGGGGCTGGCGCCGGAGCGGAACACGGTTCCCTGGTAGACGGCCGGCAGGAAACCGGCGCCCCAGCACGGCGTGCCGCCCTCCGGCGTGCCTTCGGGCTGCGGCATCACCACGTACGCCGGCAGGTTTTCGCTTTCGCTGCCCAAGCCGTAGGTGACCCATGAGCCCATGCTGGGGTAGCCCATCAGGATGCGGCCGGTGTTGACCTGGTACATGGCGGGTGCGTGCACCGTGCTGTCGGTATAGAAGCTGCGCACGAAGCACAGGTCGTCCACGCATTGCGCGATGTTGGGGAACAGCGTGGAGACCTCGCGGCCGCACTGGCCATACCGCTGGAATTTCCACGGGCTGCGCAGCAGCGGCGTATCGCCCTTGGTGAACTGGCTGACGATGGTGCCGTAGCTGGCAGGCAAGGGCTGGCCGTTGTACTTCTCGAGCGCGGGCTTGGGGTCGAATGTATCCACCTGGCTGGGGCCGCCCACCATAAAGAGGAAGATCACCGACTTGGCCTTGGGGGCGAAGTGCGGCGGCTTGGCGGCCAGCGGGTTGGCACGAGTGTCCGCGCGCCCCGGCGGGGCAAGCAGCGAAGCCAGTGCCAGCGAACCGAAACCGTGCGCGGCGCGGACCAGAACATCGCGGCGAGTGACCGCAGGTTGGAAGTGGGCGCCTGACTTAGGGTACATAGATGAACTCATTTCGATTAAACAGCGCCAGGCAGAAATCCGGCAGCGTGCCGCCGGTTTGGAAAAACTGTTTCGCCAGCCGTGTCTCTTCGGCCCGGGGCGGGCGGGACAGAGCCAGCCGCCAGGCCGTCGTAATCTGGCAGTCGCGGCGATTGCCGCAGGATGTCTCAAGGCGCGCGGCGAAGGCTTGCGAGACCTCCTGCATGGCGTCCGAATTCATCAGCGAGAGGGCTTGCAGGGCGTGCGTGGAGACGGAGCGGACCGGGCAGGACGTAATGGCGTCGGGCTGGTCGAAGGCGTTGAACATCGGCAGCCGCACGCTGCGCTTGTTGTAGAGGTAAATGCCGCGGCGGTTGCGCACACTGCTATCGGCGCTGACGGGCCACAGGCCATCGCGCTCCGATTCGGTGAAGATGAGGTCGTAGACTTCGGGCTCGATCGGGATGCGCACGGGCCGTCCGCCAATTTTCGGATTGAGCGTGCCGGCCGCGGAAAGCGTGGCGTCGCGAATGGTTTCGGCATCGAAGCGTTTGCGATTCATGCGCCAGAAAAGCCGGTTCTGCGGGTCGATTTGCGACTTCGCCTGGTCGGGCGCGGATGACTGGAGGTACCCGCTGGAAGTGACGATTAGCCGGTCAATGGCTTTGACATTCCAGCCGCGCGCCATGAATTCGGCGGCCAGCCAGTCCAGCAGCGCGTGGCTCTCCGGCTTATCGCCCATGGTTCCGAAATCGTTGGGGGTGCGCACCAGGCCTTCGCCGAAACGGTACTGCCAGATGCGGTTCACCATCACGCGGGCGGTGAGCGGGTTATCCTTCGAAACCAGCCAAGTGGCGAAAGCGGTGCGGCG
>Ga0210402_10001425_pt1 | contig 24684 bp, 17 predicted proteins | sample IncBWC7MmetaG_FD_161055 | JGI IMG/M metagenome (GOLD analysis project Ga0210402, IMG submission 161055) | Forest soil microbial communities from Barre Woods Harvard Forest LTER site, Petersham, Massachusetts, United States - Inc-BW-C-7-M | ecosystem: Environmental > Terrestrial > Soil >... | reverse complement strand
CGATTTTCAGGCGACTGTGGCCGAGACAGGGTTACTTATCGGAGGGCTTTATATTACGAGTGCCATCGCGCAGCCAACGATGGGGCGATTAGCGGACCGCCTCGGTGCGCGCCGTGTGTTCCTCGCCGGTCTCTATCTCGTTGCCCTGGCTGGCGTGGCGGGAACATTCGCGCCCAGTCTTCGCGCATTGATCTGGGTGCGTGTTCTCTTGGGAATCGGCACGTCGGCGGCCTATCCAACGGCGATGAGAATTCTGCGCAACCGGGCGGCACAGACTGGATCTGTCGAACCGCGCATGGCGCTCGGCATTCTCTCGATGAGCGCACTCTCCACCGTGGCGATCGGAGCGGCGCTCGGCGGAATACTCACAGGCCTCGGTGGCTGGAGGATGGTCTTCACGGTGAACCTTCCTCTGGCGGTCCTCGGAATCCTACTCGTATTTCTCTGGATTCCCGAAGATCAAACAAAACCGGCTGGACTCCGAAAACTCGCCAAGGAAGTTGATGTTCTGGGAATCGTGCTCTTCGCGGGGTTGCTTCTCACCGGGATGTTCTTCCTGATGAGTCTTGGCCATCCAAACTGGCTGATGCTCGCGGTGTCGGTGCTGATTGGATTTGTGCTTACGCGTCATTCACTTCGCACGAAACAACCGTTTCTCAACATTCGGATGCTCGGGAGCAACATTCCCCTGAGCGTAACGTATCTGCGCTACGGTGCGACGAATTTGATGATGTACTGCATGCTGTACGGCTTTTCGCAATGGCTGCAGACGGGCCCGGGTTTCAGCAGCACGAAAGCCGGCCTCATCACACTGCCCATGTCCGCCCTTGCTGCTCTCTCCGCTCTCGCTGGCGGACGGATGAAAAGCATACGTAATCCTCTGATCTTCGGAACCCTTGGTTTTCTTTTCGCCGCTGGCTGCATTGTACTGATTACGAGCGGTACCGCTGCATCGCTCCTCGTCCTTTTGGTTCTGCCTTTCGGCCTTCCCCAAGGAATCTGCTCTAACGCGAATCAGGCGGCGGTCTATGTGCAAGCGCCTCACGAGGAGGTGGGAACCGCCGCCGGACTGCTGCGCACTTCTCAGTACGTTGGCGCCATTGTCGCTTCCAGCTTGTTGGGCCTGCTGTTCGGGAAACACCCGACCGATCACGGAATGCACACGCTGGCCTGGGTCATGGTCGTCTTGAGTGCCGCTCTCGTCATTGCGACCGTCGCAGATCGTACGTTGCCCCGCGAGGCGCTTCCGAGAGAAGCGCTGCAACCTGCCGTTGGAGCGTCAACGTAATGCAGACGAATGCCGTTGCATATCCTGCTGACGTACCACGCGGACGCAAGGAGGATCGCGAGGAACTCTCCGTTGCCGAGACGATCGTGGGTTGGCGTGGCAGTTTGCGAGGGATCCTCTCTCAGCTCCAAGCGGTCGCACCGACAAATACGACCGTTCTGCTTGCGGGCGAAAGTGGTACTGGAAAGGAAGTCATCGCGCGCGCAATTCACGAACTCAGCCCGCGCCGCGGACGCAACCTGGTCAAGGTGAACTGTGCCGCGATCCCTGCGGGGCTGCTAGAAACCGAGATGTTCGGGCACGAACGCGGAGCGTTCACGGGGGCGATCAATTCGCGTGTGGGCCGGTTTGCACTGGCAGACCACGGCACATTGTTTCTCGATGAGATCGGCGACATGGCGCTGGAACTTCAGCCGAAAATGCTGCGCGTATTGCAGGAGCGCGAGTTCGAGGCGGTCGGCAGCACGCGCACGACGCAGGTGGATGTCCGTGTGTTGGCAGCCACCAACCGCGATCTGCGGGAAATGGTTCGCGACCGGGAATTTCGCGAGGATTTGTATTATCGGCTCAATGCATTTCCCATCGTTTTGCCGCCGCTGCGGGAACGAAAAGCGGACATCCCGGAATTCGTGCAATATTTCGTGCAAGAGTTCGCGTCATCCATGGACAAAACCATCGAGATCATCCCCGAGGAAACCATGAGAATGCTGGTCGAACATGCGTGGCCCGGGAATATCCGCGAATTGCAAAACTATGTTGAGCGAGGGGTGATCCTCTCGAACAACGGTGTATTCGATCCGCCCCCGCCGGAACGATGCGAGCAAGAGCCACCGGAAATCGCAAATCCAACGCTTGAGGATAAAGTTCGCCACGAAATTCTAGCTGCGTGTCAACGCGCCAACTGGAAGCTCGGGGGGCCGCGCGGCGCGGCCGCCCGGCTAGGATTGAAACGCAATACGTTGTTTTACAAGATGAAACGGTTCGGCATCAGGCGACCATCGGGCCCGGGACAAGATTGACTTCGATTGCTTGGATGACGGGCAATCGGAAGTAATCAGCTCGTCGGTCGGATTAGTACTGAGAAACGCGCTTATATTGACCGCGCCAACCAACTCCGGAATCTTCGGCAATCCTGCGCTAAGTTGGACCTATTAGTGGAGGCATCTGCCATGACCAACAAGCACAACCTCAAATGTGACCCAAATCAGATGTTGCCGGCCGATTTTGCTTGCATGGAGGAAGAAAGCCTCTGCCGGGCGTAGTTGCTCCAAGGACCGGAGGGGTCCAGTTTCAGGTATGTTTGCCAATGCTCCCGCGCTTCGGCAAATGCGTCCAGCTTTTCGCAGACGTAGGCAAGATTGTACTGTGCATCGGGATAGTTCGGATCAAGTCGAACGGCCTGGCGGAGGTGTTGGCGAGCCGCATGGACATCTCCCACTTCCTCCAAAACGCTTCCCAAATTAAAGTGTGCCAGAGCGCTGTCGGGCTGGGCGGAAATCGCACGATCGAAATACTCGGAGGCCTTTTCGAGGTTCCCGTCCTCATAGTGCAATGTTCCGCAATTGAGCAGCGCCTCGACCTTTGCAGGATCAAGTCGCAACGCGCGCTCATACGCATTAATCGCTTCGACTTTTGTCTTTTTGTGGGCTTCGTATTCCAGCGCCAGAGCCAGCCAATCGTCGGCGTTGCGCTCGGTGATGACGCGCACTTTTTCGTCAAGCTCACGCGTTTCGAAATTCAACACAAACTGGCCGGACAGGGGTTCCAACCGCGCACCGTGACGCTCCACGATGACGTCTTTTCCGTCAGAAAGCACGCGGAGCTCGGCGAGCGGCGCTTGGACCTGAACGAGCTTCTCACGAAGCGCAGTCAGCGCGCGCCTCAAGCGGTTGGCGGGCACTCCTTCTTCAATCAATTGCTTTAGTGTGCGCAGGCCAATCAGATCGCGGAAATCGTAAAAGCGGGTTCCCAGTTCTTTTCGGGGAGAGACAAGGCGCAGGCGGTCCCAATAGTCCAACTGCTTCCCGGTGACGCCCAGGATTCGCTGCACATGTTCCGGACTGAATCGATCTGTCGCACCCATTGCGGGACTAGCCGGTTGCTTTCTTGCTTGTCCTCTTTTGCACAACGGGCACAGCCTGCACGGCGCGAGCTGGAGGCTTCTTGCCCGGAGCCACCGATGGAGCCACAGATGCCGCCGAAGACACGGCGGCTGTCTGTGCTGGAGCTTGCTTCTCCGCGAGGCTCTTCTTGAGAGCTTCCATCAAATCAATCACCGGCGCCAGATGCGGCTGGGGCACTTCGGTCACTTGCTGGCCCTGGAGCTTGGCGGAAATCATCACTCGCAGATTTTCTTGGTATTCATCGCGATATTTCTGCGGATCAAAAGGAGCGGCAAGGCTTTCGATCAATTGTTGCGCGAGCTTCTTTTCCTGATCCTTCACTTCGACCTTGTCGGTCGGAACGGACTCCGCCGCGCGAATCTCATTCGAATAGAACATCGTGTGCAATGTCATTCCCTTCGTTCCTGGCCGCACAATCACGATGTGCTCGCGCTGGTGCATGGTGAGCTTCGCGATTGCCCCGTAACCCGACTGTTCCATGGCCTTCATGAGCAGTTGGTACGCCTTGACGCCTGCGTCTTCAGGGCTGACGTAATACGAGGAATCGAAGTAGAGGGGATCCATCTCGCTCAGCTTCACGAACTCCAGAATTTCCATAACGCGGGCGGAGGGAGGCTCGATTTTGTCCAGCTCTTCTTCGCTGAAGAGCACGTATTGGTCCTTTTCATACTCATAACCCTTCACTATCTCGGAGCGCTCCACGTTCCGATTGCAGACCGGACAGAACAGTGGCTGCTTGAGCCGTGAATGGCATTCCTTGTGAAGCTGGTTGAAACTGATTCGCTCACCGCGTGCGGCGGCAAACATGCGCACTGGCATCGAAATCAAGCCAAATGTGAGATGCCCTTTCCAGACAGTCGTGGCCATATGAACTCTCCTTTGCCAAGACCAGGGATTGTGCCTGATCTTTTTAGGTTAGACGCCTACTGGATAAGAAGCAAGACGAAATCCTGGCCAAAAACGTCAAAAAGGCAAGCCCGCCAACTTAAGAACTGTCTGGGATAGAATGTGCCCATGGCCAAGCTTGAAGAATACCGGCGGAAGCGCCGCTTCGACCGGACCCCCGAGCCTTCGGGCGAGCCTCAACCCCCCGCCGATAAGGTTCAGGAGCAGCGCTCCCCAGCCGCTAAACGCACGCGCCTGCCAAAGCCGAAACTCCCACAGTTGGAAGTTCGTCCCAGATCGCAGCATGGCGACACCTTCGTGGTTCAGAAGCACCGGGCAACGCGGCTCCACTACGATTTCCGGCTGGCGATCGATGGGACGCTGAAATCGTGGGCTGTGCCCAAGGGACCTTCCCAGAACCACGCCGACAAGCGGCTGGCGGTCCAAACGGAAGATCATCCATTGGACTACGGCAACTTCGAAGGAAAAATTCCCGAAGGCAATTATGGGGCGGGAACGGTAATGGTTTGGGACCGCGGGACTTTCCATGTCGAGGGTAATCTCGACGCGCTGAGGCAATTGGAAAAGGGAGAAATCAAGTTCAGCTTGAACGGGGAGAAATTGCGGGGCAGTTTTGTCCTTGTGAAACTGAAGCAGAGCGAAAAAGGCAACGAATGGTTGATGATCAAGCACAAGGACGCCGCTGAAGATTCCTCCTGGAACATCGATGAGCACGAAGGTTCAGCCATTACGGGACGCACGCTGGAAGAAATTAAGGAGGAACTGCCTCCTAAGCGCCGGGCAATTCCAATTCAGCCGGCGGAGTTGCAAAACGCTCGCACCGGCGCAATGCCGTCTCGCGTGGAACCCATGCTCGCAACGCTTGCCGACCACCCCTTTTCCGATCCCAACTGGCTCTTTGAGATCAAATGGGACGGCGTGCGCGCGCTAGCTCGAATCGAGAATGGCGCCCTGGCGCTGCGTTCGCGTAACAGTATTGACATCACCAAACGCTATCCCGAGCTGGCCTCTCTTCCCGATGCCTTGGCCGCTCGGCAGGCAATTCTTGACGGAGAGATTGTCGCTCTGGATGAACAAGGTCACAGCAGCTTCGAACGATTGCAGGAACGCATGCACGTGCGAGCGCCAAGCGAGAGCCTTGTCACGCAAATGCGTGTCGTTTACTTTGCTTTCGATCTTCTCTACTGCGACGGATACGACCTTCGCGAAGCCCCGCTTCTCGAGCGCAAGCAGTTGCTGCAACGCTTGCTTTATACATCCGAGCGGTTTCGCTACGCCGACCATCAGTTGGAACACGGGAAAGAGCTGTTCGCGCTGGCGGAACAAAATGGTTTGGAAGGGATCGTCGCGAAGCGCGCCGACAGCCCGTACGTTTCCGATCGAAGCCCGTACTGGGTGAAGCTGAAGATTACCAAGACAGTTGACGCGGTGGTCGGGGGCTGGACGGAAGCTCGCACCCCCGCCCTTCCCTTTGGCTCACTGCTGTTGGGCTTGTATCAAGGCAAGAAACTTCGATTCATCGGACACGTCGGCAGCGGATTTGATGCGAAAAAGCTCGCGGAATTGAGCAGCAAGTTGAAGGAGCTGGTGGCTCCCGCTTCGCCGTTCGACGTCCTGCCCGAAACAAACGAAAGGGCATCTTGGGTCACTCCCGCGTTGGTCGCACGCGTAAAGTTCAGCGGATGGACACAGGAACAAGCTCTACGTCACCCTGTTTTCCTCGGGCTTCGTGAGGATGCGCGTCCCGCGGATTGCCAATGGGAAAACGAGGTTGCCGCTCCCGCGCCTGCCGCCCCTGCCGTAGTTCGCGCGCCCGAGATCGTCGGCCGCGTGCTCAACACAAAAGCCGAGGTCGAAAACGAGTTGTTCAAAGGGCGCTCGGAAACCGTCACCATCGAGTTGGACAGCAAACGGCTGCGTTTCAGTAACCTAAACAAAGTCTATTTTCCCGAATCCGGCTACACCAAACGGAATCTCCTCGCCTACTACTACCGCATGGCTGACTTCATCCTGCCTTTTCTCCGCGATAGGGCTTTGGTCTTGCGACGTTACCCCGACGGAATCAGGGGACAGGCTTTTTTTCAGAAGGACGTGCGCGAAGGTTTGCCGGAATGGTTCAAGACGGTTCCAGTGGATTCCGAACATCGCGGTGAGGTAATTCAATACGCGACGGCCAACGACCGCGCGTCCATGCTTTTCCTGACGGGCTTGGGTTGCATCGACCACAACCCATGGTCCAATCGTTATGACGACGTCGACCATCCCGACTACTTCTTTTTTGATTTAGATCCCTCAGATGGTACGGAATTCTCTGTGGTCGTGGCCGTTGCTCAAGCCCTTCATGAAAAGTTGGAAGAACTGCGGTTGGCAAATTTCTTGAAGACTTCGGGCGCCACGGGAATCCACATCTATATACCTATCGAACCGGTGTACACATACGAGCAGGTGCGCACGTTCGGCGAGATCATCGCGCGCACTGTGACTGCCGAGCACCCGAGTCTAGTGACTCACGAGCGCATCGTTGCCAGGCGTCCAGCAGGCCGCGTGTTGATCGACGTGCAGCAAAATGCTCACGGGCGTCCGCTGGCTGCCGCGTACTCCGTGCGGGCCTTCCCTCACGCGCCGGTTTCCGCTCCCCTGTTGCCTCGCGAATTGCGTCCCAGCTTGCGCCCGGAGACATTGAACATACAGACGGTCTTTGCGCGCCTGAAGGAGAAGGGCGATCTCTGGGGGGATTTCTGGAAGCAGCGCCAGAGATTGGAAGGAGCCATCGAAGCTTTGAGCAATGGCATACCACCGAGAACGAAAAAGATGCCCTGATCCCCGCCGCGGGTGCAGCCCCTGTCTTTTCCTCGTGCCGCAGCTGTGGTTAAATGCCAAAACGTGGAGGTTACGATTTCTCGCAAGGGCCAGCTATGTGTCGGCACTTCCGGATACTCCTATAAGGAGTGGAAGGGGAGTTTTTACCCGGAAAAACTACCGGACCGGGAAATGCTGAGCTTCTATGCCGGACAGTTCAAAACGGTTGAAATCAACCATTCTTTTTATCGCATGCCAACGGAGAATCTGCTCTTGCAGTGGGCTAAGAGCGTTCCTGAAGGATTTAAGTTTGCTCTGAAGGCAAACCAGCAGATCACCCATATCAAGAGGTTACGCGGCTGCGAAGACACGTTGAAGCGTTTCCTAGAGGTGGCCAGCGTGTTGAACGATGGCGACCACCTCGGCCCCGTTTTAGTGCAGCTTCCTCCCAATTTCAAATTTGACCAGACGCTGCTCGAGGATTTTCTCGCCCTTCGTCCGCCGGCGTTTGCGTTTGCTTTTGAAGTGCGTCACCAATCGTGGTACACCGAGGAAACTTACGCTGTCCTTCGCCGGCACGGAACGGCCCTTTGTTTGGCCGAGACGGAGAAGGAAACGCCTCTGGAGGTCCTCACAGCCGATTTTACTTATGTACGCCTGCGACGTGAAAACTACACGCCAAAGCAATTGGCGGCTTGGAGCAAGCGCTTTAAAGAATGGCTTCGCAAGGGAGTGAACGTGTACGTCTACTGCAAACATGAAGATGCCGGCAAAGCGCCTGCCTACGCGCATGTGCTGCTGCAGGGGGAAGATGACTGAACCCGGCCGGAGCCGTAGCGACGCCCGAGCCACCCACGGGCTTGTTGGTCGGCACAGGCTGCATCGCGCTCACCTTATTCCTGCGCAAGCGCAGGCTAGTTCCTTGTTCGTTATCGCACTGAGTGCGTACTCGCCCGGTACTTGATCTTAGCCTTCTTGCTCGCCTGCAAGAGCGATTCCAGGAAGGTTTCAGCTTGCTCTTACATCATTTGCCGGCCCTTTGAACATGTGAACCTCGGCGCCCCGCTGTTCGAACGAAACTTCGTCCATCGCTACCTTCATCAGGTGGATGCCGCGCCCATGCTCGGCTTGGAGATTATCGACTGATAGGGGATCAGGAACCGCCCTCGGATCAAACCCTTGACCTTGGTCCGAGACGGTAATGGAGATCCCCCTCCCGGCCTTGCAGCGGCAGCGGACGTGAACTAACTTATGGGCATCCAGCCGGTTGCCATGAACGACTGCGTTATTCAGAGCTTCCCGGAGCGCCAGTTCGACGGCGGTTTCCTCCCCCTTGACGCAATGGGACCCTTCGACCAGCCGCATCAGCCGTTCCACTAGCGGCGAGATCGCACTGATCTCGCTTGGTATCCAAGCGTCAATTTCGAGCAAGGAACCTGCGCCTCGGCCGGCAAACGTTGGCCGAAGATTTGCTCTCACATTCACTGAGCGTCCGTTATTCATGACAGCACCTTCCGGTCAGGTATGCCCCAACCAAAGGCCATAGCGGACGGAGTCCAGCAGTCCAAATCCCTTGCGATACCGCAGAACCCGGTACCACTTGTTCCACTTGCTGAGTAATATGAGAACCGGTGACATAGCGCCCCCCCTCTCCCGTGCATTACGTCTTACACGTGCGGTAAGGGCAAGAGCCGCGCCAATCTGACAAGATCGTAAGTCGCTGAATTTTCGAGAGAAAACGCAACAAAGTCGAAAATGTCGAAGTTGAAGATGTCGAAAAAGTGGAAAGTGTCGACGTAATGACGTAATTCGGATGGCCATGAAAAAGGAGCAAGCGCGGCTCGCGTGTAGGTATCGGCTGGCCCGACGCCGTTTGCGCCCTGCAATTCTGGTGACGAATACAGACAGCTCGGCATCTATGCGAAGCGATAATATTGCAGTCATCTCTCCGGGTCCTGAACATTTCTGGGAATCTTGTGAGCGAGCCGTTTCATGACGTGTTTTGTGAACACGCCCGAGGAGCGGAACCTGACCCCATCTTTCATCAGCTCAAGCAGTACGTTTTGTCCGTCTTCGCTGATGCAGGTCACGTTCCTCAGTTCAATCACGAGTTCACGACCCCGTAGGTCCGCCGCGGCCTCTCGGCACTCGTTTCTTAGCTCAGCCGCCCACGGGGCCATCAGCTTGCCCTCCAGCACCAACCGTCGCCGACTTGGAGTATCGAGAATGGTGATTTTCAACATTTGCTTTTGTTCGCACCGCCGGTAAGGGCAAAGCCCGCTCCAAACCCGCCGTCCCGTAGGTTGCTGAATCTTCAGGAGAAGATTGCCAGAAGTCGAAAATGTTGAGGTTGAAGAAGTTGAAAGAGTCGAAAGTGTCGAGGCTATTGGGTGAGGCCAACCGACAGAGAGGTGGGGTGCAACTTAAGCGTACTGCTTCGGGTAGATGCCGAATTTTTTCATCCGAGAGAGGAGAGTCGTGCGGTTCATTCCCAGGCGCGCAGCAGCACCATCGGCACCACCCACTCGCCCCTTGCATGCAGTAAGCGCCCGGATGATCTGATCGCGCTGCTTTCTTTCATATTCGTCAGCAACGCTACTCTTGTCACTTCGCGAATTTGTTCTTTCCCCAGCGACTTGTTTAACTTCATACAGGTCGGTATGCACGAATGCTTCCGTATTGGTCTTTCGCAGTTCTGCGAGCGGAGCCTCAAGCGACTTGCCTCTCGTCAGGAGCACGGCTCGCTCAATGAAATTCTCGAGTTCACGAATATTGCCGGGCCAGTCCCAAGTCCTCAGCCCCTTCATTACCGCCGTAGGAATTGCTTCGATAGGCTTTTGCATCTCCTTGGCGAACTTTTGGACGAAATGGCTGACGAGCAAAGGAATGTCTTCTTTGCGCTCTCTCAGGGGAGGAATACGGATCGGAAAAACATTCAATCGATAATACAAATCAGTGCGAAATTCCTTGTTCGCAATCATGGTCTCGAGTTCGCGATTCGTAGCTGCCACCAAGCGGACATTCACCTTCCGCGTATGCGTGCTGCCGAGACGTTCAAATTCGCGCTCCTGCAGAGCCCGCAGCAGCTTCGGCTGAATCTCAATGGGGATGTCACCTACTTCATCTAAAAACAGAGTGCCTTGATCCGCGAGCTCCAGCCGTCCAATTTTTTGGGAGATCGCGCCCGTAAACGCTCCCTTTTCGTGGCCAAACAATTCGCTTTCCAGCAACCCGGTTGGTATAGCGGCGCAGTTCAGCTTCACGAGGGTCCGCTGTTTGCGGCGGCTTCGGTCGTGAATCGCCCGCGCAATTAACTCTTTCCCTGTTCCGGTTTCGCCAAGCAACAGTACAGTAGAATCGCTGGTGGCAACTGTTTCCACCTGTTGCAAAACGTGCTTTAGCGCCGTGCCGTTCCCGATGATCTGCTCGAAACCCATCTCGCTTCGAAATTCCTCTTCCAGGTAAAGTTTTTCCTGGGCGAGCTTGTCCTTGAGTTCGGAAATTTCCCGGTACGCCAACGCATTTTCAACGGCGATAGCTATCGGCCCTGACGCCCGGCTAAGGAAGTCGACATCTTCCGGCGTAAGCGGAGTTTCCGTAGTGCGTAAAATCGACACAATTCCGAGGGCTCGGCCGCGATTCACAAGCGGAATATTGCAAGCGGCTTTCAAGCCCTCCGCAGCTGCAAGCCCATATGGATCAGGCTGGAGTTCGTCACGATCCCGCGTGTCAAAGACTACAGGTCTCAAGGTGTCCATCGCTTTCTTAACGGCCGTGCTCGGCGTAACGAGCAACTCTTCCTTGATGACCCCCTTGCCGTGCGGAAAATCCATAGCAAAAACCCTGAATTTTTCCGAGGCTGCATCGGGCAACGCAACTGTTACGGCATCGGCGTGTATGACTTCGCGTATGTTCGCTGCAATCGCGCGCAAGACCTCCCGCAGGTCGAGGCTCGACGTGATTTTTGCAGTTAGATTCAGTAGCAACTCAAACCGTTCGTTTTGACGTTGAAGTTTCGTTTCAGTGCTCATGGCTGTTCAATTCAAGCCCGCCGATTAGACCGCGTACTCACAACCCGTGATTCATTGACTGCGTCCATTGAGACGCTCCCTTTTGATGATTAGGAAACTTATCCAGACACACTGACATGTCAAGTTTTTCTTCATAGATATCAGCGCTTTAGATGAATCCTGTTGAGCAGGAGCCTCAAAAACCACTCACGTCGAAATCGGCGGTGCGAATACCAAAGGAAACCGGGCGAAGTGTCGCAAGTTCGGGGATCAACGCTCCATTCGGTAGTTCTGATTTGCTGCCAACTTACTCCATGGGATAAAAAGCTAGCCAATGACTGTCAGTGCGATAAGAATTAATCTTCTGCGCGTTTTGCGCATCTAAGTGATATGCACGAGGTCGTAGTCTTGTTGAGTTTGGGACTTTTGCTGGTTTGGGCTATCGGTCCATTCGCGGTTTTTATCGTTTATCACGTCCCACCACTACGCAGATTTCTTAGACTCGATGATCCCATTAAGTGACCCTGGGATCTCGGCATCCCGGAATGAATGGGACCTGCGAATTTTGAACGCAAATAGCTAGAAAGATCGGCTGCCCCCCAAGGATTCGACTCCCGATATGCTGGTCCATGAATCACGGCTTACCTTCGTACTTGTAGTAGCCATTCCGAGCCGCGTTGTAGCTTCGACAGTTTCAACATTTTCAACATCGCTTAGCTTCGACACTTTCGACTTCCGTTCAATCTTCTCCTGAAAATTCAACGACTTACGGTTTTGTAGGTTTGGCGCGGGTCTTGCCTTTATTCCGCATGTAGCGGAAAGGCAGTGTTCAAGACTCTGGGCACGCCGTTCGCTGGCACATAGCTAATCAGGAGGTTCGCTATGAACCACAACGCAGAACCAACTATTGCTTGCCTGACTGATCCTGCAGCGGAACAAATGCTTGTCGTTGCCGCAAAGAACGGAGACGAACAGGCATTTGAAACTCTCTTCAAACGTCACCGGCAAAAGATCCTTCGTGTTGTGCTGCGATACGCACATGTCCGGGAGGACGCGGAAGACATTGTCCAGCAAAGCTTCCAAAAGGCTTTCGTCTATTTGCACAAGTTCGAAGGGAAATCCTCCTTCTCCACCTGGTTAACACGGATCGCTATCAACGAATCCCTGATGTTACTGCGCCATGGCCGCGCGCTGCGCGAGGTGTCGGTCGACGATCACAGTGAGGCCGAAGGAAATGCAGCCAGTTTGGAAATGTCCGATTCAAGGCCCAACCCCGAAGCCAGCTACCTACGGCGGGAGAGAGCGCAAATTCTGTCAGAGACGCTTGGGAATTTGCGGCCGGGAATGCGGAAAGCTGTCGAGTTGCGGGAACTCGCAGAGCTATCGACTGAGGAAACCGCCCGGCGTATGGGTGTCTCGGTCGCGGCCGTCAAAGGACGGCTCTTCCATGCGAGAAAGAAGTTACAAAAACAATTGAGCAGTTATCTGAAGTCCGACTCAACACATAGAAACAACACTTCAGGCGATACCACGGGGCAGATTTCGCAAAATCGCCTTTGCAATGCGTCTGCTTTGTGAGGAAAAGAGCATGTTGAAGATCAGCTTTAGTGAAACTCCTTCAGAAGAGAGATGGGTTCTGCATGGCCGGCTTATTGGTCCCTGGGTTCGCGAACTCAGGGCTTGCTGGAAAAAGAATCACCACAGAGATAAGCAGCGAGCCTGCATCGTGGACCTGAACGAAATCACGTTCGTCGACAAGAGCGGCGAGCGGCTTCTGCGCGCCATGGTAAGGGAACGAGCGCAATGCATCGCCAGCGGGATCTACGTCAAACACATTCTTGAGAACTTGACCACCAAAAGCAAAGGCTCGGTCCTCAACCGGCTTGCCGGATTTTTCCTTGCGGCTGTAATAGCAGCATTCGCCGTCCGCTTTGGAGCGCAATGCATTGCCACTGGTGTCTACATCAAACATGGTCTTGAGCAATTAACCACCAAAGGCAAAGACTCGGTCCTCAACCGGCTTACCGGATTTTTCTTTGCGGCTGTGGTAGCAGTATTCGCCGTCCTCATTGGAGGCGCAACCACCAGAGCGCAGAACTCTGCGGTCTCCGGAAGCGTGCCGAGCGGGCTTGCCAACGATCAAGTTCTCCAGCTGACTCTCCGAGACGCCGTCAACATGGCCTTGCGATACAACCTCGGAGCGATCGAAAGCGGACAAAACGCGCAGATTGCTCGTGGTCAGAGGCTACTAGCGCTTAGCAATCTGCTGCCGCAGGTAAGCGCAGGCGCTTCGGAGACTGTCCAGCAACTGAACCTCGCGACCTTTGGATTGAGCGGGCTGAAACTCCAGGGAATTCCCACTGTCGTTGGACCGTTCGGCTATAGCTCGGTTGACGGAAGCATCAGCCAAACACTCTTCAGCTTCGAATCCATCCAGCGGTTTCGCTCAGCGCGCACTGCTGAACAGGCCGCCCAACTTAGCTATCAGGACATCCTGGATGTGGTCACGCTCACGGTCGGCAACGCCTATTTGCAGATCATCGAGGCAGACTCTCGAATTAAGGCGCAGGAAGCCCAGGTACAGAATGCGAGAGCTCTTTACGATCGGGCAGTCGACCAGGTGCAGGCGGGCACGGCCCCACGAATCGACGCAACACGCACCGAGGTTCAGTTGCACACGGAGGAGTACAACCTAAGCATCGCGCGGAACAATTTTCAAGTGGCGAAACTAGCCCTTGGACGCGCGATCGGACTCCCGCTGGGGCAGCAGTTTGAACTGGCCGACGCGCTCCCCTATTCCGACACCAGCTCGCTCAGCGTCGACGACGCTCTGCAAGTTGCGTTCAAATCGCGCGGTGACTTCCGTTCAGCGCTCGCCTCCCAAAAGGCCGCCGCGCAGACGCTTTCGGCTACTAAAGGCGAACGGTATCCCGTCGTAGCCGTGAACGGAGACTACGGCGATATTGGCCCAACATTTGGCCACTCGCATGGAGATTTCACATTTCAGGCTGGAATCAGGGTTCCGCTTTTCACCGGCGGACGGATCAAGGGGGACATCACGCAAGCGGAAGCTGAATTACGCCAGCGGAAGGCCGAAGCGGAAAACATTCGCGGGCAGATTGACTATGACGTGCGAACGGCCTTTCTCAATCTCAATGCAGCTAAAGAACAAGTCGCGGTTGCGAAACAGAACGTCGAACTTGCCAATGAGAGCCTTGCTCGGTCGAAAGACCGCTTCACTTCCGGAGTGACTGACAGCGTAGAAGTGGTCCAGGCCGAGCAGGCCCTCGCCAGCGCTAACGATCAATACATAACCAGTCTCTACAACCACAACTTCTCAAAACTTTCGCTGGCTCGTGCACTCGGAGTAGCACGCACGAATTACGAACAATATCTAGGAGCAAAGTAATGCCAAACAAGAATGGTACGCAAACCATGGAACCTGACGAAAAGCTAACAATTAATCTTGCGGACGATAAAGCCGGTTCACCGTCGAAAGAGAGAACGGACAAACCCTCAACAAGCCGGCGCAAGAAAGCCCTCGTGATTTCGGCTGTGATCGTGGTTGCCATCGTTGCCGCCTATTTCATGTGGAATGCTTTTCGCTACGAAGACACCGACGATGCGCAGATAGACGGACATGTTATGCCTCTGAGCGCCCGAATCAGTGGGCACATCCAAGAGGTACACGTTATTGAAGGCCAGCTTGTTCGTGCCGGCGATGTACTTGTCACGATTGATCCTGAGGACTACAAGACCGCGGCGGAACAGGCCCAAGCGAATCTGACGAATGCCATAGCCACAGCCGCGAGTTCGCATTGGAGCGTGCCGATTACCTTCATAACGGTCTACAGCAATCTGGATTCAGCGAAAACTGCGGTGGTTAACGCTGAAGCGGGACTCCGGGCAGCCGAGCAAAACTACGAATCGGCTAAGGCTGTGGTGACACAAGCCGAGGCCAATGCTGTCAAGAGTGATGCAGACCTCGAACGCGCCAAACAGCTCGTCGCGAAAGAAGATATCTCCCGCCAGCAGTACGATCAGGCGGTCGCCGGGGCAACAGCAAACCGAGCGGCGGTCGTCTCGGCACAGGCCGGCGTCCACGCCGCCGAACAGGCCGTCCTGCAAGCACAAGGGAAACTTCTGCAGGCCAAAAACGACTTGAAGACGGCAGACACCGCGCCTGACCAGATCTCATTGATGCGCGCCAATGCCCTGGCAGCCGATGCGCAGGCGTCGCAAAGAAAGGCGCAAGTCGCGCAAGCACAATTGAATCTGAGCTACACGATCATTCGGTCTCCGGTTACAGGAATCATCGGCAAGAGAAACGTCGAAGTCGGCCAGAACGTGAATGTCGGCCAGGAGCTTTTAGACGTGGTGCCGCTCGATGATGTTTGGGTCACGGCCAATTTCAAGGAAACGCAGCTCGAGTACATGCGACCTGGGCAACGCGTGAAAATCAAGGTGGATGCTTACGGTCGCGCGTGGTACGGACGCGTGACCAACATGGGCGGCGGCACTGGATCGGTTTTTAGTCTGCTGCCTCCGGAGAACGCGACGGGCAACTACGTGAAGGTCGTGCAGAGGGTGCCGGTGCGCATCGATTTTGACCGCACTGAGGGACAGGAATTCAATGCGGAGGGAGTGTTGAAGCCGGGATTGTCCGTCGTGCCAGACGTGAGGGTGCGATGAGTACAGCGGCGTCTCTCGCGGCTGAACAACCGACGTGGCAGCCAAAGGTCAACCCATGGATCATCGGCGTGGCGGTTTCGCTGGCTGCTTTCATGGAGGCGCTCGATACCAGCATAGCGAACGTGGCACTTCCACACATCGCTGGCAGCATGGGCGCGAGCAATGATGAGAGTACGTGGGTCTTGACCAGTTACCTGGTGTCGAATGCCGTTGTGCTTCCGATCAGCGGCTTCCTCGTTGGCTGGCTCGGACGCAAGCGTTTCTTTCTGATGTGCGTTGCCTTTTTTACAGTTAGCTCGTTTTTGTGCGGCGTTGCGCCGAGCCTCGGACTGCTGCTTCTTTTCCGAGTGCTGCAAGGCGCCTTTGGGGGAGGACTGCAGCCGATGACACAAGCAATCCTGGCGGACACTTTCCCGCCGGAGAAACGCGGGTTGGCCTTCGCATTGTATGGAATCACGGTCATCTGTGGCCCCGCCATTGGTCCCACGCTGGGCGGCTGGATTACAGATAACTATTCCTGGCGCTGGATTTTTTATATCAACGTTCCCGTGGGAATTCTGGCAGTCTTGCTGGTTTCTCAGCTAATCGAAGATCCTCCCTACATATCCCGTATGAAAGCTACCATGGCGAGGTTCGATTACATCGGGTTTGGCCTGCTCGCCGTCGGTGTAGGCTCTCTCCAGGTTGCGCTCGACAAAGGACAGGAGGACGACTGGTTCGGGTCGCGCTTCATTACCACACTGATCATTCTTGCCGGCGTGGGTTTGGTTTCCCTCGTGATCTGGGAATGGCGCCACAAGGAACCCATCGTGGACGTCCGTCTGTTCAAAATGTTTAATTTTGCAAGCTGCAACCTGATGATGTTCGTACTTGGCGCCGTTCTGTTCAGTTCAACCGTCCTTCTTCCCCAGTTCTTGCAAACACTCATGGGTTACACGGCGCAAAAGGCCGGCATGGTCATTTCGATGGCGGCTATTCTTCTGGTCTTTCTTTTACCGTTCGTCGGGCGCCTCGCCGGACACTTTCAGGCGCGGCACCTTCTCGCTTTCGGCTGGATCGCACTCGCTGTGGCCATGTATTTCTCATGCAAGCACATCGATCTACTCATCAGCTTTCGTTCTGCCGCGTGGATGCGCATTTGGCAGTACCTGCCGGTTGGATTTTTATTCGTCCCGCTCACGATGGCTGCCTATGTTGGCCTGCCGGAATCAAAAAACAACGCTGCGGCCGGTTTGATCAACTTCACGCGCAATATCGGGCAGAGCGTAGGAACCTCGGCTGTGACTACGTTGCTTGCACGCCGAGGTCAATACCATCAGTCCGTTCTCGCCGAGTACACACGCTCTCATCGGTTCGATGCGGCGGTCGCAGGCTTGACGAGCCGTCTGACACATGTCGGTCTCAGCATGCACTCGGCTCAACAACAGGCGCTGGCCAGGATGTACAGCATGTTGATGACACAGGCGCAGGCCCTCTCTTACGTTGATATTTACTGGCTGCTCTCATCGACTTCCGCGCTGATGTTTTTCTTGTGCTTCCTGTTAGCCAAGAATCAACCGGGCAAGGGCGGCAACGTGGCCGTTCACTGAGGGAATTTGGAGCAATGACCTTGCTTCGTGAGATCGGCATAGCGGTTTGTATCGTGATAATCACACTGTGGCTGCAGTCTGTCGGGATCGCGGCGCTCATACATTGGGTTAGACACGCACTAGCCAGTGATGCGCACAGACTTGGGCCGTTTCGCTCTGCCGTACTAGTTGTGCGGCTCACGGCCGCGGTAATCGTTGTACATGGAGTATTAATTCTATTCTGGGCGAGCTGCTATCGCCGGCTTTGTTTCTCATCTTGGGAATCCGCTCTTTACTTCTCGGCAAGCAGCTACGCCACGGTAGGCTATGGCGACATAGTCCTTCCATCAAACTGGCGAATGCTGGGGCCGCTCGAGAGCATTATCGGCGTATTGATGTGCGGTATATCCGTGAGCGTTCTCTTTGCGACAGTCACCCGGCTTGTCAGCCGCGAAGTGCGATCCTCACCGTCCTCGGGATGAACTGACCGCCGATTTGTTGGCGGGTGACTTGCTGTTCAGCACCGACAGCAGTTCCAGCGCGGACGATGGCGGCGGAACTTCACCCAGCAGCACAATAGCTTTCGCACTCACAGCTTTGCCATAAAGCTTTTGGTTTGCCCTGTTGTCGGGCCGTAGCGTGGAACCTTCAAGCGAAACGCCGGCAAAAAGTCCCCGAGCGCGTGAGTACGAAAGTATCTCTGCGCGTAGGAATAGATCCGTGGCGGCAGTTGCTTCACGTCCAACGGGCCCGCCGGCAGCCGACGCGGTAGCGCCGAGCTTGACTTTGCTCTCTAGGATGCTGGTCGCGGCACGGTCATTCATCAGGAGAAAAACAAAGTCTGTTGCTTGCCCGCCGACCTGAAAACCAAAGCCGCCTCCCCCAAGCGCGATCATCGACGGAGCCCCCCATGGTCCTTGAAAGTCGGGCCCTCCGCGGCAAGTCATTACTCCGCGCCCGTAGCTTCCACCAACGCCAACAGCGAACTTCAGGGTTGAAGGCACAACGATGACGCATTCTGCCTTCTGTAGCACAGACGCGGGTATGCCACTCCCCAGTTGCAGGACTTCCCTCATCACCATACCAGCGTTTGCCACTCGCTCGTTCTCTTTGGTGTGGGTTTGGATGGTGGCCGCGGTAACTGCGACTCCCGACCCGCCATCATCCGTCACTCCGGAGAACGTTGCCGTTACGCGGTAGGTGGCGGCGGACTTTCCAGCTGTATAAAGGCCATTTGCTGAGACCGAACCGCAGTCCGGAGTCGGAGTGCAGGCCCAGGTCGCCGTGGGGGTTAGATCAAGGCTTGTGTTATCACTCCAATAGCTGGTGGCCGTCATCTGCACCGTGGCTGACGTTGTGATGGTATAACCTTCAGCCGTTTTGATCGCGTAACCGGCCGCCGTGACGCAGATGGGGCTCCCGCACGGGCCTGAGCCGGTTAACCCTGCCGGCGTGATCATGAACGAAGTTGTGGCGATGCCCCCTCTTACATCCGTTACCGTCACTGAGGTCTGCACGCCAGTTATCCCTGTGGGGGTTCCATTGATCAAGCCACCGCCTAAACCAGTGGACATAGACATCCCCGATGGAAAGCCTCCAGTAAACGCATAGCTATACGGTTGCGCACCCCCCGTCGGTGTGATCTGACAATTCACTGTGATGTATTGCTTAACGTGAGAGATGCAGGGCGGGGCGTATATGTTGAGAGGATTCGACGCCGTGTTTGAACCGCCACCAGCAGTTTGGCCAAAGCAAGCCACGGGGAAACACAGAAGCCAAAGTAGTTTCAGCCGACGGGATCGACGATATGTCATGGGTGCACCTTCAACGCTTTAGGTCGTTTCCATACTTCGACTCGGGAACTCAGTTGGGAACTGTCAAAAGCACCAGTCTGTCATTCTTGACAGTTCCGGCCAATTTCACCCAGTGCTTTAATTCGTGTCTGTATACGTAGAGGAGATTGACTGTCTGGATTTACTGAGATTCAGATCGAATTTCGCTAGGTTGGTGCTATGGGAATCACCAAATACATACCGCAGCTTTTTGCCACCTCGGAGCACGTGACGCTACATCTTCGGCAGGCACAGAACGCGCTCGCCACACTGGGAAGGAATGTAGCCGAAAGACTGCAGCAGGCACTTCGCGCAAGAGCGAATCATTTGCTGGCAAGCTCCCGCAATGCAGTCGTTCTGACCAGCGGCAAAATCGCCAAATGCAGGACGCAGCTTTTTGCCACCTCGGAGCAGGTGACGCTACGTCTTCGGCAGGCACAGAACAGGCTCACCACAGGTGTACGCCAAAAGCTACAGCAGGCACTTCGCGCGAGGAAGACTGATGTGCAAAATCTTTTGGCAAACTCTCGCGATGCAATCGCTGAGACCCAGGGTAAAATCGCCAAATACAAATCGCAGCTTTTTGCCACCTCGGAACATGTGACGTTATATTTTGGGCAGGCACAAACTACGCTCACCAGACTGGGGCGGCGTGCAGTCGACAAACCCCGAAGACTACGCAAGGCACTTCGCACAAGGGAGAATGATTTGCGGAAGTTACTGGCAAACGCTCTCGATGCAGTCGTTGTGACGGACGATGACCACCGTTTTGTTGCCGCAAATCCGAAAGCCTTGGATTTATTCGGAGTTTCGGAAACGAATTTGAGGAACTTCACCATTGACGCATTTCTTTCGCGCGGTCAAATTCTATACTTCGACGGAAATGGTTCGCCATTCAAAGGACGAGAAGAGAGGCATGGCGAATGCAAGATCAGGAGCATGGACGGAGGCTTGCGAGCCGCAGAATATAGTTTCGTGGCGAATTTTGTCCCTCGTCGGCATTTATGCAGATTCCGTAACGTTAAAACGACTCAGGTCGAACTTTTTTCCAACCTTCAACTACGGCCCCGGCAATGATTCAAATAGCGGACGGTTTCAGGCTTAGTGTTGCGTCGACCCGTTGACAGCGCCCGGCTTATCGGGCACTGAGCCCACCAGAAGCTTGTCCGTTGCGCCCAGCTTGGGAGCCCAGGCACGAGTCTGGTAGATATGACAGTTGTGTGTATCGCATCCGTCAGAAAAACTGAGACGGAGGCTTCGCTCAAAGTATTTGTGATGTTAAGCAAGGGTTCGACGTGGTTCGCTTAGCCGGAAGCCGGCTTAATGTTTGTCACAAATTCTTGGGCGGAGAATTTCTGACCTGCGGAGAATTGAAGAATGTATTTTATGGAGGAGAACTCATGAGATTCAAGGTGATCGCATGCATGCTCGCCGTGGCTTTGCTGTCCGCAGTAGCTTACGGCGACGATGATAACGAGAAAAAAAGGGAGAAATCCCGCAAGATGGCAGCCCAAACCATGCAGGATTTGTATAAGCTGCAACCCAGTGTTCAGGCGGCTGTCCAGAAGTCGGCGGGATATGCCGTTTTCAATAATATGGGGACGAACCTACTGCTCTTAAGCACCGCCCGCGGCTCCGGAATCGCCTTTAACACCCAGAGCAAGCAGGAGACTTTCATGAAGATGATATCCGCTGGCGCCGGTTTGGGCGTGGGAGTGAAGGACTATCGGGTGATCTTTGTGTTTGAAAACGATCAAGCCCTGGCGCAATTCCTCGACTCCGGCTGGTCAGCTTCAGCGCAGACGGACGCCGCCGCCAAGGCAGGCAAGTCGGGCGGAGCTTACTCGGGAGCGGTTGAAGTTGCGCCGGGTGTATGGGTCTACCAGATCACCAAGAATGGCCTCGCCCTCCAGTTAACCCTGCAGGGTACGAAGTACTACAAGGACGACGACCTTAATAATAAGAAGTAGCTGTGAGTCACGAAGTGGGACTTGCTCCAGGTGGTGGTGATGAACGACACGACAGGATTTGAACAGAAGGCTTCAGACGCTGAGTTGATCGCATTGCTGCGCAAGGTGCAGGAAGAAATAGAGGGACACGAGGAATTGAATGAATCGAATCTCCTCTTGCATGACTTTGCGACGGAACTACTTAGACAGCGTTTGCTACTAAAATAGAGCTTTGGCCAAGGGCTCTTCGAACGTCTAGACCATCCCCCCCTCAGTTTCTGCGTCTTCACGACAAACTGAAATATGTAGAAATAGTGTAGGTCTACGGGAGCAACAAAAGTGTGTTCCTTGAGCTGTCTCTGCTTGACGGACTCTCCGGCGCCCGGCTTGCGGCTTGCTGCACGCCGCGGCTTCCTTGCCGCGTTAGCTTGTTTGTTCCTCTCTCCCGCGTTCTCCAGTCCGGCCTTCGCTAGCTGCGAGTATGTGATCGCCGGCAAATCATTCTGGATTCGTCTGCTCGATCCGGTCGCTTCCTACAGTTCCAAAACCGGCACCACCGTCCGCGCCGTCCTGATTCAGTCGCCGGAGTGTGATTCCCGTCCGGTCTTCCCGGTTGGCCTCGAGGTCGTAGGAAAAATCGCCAAAGTTCGAAAAGTCGGCCTTGGCTTTATCCACGATTCCGCGTACGTAGAAATCCAGTTCGAACATCTGATCACCGCTGCTGGCCAGGTGCTCCCCCTCACGGCGGAAGTCGTGGAAGTGGACAACGCCCGCGAAGCTGTGCGTCACGGCGTTATCCGCGGCATTCGCGCCACCAACGCGCCGCAAGGCCGCATCACCAGCGGCCTGATTCACATGCCCACGTTCAATCCGTACACTGACGCAGGTCTGATTGTGTATCGCGCCGTCACGGTGCTTCCAGAACCCGAAATTTACCTGCCACCAGGCACTGACCTGCGCCTTCGCTTGAATCTGTCTCTCTACATTGGCAATCAGCCGGAGCTACCCCGCGTTTCGTTTGCTATGGATGAATATGAACGCGGCGACGTGGAAATGCTCGTGCAAGGTCAACCGGACCGCACCACGACTCTAGGCGGTAAAGATTCAGACGTAGTTAACTTGCTTTTCGTAGGCTCTCGAGATCAGGTCGAGGACGCGTTCACCGCCGCAGGCTGGCGCACCGCCGATGCCAATTCCAAACACGCTTTCTTCAAGCAGTTCGGCGCCTTTCTGACATTTTCCAATTATCCCAACATGCCTGTCTCGCGCCAGTTGCTCTCCGGCCAGCTGCAGGACATGGCTTGGCAGAAGAGTTTCAATAGTTACGGCAAGCGTGAACATCTTCGTTTGTGGTCCCAATCAAAAACGATTCAGGGAGAACAAGCCTGGCTGAGTGCCTATACGCGTGAAACCGGCGCGGCTCTTTCCATGAAGTATCACAAGTTCATCCACCACATCGACCGCAATCTCGATGACGGCATCAACATGCTCGTGCGCGACCTTGCGCTGACGGGTTGTGTGGAATCCGTGCGCCAGCTCCCTCGCCCCAACTTGCCGCAGACCATGCTCAACTCCACCGGCGACGAAATGCACACAGATGGCAACCTTACCGTCGTTCACTTGAAGAGTTGTGCCATGCCCGTGATGCAGTACTCGCGGAATGCCCCCCTCATCCCCGTGCGCCCGCGCAATCGCTGCGTGCGCTATCTCCGCACCCAAGTTCTCCTCTACAAGAGCGACGTCATCCGCGGGAATATCATTTACGGCGCATTCGACCTGTCACTTATGACCATTCGTTCCCTGCGCCACCGTCACTCAACTCAGAATGACGAAAGGTATGAAGACTTGCCCATGTCCCCCGTCTCGCCACACACGCTCTTCCCTCAACTCACATTCACCGAGTGGCCTGGATTCCCAAACTGAGCAACTCCGTACTTCAGCTACAAATTTGAACCCAACGCGCCTAGCTGCGCCGGGGACTTTGGACGCGGCCGGGTGACAATACAATCTTCCCCATTCGACTACTAGCAAGCAGAGCCACACCCCACCATCGCGCCGCAAGTCGCATTGCGCCAGCAAGTTCGTGCAGACCGTGTCTGACAATGCAGGCCGTTTGCCGCTCAAAAATTTCTGACACTGGAATTCCGCAGCGTGATAATAATGCTTGGAAAAGTTTGCGCTACGCATTCTTGCGGGGTATGAATTCCTACGCCCAGCGATGCACTGCTTGCAGCGCACCGCCGCATTCGTGGCAGACTAGTTTTTCGAGGGACAGGCACATGCCAAATAAAAAAGGGATCTCGCGCAGGCAATTCGTCTCAGCGGGAGCGTCCGCGGCGGTTATTTCTTGCCTGCCCGTTTCGAAATTCTCTCGCGCGACGCCTCAATCCTCACCGTCTGGCCCAACCACTGCCTGGAAAGAACAAGGAGTCGAAAATCTTTCGAAATCGCCCTTCGCCAAGCTGCGTAATATTCCCGTCCACGCGGTAACCATCCAAAGCGGATTCTGGGCGTCGCGGCGCGAAATCAACGTCACAAAAAGCATTCCCAGCATGCACGATCTGCTCGAAGCCAACGGCCGCATGAACAATTTCCGCCGCCTCACCGGCAAGAGCACGGACCCTCAGCGCGGCCCCGTCTATTCGGACTCCGACGTCTATAAATGGACCGAGGCCGTCGGTTTCGCGCTGCAGTCCGGCGATCGCCCCGAGCTGCGCTCGATGGCGGAGAAAGTTATCGCCGACGTCGTAGCTGCGCAACAGAGTGACGGCTACCTCAACACATATTATGTCGGCGACCGCGCTTCGCAACGCATGCTCCCGCAAGTTCAAACCACCGGCCATGAACTCTACTGCATGGGTCACTTTCTGCAGGCCGCGATTGCCTACTATCGCGCTAGCGGTGACAGCAAAATGCTCGACGCGAGCATCCGTTTTGTCGACGACTTCCTGATCCCCGGCTACGGTCCCGCGCCAAAAAAGCCCATCGTCTCCGGCCATCCGGAAATCGAAATGGCCTTGATCGAGCTGTATCGCATTACCGGAGACAAGCGTCAGCTCGACCTCGCGGGCTACATCCTCCACGGAGATGACCGCATTTCACTGCCGAAGTACCGCACCATTTACATGTTCAGCGGCACGCCCTTTACCTCGCGTACCAAACTCGAAGGCCACGCCGTTCGTGCCATGTACGCCTGCTGTGGAAGCACGGACTACTATCTCGAAACCGGCGATGCCGCCTATTGGAAGACGCTCAACACCCTCTGGGACGACATGTCCAAAACCAAAATGTACGTCACCGGCGGAGTTGGTTCGCGCTCGGATGGCGAGGCCTTCGGTGATGCCTACGAACTGCCAAACTACCTTGCCTACGGCGAGAGCTGCGCCGCGATCGGAAACATGATGTGGAACTGGCGCATGCTCGCTGCCACGGGTGACGCCAAGTTCACAGACGTCATCGAGCGCGCTCTCTACAACGGCATTAATTCCGGCATGTCGCTCGATGGCACGCTCTATTG
>Ga0210402_10001424_pt1 | contig 24686 bp, 23 predicted proteins | sample IncBWC7MmetaG_FD_161055 | JGI IMG/M metagenome (GOLD analysis project Ga0210402, IMG submission 161055) | Forest soil microbial communities from Barre Woods Harvard Forest LTER site, Petersham, Massachusetts, United States - Inc-BW-C-7-M | ecosystem: Environmental > Terrestrial > Soil >... | reverse complement strand
TCTCGACGAGATGCGGTTTGCCCCCTCGGGCGGTCCGCCGGAGATCGGCCGGCGCGACATCCTGGTGGCCGGCAGCTCGCGCTTCGTCAGCGCCACGGTGTATGATCGCGACGCGCTGCCGGAGGGCTTCGCCTTCGCCGGTCCGGCGATCGTCCAGCAGTCCGACACGACGACCCTGGTCGAGCCGGGGTGGTGCGGCGTCGTGGACCGGGCCGGCAATCTGATCCTGACGCAGCAGGATTCTCCTCCCCTTCGCGGATTGCGCGAAGGGGAGGTGCCCCCGAAGGGGGCGGAGGGGTCATGAGAAACCGACGGATGCCCATGACCCCTCCGTCGCCATATGATGGCGACACCTCCCCAACTTTGTTGGGGAGGAGAAGGGATAGGCCATGATCAAAGCGAACGGGCTCGATCCGATCACCGTCGAAGTGGTGCGCCACAAGCTCGAGGGCATCGCCAACGAGATGCAGCAGACGCTGCTGCGCTCCTCCTTTTCGCCGATCGTCAAGGAGGGCCTCGATGCCTCCTCGAGCCTGTTCACGATTCGCGGCGAGACGCTTGCCCAGTCGGCGTCGATCCCGATCCACCTCGCCACGCTGATCCCGGTCGTCGGCAAGATGCTGGAAGTCTTCCCGCTCGCCACGATGAAGCCGGGCGACGTCTATTGCATGAACGATCCCTATCTCGGCGGCACCCATCTTCCCGACATCGCCCTGGTGCAGCCGGTCTTCTTCAACGGCCGGCCGATCGCCCTCTCGGCGACCATGACGCATCACCAGGACATCGGTGGCATGTCGGCGGGATCGATCCCGACCAACGCGACCGAGATTTTCCAGGAAGGCCTGCGCCTGCCGCCGCTCAAGTTCCGCGATGCCGGCGCCTACAACGAGACGCTGGTCGCCATCATTCGCCAGAACGTGCGCATTCCCGACGCCGTCATGGGCGACCTCAACGCGCAGCTCGCGGCATGCAATGTGGGCGCGCGACGCGTCGCCTCGCTCGCCGCCGAGCTGGGCGAGAACCATGCGCTGGCAATCTTCGACGAGCTCTTGGACCGCTCCGAGATCCTGACGCGGGCGGCGTTGAGAACCATCCCGGCCGGCACCTACCGCTATGTCGACTTCAGCGACAATGACGGCATCGATCTCGACAGGAGCATCCGCTTCGAGGTCGCGGTGACGGTGCGGGACGGCACCTTCCATTGCGACTTCACCGGCTCCTCGCCGCAGGTGCGCGGGCCGTTCAATTGCGTGCCGTCCGGCTCGCTCGCGGCGGCCTGCTATGCCGTGCGCGCGGTCACCGACCCCGCGATTCCGACCAATGCCGGCTGCTTCCGGCCGATCACGCTCGAGCTGCCGAAGGGCAGCGTCGTCAATCCGCTCGAACCCGCGCCGGTGAACTCGCGGACGGCGACCATCAAGCGCATCACCGGCTGCATCCTGGGCGCGCTGAAGGACGTGCTGCCCGAGCGCGTGCCGGCCGACAGTTCCGGCGAGCTGGTGGCGCTGATGTTCGGCGGACGCCACGGCAACGGCCAGCCCTTCGTCACGGGCGAGCTCATCGCCGGCGGCAGCGGCGCGGGGCCGCGCTCCGACGGCGTCGACGTCATCGAGACCGACGTCACCAATTGCATGAACCTGCCCGTGGAGGCCCTGGAGATGGACGCGCCGATCCGCGTTCATCGGCTCGCGCTCCGCCAGGACTCCGGTGGGCCCGGCACGCATCGCGGCGGCCTGGGTGTCGTCAAGGAATACGAGATCCTGGACGGCGAGGTCTCGTTCACCTATCGCGGCGAACGGCACTTCTTCGCGCCGCAGGGCGCGCAGGGCGGCGGCGAAGGCGCCAAGGCCCATGCCCTGATCAGGCGCGCCGACGGCCGGGAGGAAGTCATTCCGTCGAAGATGATGGCGACCCTGAAGCCCGGCGACCGGGTCGTCATCGAAACAGCGGGCGGCGGCGGCAACGGCCCGCCGGCAGCGCGCAGCCGCGATGCGCTGGAAGTCGACCTCGCCGACGGAAAGATAAGCGTTGCCGAAGCCCAGGGCCGATACGGTCGAGCCTGACGCCGCGGCGGAGACAATGAGGATCAGCCAATGGCGAAGGCATTGCGTTTGGGCGTCGCCTACGATTTCCGCAACCCGCCCGCCTCCGGCATGAGCCATCAAGCTCTCTATGCCGCGATCATGGAGCAGGTGGCGTGGCTCGACGGGCTCGGGCTCGATCTGGTCTGGTTCACCGAGCATCATTTCGTCGAGGACGGATATCTTCCGTCCTGGATCCCGGTCGCCTCGGCGATGGCGGCGCGTACGAAGCATGTGCGCTTCTCGTGCGACGTCTGCCTGCTGCCGTTCAACCATCCGCTCCGTCTCGCCGAGGACCTCGCGGTGCTCGACAATATCAGCGGCGGGCGGGTCGAGATCGGCGTCGGCATGGGCTACGCGCCGCACGAGTTCCGCGGCTTCGGCCTGCCGGTCTCGCGCCGGGTCTCGCTGACCGATGAAGGCATCGCCGTGCTGCGGCGCGCCTTCACCGGCGAGAAGTTCAGCTTCGCGGGCAAGCGCTTCAATTTCCACGATGTGACCATCACGCCAGGTTACGTGCAGCCCGGCGGGCCGCCGCTCTGGGTCGCCGCCATGTCGGAGGCGGGCGCGCTGCGGGCGGCAAGGGCCGGGGCAAACCTGCTGCCGCAGGGGCCGCGCGCGCCCTCGCTCGATACCTGGGCGGCGACGCTGCGCGGCGAGGGCCGCGACCCCGCTGCGTATCGCATCGGCATCATCCGCTCCTGCCTGGTCACCGATGATCGCGAGCGCGATTGGGGCGTGGTGCGCATCGCCGAGCGGCGGCGGATGGAGGTCTACAACCGCTTCCGCGAGGAAGCCGGCGGGCATGGCGGCGTCGCGGGGATCACCGACGAACAGCGCATCCCGCAGACCTGGGTGGTCGGCAACGTCGATCACTGCGTGGCCGAGCTGGCTGCCTTCATCGAGGAGTATGGATTGACCGATATCGTCAGCTGGGCGGTGCCGCCCGGCATGCGTCCGGAGGAGATGAGCCCCAGCCTGGAGCGCTTCGCCCGCGACGTCGCGCCGCGCCTGCGGGCGCGCTTCGGCGGGCCGGCTCGGCCTGCCTTGGGCACCGCCGTGTAAGGACGCGACCTGGCCCGGCGAATTTACCGGTCAAAGCCTGGCAATGTGTTCAATTCGATACAGACGGCGTCCCGCCCGCTGCCTAAGGCTGTCGCGGAATCGTGCAAAAAGAACCCGAATGTCCGGCGTTCCCGCACTGAGGGCGCGCAAACATGCCTCGTCACGTGCAGGCCGGGAAGACGACCTTCCAGTTGGTGCTGATCAAGCCAACGCATTACGACGATGACGGCTACCCGATCACGTGGCTGCAATCGCATATCCCGTCCAATACCCTGGCCGCCCTCTACGGCCTGGGCGAGGATTGCCGGCGACGCCAGGTTCTGGGGCCGGACGTCGACATCGTCATCAAGCCGCTCGACGAGACCAATATCCGCATCCGGCCGGACCGCATCGTCGCCGATGTCCGGCGCAGCGGCGGCAAGGCGCTGATCTGCCTGGTCGGCGTGCAGAGCAACCAGTTCCCGCGCGCCGTCGACCTCGCCCGCCAGTTCCTCAAGGCCGGCCTGCCGGTGGCGCTGGGCGGCTTCCATGTGTCGGGCTGCCTGTCGATGCTGCCGGTGATCCCCCCGGAGATCCAGCAAGCCATGGACATGGGCGTCTCGATCTTCGGCGGCGAAGCCGAGGAAGGCCGGCTCGACATCGTGCTGCACGACGCCTGGAACGGCGCGCTGAAGCCGCTCTACAATTACATGGACGATCTGCCGGGCCTGGAAGGGGCGCCGACGCCCAGCCTGCCGGCCGCGGCGCTCGCCCGCAACGAAGGCCGCAGTTCGAGCTTCGATCTCGGCCGCGGCTGCCCGTTCCAGTGCTCGTTCTGCACCATCATCAACGTGCAGGGCCGCAAGAGCCGCTTCCGCAGCGCCGACGACCTCGAGGCAATCGTCCGCGAGAACTACAAGCAGGGCATCACGTCGTTCTTCATCACCGACGACAACATGGCCCGCAACAAGCACTGGGAGGACTTCTTCGACCGGCTGATCGAGCTCAAGGAGAACGAGGGCATCAAGGTGTCCCTGATCATCCAGGTCGACACCCAGTGCCACCGCATCCCGCACTTCATCCACAAGGCGCGCTGGGCCGGCGTCTACCGCGTGTTCATCGGGCTCGAGAACATCAACCCCGACAACCTGCTGGCCGCCAAGAAGCGCCAGAACAAGATCACCGAATACCGCAAGATGCTGCAGGCCTGGCACACCAGCGGGGCCTCGACCTGGGCGGGCTACATCCTGGGTTTCCCGGCCGACACGCGCGAATCCATCCTGCGCGACATGGAGATCATCAAGAAGGAGCTGCCGCTCGACATCCTCGAGCTGTTCATCCTGACGCCGCTGCCCGGCTCCGAGGACCATCAGGTCCTCTGGAAGCAGGGCGTGTGGATGGATCCGGATTTCAATAAATATGATGTTCACCATCGCGTCGTCCATCACCCCAGGATGAGCGACGCCGAGTTCGACCAGACCTATCGCGACGCCTGGAAGAGCTATTACACGCCCGAGCACATCAGGACGGTATCGCGCCGTCACGGCGCCACGCCCGGCCGCAATCCGGCGGAGCCGGCGCGGTTCATGACCATGTTCAAGATCATGTTCGAGGCGGAAGGGATCCATCCGCTGGAAGGCGGCATCGTCCGTCTGAAGTATCGACGCGATCGGCGCTACGGCATGAAGATCGAGCCGTTCGGCGCATTCCATATGAAGCTCGCCGCCGAGACCTGGCGGAAGCTCAGGATCTACGCCCGGCTCGCCTGGCAGGGCTGGCGCATCGGCCAGACCGTCAAGAACGACCCGCAACGCCACGAATACACCGATCTGGCGCTGGAGCCGGTGGTCGATGAGGAGATGGATAAGCTCGCCCTCTTCGCCGTGACGGCCGGCGGCGAGGCGGCCGTCAGCAAGCGGCGCGGCGAAGATTTCGCCCGCGCCCGCGCCGCCGTCGCGCACAATCAGCGCCTGGCTGCGGCGGAATAATCCCGACCGATTGGAACCGCAAGGGGTGGTAGGGTGTTGTTGTCTGGAATTACCAGCGACTGCGGACAATGGCCAAACGGGCTAAGGCTGCCTTCGATCCAAAGGTATTTCTCGCCACCGTGAACCACGGTCGGAAGATCTCCCATTATCGCAAGGACACTGTCGTCTTCCAGCAGGCTACCCCGGCGGATGCCGTTTTCTATGTCCGCAAGGGCAGGATCAAGATTGTGGTCTCGTCGAGCCAGGGCCGGGAAGCGGTGATCGCCTTGCTTGGCCCGGGTGAGTTCTTCGGCGAGGGCTGCCTGATCGGCCAGCCTTTGCGGCTGGCGACGGCCAGGGCCGTGGTCGACAGTGACGTCATGCGCGTGGCCAAGGCCGAGATGCTACGTGTCCTGCATGCCGAGCCGACCTTTGCCGAGCTGTTCACGGCTCATCTGTTGACCCGCAACAGCCGCGTCGAGGAGGATCTCGTCGACCAGCTGTTCAACTCCAGCGAAAAGCGCTTGGCGCGAACGCTTCTCCTTCTGGCCAATTTCGGCAACGACGGCGGGCCGCAGCCGATCTCGACGAAGATCAGCCAGGAAACGCTGGCGGAGATCATCGGTTCGACCCGCTCCCGCGTGAACGTCTTCATGAACAAGTTCAGGAAGCTCGGCCTCATCGACTACAATGGCCATTTGCAGGTCACCAGCTCCTTGTTGAGCGTCATCCTGCACGATTAGGAACCGTCGTCGAGACGACGGGAAATCGCAATACGCGACTCCCCCTCAGGCCGGGACCTTCCGATGATGGTCGGTCGCGCCCTGGTAGGCATGGCCGATGCGGTAGAGCAACGCTTCGTCGAACGGCCGGCCGATCAGCTGCAGACCGATCGGCGCGCCGTTCGAATCGAAGCCGCAGGGCACCGACAGCGCCGGCAGGCCGAGCGTGTTGAAGGGCCGCGTCAGGCCGGTGAAGCGCGCCACCATGCTGAGCGTGGCGGGGCCGCCCGACGCCTCGACGTCGGTCTCCGCGAGGGTCGGGATGGGGAAAGGAATGGCAGGCAGCAGCACGGCATCGACCCCGTCCATCGCCGTCTCAAGGAACTCGCGCACGAAATGCGCGCGCAGTCGGAGCGCGTCGATATATTGCGTCGCCGGGATGAAGAAGCCCGCCTCCATGCGCGTCCGCACCTGGTTGGCGTAGGGTGCGTTGGTCTCCATCCATGGCCGGTGCATGGCGGCCGCCTCGCACTTCACCATGACTTCGGCCGCGCGATAGAGCGCGGTGAAATCCGGCATCGTGGCGGGCGTGATCCTGGCGCCGAGCTTGCCCAGCGCATCGGCCGCCGCCTGGATCGCCGCGCCGATCTGCGGATCGACCGGCGCCACGCCGTCGGGCAGCGACAGGCCGATCCTGAGTCCCTTCACGCCGCCCTCGAGCAACGCCTCGTAGTTGGGCACCGGCTTCTCGCTGGTCGTCGAATCGTCGGGGTCATGGCCGGCGACGATGGCCAGCATGCGGGCATTGTCGCGCACGGTGCGGGTGAGCGGGCCGACATGGTCGAGGCTCCACGAGCGCGCCACGGCGCCGGCGCGGCTGACGCGGCCATAGGTCGCCTTCATGCCGACCACGCCGCAAGCGGCGGCGGGCAGGCGGATCGAGCCGCCGGTGTCGGAACCGAGCGCGCCATAGACCATGCGGGCGGCGACCGAGGCGCCCGAGCCGCTCGAACTGCCGCCGGTGACCCTCGTCTCGTCCCATGGATTGCGGCAATGGCCGTGATGCACGTTGTGACCGGTCGGCCCCGCCGCAAACTCGGCCATGTTGAGGAAGCCCAATTCGACCACGCCCGCCGCGTCGAGCTTCTTGAGCGCCGTCGCGGTGACCGGCGCCAGCCAGTTGCGCCGGATCTCGCTGCCGCCGGTCGAGAGCTCACCCTTGCGGTAATACATGTCCTTGTGCGCCATCGGCACGCCGTGCAGCGGGCCGCGCCGCTGGCCGGCGGCGAGTTCCTTGTCCATCGCGCGCGCCTGCTCGAGCGCCTTCTCCTTGTGCAGGCGCAGGAAGGCGTTGGTGCGCGGCTGCCACACCGCGATGCGCGCCAGGCACGCCTCGGTCGCCTGCACCGAGGTGATGCGGCCGGCCGCGATGGCGTCGGCGACGTCGCTGAGATCGCGCAAAGCCAGATCGTCGTTGATCATTTCGCCTCCCGTGCCATCACGCTGGCGAAGGCGGCGGGTTCGTCGTCGAAGGTGAGCCGCGCCGCAGCCGCCTTGCGCACGGCGTCGTTCAGCACCTCGACCTCGGCTGCGATCTCGGCCAGGCGCTTGTCGTCGTAGGCGAGGCCCTGCAGCTGCCGGGCGATGCCGGCGGCGGTGCGTGTCTTGTCGTCCATATAACCTCCTCAGGCCGCCAAGCGGAGCGTGCGCTCGCCGAGCCGCATCTTGTCTTCCTGGGTGAATCTCATGATCTTGCGCACCTTCTGGTCGAACTTCATGCCGATGGCTTCGGCGCAAGCAGCAAGTGTGCCGGTCTCGGCCTCGAACAGGAAGTGGGTGAAGACCAGCGCCTTGTCGGTGAAGGAGGCGAGCCCGCTCATCACCACCAGCAGGTCGCCGGCCTGCAGCGGCCGGCGATAGTGGTTCAGCATCTCGACCACGACCGAGCCTTCGCCGCGCTCCTGCATGGCGGTGCGGTCGAAGCCGAGATGATTCCACAGAAACGGTGCGCCATCGGAGTAGCGGCCGAACAGATGATGCGGCAGGAACGCGCCGCGCTCGTCGCACTCGGCCGGCGTGATCACCGTGCGGCCGATATCGACGAGTCCCGTGCGCGCGGCATCGGCGAGCGTCAGATCGGGCAGAGCGAGCGTGCCGACGCTGCGCGGCTGGGCGTTCGCAGGCAGCGCCATGCTTGCCGCTTCGGCGCGCGCGCGGAAGGGATCGGGCCACGGTCTGTCGCTTGCGATCTGCCGGCGCATCGTCGCCGCGACCGTGCCGTCGGACGCGTTGCGGATCTCGTGATAGGCCGTCAGATGGCGCTCGCCGACCTCGACCGGAGCCGACAGCACCTCGACGGGATCGACCTCGCGGAACTCGCGCAGGTAGCGGACATGGTCCCAGGCGGCGTCGAGCGTGATCCCCGCGGCACGTTGCGCGCGCGGGCCGAGGCCCAGGCTGGCGAGCAGGTGAACCGACGCCTCGTGGCCGAACTCGGTATAGAACTGAACGTTCAGATGGTCGTTTTCATCGCACTGCCAGGTGTTTACGGCGGTGCTGAAAGTCGGGATCAGGCCAGGGCTCGACACGCTACGCTCTCTCTGCGTCTGTGGATGGTTGCCTCAAATGACCGAAAAAGCCCCAAGAATCGACATTTTTCGTGGATTCCGGACTTGTGGGAAGGCGATTCGTGGATAATCTTGGGCCGTCCAACGCTGTCCTGGGGCGTCAGGAAGACGTTGGCGCAACAAGAAATGTAAGGGACCCCTCACTATGGCAACCGCACCCGCAACATCCAAACCGTCCGTTCCGACCGTTCCGCTTTCCAAGGTCGCGGCCGAATTGGCCGAGAAGACCGGCATGACCAAGAAGGACGCCACCGGCGCCCTCGAAGACTTCATCGGTCTGGTCGTGAAGCACCTCAAGAAGGGCAACAAGGTCCGCATCACGGGCCTCGGCATCCTTCAGGTGCGCAATCGTCCGGCGCGCATGGGCCGCAACCCGGCGACCGGCGAGGCGATCAAGATCAAGGCGTCGAAGAAGGTCGCCTTCCGCGTCGCCAAGGATCTCAAGGAAGCCATCTAGCTCCGTCTTCGACGGGGAAAGATCGGGCGGGTCCCGGCGCAAGCCGGGCCCGCCCTTCTTTTTGCTGGGGGCGCGCCACTCCAGTGGCGCGATCTTTCATTGATCCACGACGAAGACGCGCGACTGGAGTCGCGCGCGCCCAGCGAAGACTCTAATCCCGCCCGAAGCTCTTGCGCACGGCGGCCATCGCGCCGTCGGTCGCCTGCAGGGCGCGGTCGATGTCGGCGTCGGTGTGCGCGGCCGACAGGAACATGTTGTGCTGCGGATGGATCCAGGCGCCGCCGCGCAGCGCTTCCGACGCAAACAGCCGGCCCTTCTCGACGTCGGGATCGTCGGCGAACAGCACGGTCGGCATCTGCGCCGGCCCGCTCTGGCGCAGCACCAGGCCATGCGCCTTGGCTTGCGCCGCGAGCCCGTCGCGCAAGCGTTGGCCGAGCTGCGCCATGGTGGCGATCGTGCCGTCGCGTTCGAAGATCTCCAGCGTCTTGAGCGACGCGGCCATCGACGCCGCCCCGCACCAGAACGATCCGGTCATGAACACCGAGGCGGCGGCGTCGCGGAAGCGGTCGCTGCCGGTGACGGCGGCCAGCGTGTAGCCGTTGGCGATCGCCTTCGAGTAGGCGGCGAGGTCGGGCCGCACGCCCACCGTCTCCCAGCTGCCGCCGAGATGCAGGCGAAAGCCCGCGCGCACATCGTCGAGGATCAGCGCCGCGCCGGTCTCGTCGCACAGCTTGCGGACGGCGCGGGCGAATTCAGGCGTCGGCAGTTCCTGGTCCTTGCCGTAGTCGTGCTTGAACGCCGAGGCGATCACGCCCGCGACGTCGCCTTCGACCGACTGCGCCGCGGCCAAAAGGCTTGCCATGTCGTTGTAGTCGTAATGCACGAGATGCACGCGATCCTCGGCGGTCGTGCCGGCGGGATGGGGCGTGCACCATGGCGCCGAGCCGTGATAGGCGCCCCGCGCCACCAGGATCTTGCGCTTCTTGGTGGCGGCGCGCGCCACCACCACGCAGAGCGTCGTGGCGTCGGTGCCGTTCCTCTGGAACAGCGCCCAGTCGGCGTGCGCCACCATGCCGACCAGCTTTTCCGCCAGTTCGACCAGCCGCTCCGACGGGCCGGTCAAGACGTCGCCCAGCGCGCGCTGCGTGGAGGCTGCGTCCTCGACCTCGCGGTTGCCGTAGCCCAGCACCATCGGGCCGTAGGCGCACATGAAGTCGACATAGGCGTTGCCGTCGACGTCCCACAAGGTGGCGCCCTCGGCGCGGGCGAAGAACTGCGGATAGCCGGGCGGCAGGCGGGCGACGTTGAGATGGCCGTACATGCCGCCGGGGATCACGCGCCGGGCGCGTGTCCGCAGAGCGGCATCGTTGGGAAGCGAATTCGAGATCATGTTCTAACTCTTTGCCGGACGCGTTGCGGGCTAGTATAGCCCGCCAACCGACGGGGTGACGTGAATAGCTTCATCGTTCTGAAAATCCTCGGGCAGCTCGCCTCGCCGATGGGCGTCTTCACGGCCGGACTGATCGCCGGCGGCGTGCTGATCCTGTTCCGGTTACCGCGACTCGGCCGCCTGGTCGCCGGCGTCGCCATCGCGCAGCTCATCGTCTTTTCCCTCTTTCCGGTGTCCGACGCCTTGCTGCTGCCGCTGGAGGACGAAGCCCGCGCCGAGGCCGCGGCGGCGCCGGCCTGCTGCTACGAGGCGATCGTCGTGCTGGGCGGCGGTATTGGCCCGGCCGTGCCGCCGCTGCGGCCCGATCCCGAGCTTTTCGACAGCTCCGATCGCGTGTGGCATGCCGCTCGCCTTTTCCATCGCGGCCTGGCGCCGCGCATCGTCGTAAGCGGCGGCTCTTTCCAGGTGGAGAGTGGCAAAGCGCCGCCGACGCAGACCGAAGCGGTGGCGATGCGCCAATTCCTGGTCGCGCTCGGGGTGCCGGAGTCGGCCATCGTGATGGAGGGAAAGTCGGTGAACACGATCGAAAACATGCAGGAGACTCGTGCCCTGGTCGGCACGGGACACGTTGCCCTGGTCACCTCGGGATATCACATGCCGCGGGCGCTTCGTCTGGCGCGCAAGGCCGGCCTCGACGCGGCGGCTTTTCCGACGGATTGGCAGGTCTTGCCGGCGGCGAGCCCGTGGTGGGAATCGTTGACGCCGTCGGTCGGGGCGCTCGCCGCCTCCGGCACCGCCATCCGGGAATACCTGGCGCTGGCCTTCGACCATCGCAGCGTCACCGCAAAGCCCTGATCCATGACCCGCACTGCATACCGTCTCGATCGCCGCACTGTCTTGCGCAGCGCCGCGGGCGTCGCCGTCGCCGGCCCGCTGCTCGTGCCGGTCGGCGGCCGGCCGCGCGCGCAGAGCCTCGACAAAGTGAGCTTCATGACCGACTGGCGCGCGCAGGCCGAGCATGGCGGCTACTACCAGGCGATCGCCGCCGGGCTCTACCGCAAGGCCGGTATCGACTGCGACCTGCGCCCGGGCGGGCCCAGCCTCAACAGCAGCCAGCTCCTGCTCGCCGGCCGGGTCGACATGGTGATGTCGAGCAGCTTCGAGGCCTTCGCCTACGTGCGCGAGGGCGCGCCCTTCTTCACCATCGCGGCGATCTTCCAGAAAGACCCGCAGGTGCTGATCGGCCATCCCGACACGGGCTTCGACAGTTTCGAGGCGCTCAAGGGCCGCACGATCCTGATCGGCAGCGGCGGACGGGTCACCTACTGGCCTTATCTGCGCCGCAAGTACGGCCTCTCCGACAGCCAGGTCAGGCCCTACAATTTCAGCATGGCGCCGTTCCTCGCCGACAAGAATGTGGTGCAGCAGGGCTTTCTCACCTCCGAACCCTATACGATCGCCCAGGCGCTCGGCCGGCCGCCGGCGGTGCTGCTGATCGCCGACGCGGGCTTCAGCGCCTACCAGACGACGATCGCGATCTCGCGCAAGATGGCGTCGGACAAGAAGGACCTGGTGCAACGCTTCGTCGACGCCTCGCTCGAGGGCTGGGCGCAGTACCTCAAGGGCGGGCCGGGCATCGCGGCGGCCAACGCCCTGATCAAGCAGGCCAATCCGGAGCAGACCGACGACCGCATCGCCTACGCCATCAAGGTGTTGGACGAGCGCGGCATCGTGATGTCGGGCGACGCGCTGAAGGACGGCATTGGTGCCATGAGCGACCAACGCTGGAAGAATTTCTATGACTCGATGGTCGCGGTCGACGTGGTGCTCCGGGGGCTGGACGTCGGCCGCGCCTATACGCTGGAATTCGTGAACAAGGGCATCGGAAAGCCATAGGAGAGCGGCATGTACAAGCTGAGCGAAGAACACGAAATGCTGCGCGAGCTGGTCAAGAAGTTCGTGCGCAACGAACTTATGCCGCTCGAGAAGAACATCCTCGACCGCTTCGCCGCGGGCCAGCCGGCGGCGCTGAGCGACGAGGAGAACCTGAAGCTCTTCAAGCAGTGCAAGGAACTCGGCCTGTGGGCGCTCGACGTGCCGGAGGAAGCAGGCGGCGCCAACCTGCCGGCGGTCGCGCTGGTCGGCGTCAACGAGGAGCTGGGCTACACCGCCGTGCCCTTCACCTTCCCGCCCGATTCGCCCAACCTTCACATGATGCTGGCGACCGTCAATCCGGAGCAGCGCAAGAAGTACCTCGAACCCTACGCCGCGGGCGAGACGGTCTCGGCCATCGCCATCTCCGAGCCGGGCGCGGGCGGCGATCCCGCCGGCATGAAGACCAGGGCGGTCAAGGACGGCAGCGACTGGGTGATCAACGGCCGCAAGATCTGGATCAGCCGCATCGCCAAGGCCGACTTCACCATCGTCATGGCGGTGACCGACCCCAATCTCGGCGCGCGCGGCGGCATCACCGCCTTCCTGGTCGACAAGGGCACCAAGGGCCTGGTGGTGGCGCGCGCCATCCCGATGCTGGCCGGCCAGCGCACCTATGAGGTGGTGTTTGAGGATTGCCGCGTGCCCGAGACGCAGATCCTGGGCCGCATCGGCGCCGGTTTCGCGCCCATGCAGCTTCGCCTCACGGTGCGCCGCCTGCAGATGGGTTCGTGGTGCGTCGGCATGACCCAGCGCGCGCTCGACATGCTGGTCGAGCACGCCAATCAGCGGGTGACCTTCGGCCAGAAGCTCGCCGATCGGCAGGCCATCCAGTGGTGGGTGGCGGACGCCGCCACCAAGTTGCACGCTTGCCGCCTCATGGTGATGGACGCCGCGGTTAAGCAGGACGAGGGCCGCGACGTGCGCATGGAGGCCTCGATGATCAAGGTCTTCGCCACCGAGATGGCGACCGAGGTGATCGACCAGGCGCAGCAGGCCTTCGGCGCCATGGGCGTGACGCAGGAGCTGCCGCTGTCATGGCTGGCGCAGAAAGTGCGCACCATGCGCGTCTACGAGGGACCGTCGGAGGTCCACCGCATGGTGATCGCGCGGCGCATTTTGGGTGGCCGTTGACAGTCAACCGCGGGCGGGCGGATCATTTGCTTGCTCGGATTTCGACCCGCATAGCCGGAGTGCCTCATGACCTATACGCTCGACACTTTCGTCAAGGACGCCAAGTCGGCTCTCGAAGCCACCAACGGCCCGGCCGGGCGCGAGAAGGTGCGCTTGCTGCTCGAGAAGTTGCTGGGCAATCAGGCGTTCGTCGACGAAGCCGTCGGCCCGGCCGCACCGATCGGTACGCGCAAGCTCTACGAGGACAAGGATCTGGGCTTCGTCGTGCTGGCGCACTGCAATCCCAAGCCGCACAAAAGCCCGCCGCATGACCATGGCAGTTCGTGGGCGGTTTATGGCCAGGCGATCAAGTACACCGACATGAGCGAGTACCGGCGGCTCGACGGCGGCAACGGTGCGGGCGAGGCCAAGCTCGAGCAGGTCAAGAGCTATCGGCTCGAACCCGGCCATGCCGGCATCTACGACGTCGGCGCCATCCATGCCATCGACTACCCCGAGGGCAGCCGCTTCGTGCGTGTCACCGGTCGCGACCTCGACTACGTGCAGCGGCTGAAATTCGACACCGCCGCCGGCAGGGCCATCACCATCGAAAGCGCGACGACAGGGGCTGCTTGAGTGCAACGAATCACCTTGCCACTGCATGAGTGATCGCTCCATCCGCGCAAGACTGTAATCTCCTGCAGCCGCGTGCCTCGCGCGCTCGCGCGCGTCGGCAGCGGGCCCGATGCACAGCTTTGCTCGCAACGTAAGCAGTTGTGAGAAAGCTGTGACTCTCTCGGGATTGGTTGACGGCAAGCTCCGCCACTCATCTAATCGCAACGCCTCAAAAAATCAGTGCCTGTGACGCACGATCTGTGCCTGCAACGGACGCTCTATGCCTGCGACGTATGGCCAACACCACGCCTCGCCTCGTCGTTCATGTAAGTCGAGAGAGTACGGAGTCGCCCTTTATGCTGTCGGATAGAGCGATCAAGGACGACGCGCCGCGATCATTGTTGCTGGCTTCCTATGCGTACGCATTGCTGTGCCGTCACGCCGGCTTGATCTGGTATGCCGGAGCGGTCGTCGTTGGCATCGCGGTGTGCGCGTATACGGGTATTGATGCCAACTACGATCGGCTGAACTATCACATCGCGCCGGCGCGACGCCTGCTGCAGGGCCGCATTTTCGATGACGTGGCCATCTCGGGCATTCAGACCTATTTCAATCCAACCATAAACCTCCTGTCTTACACGTTGGCGCGGGAGCTGGGCTTTTTCTGGAGCCGCTACGCGTTGGTCGCGATACATGCGCTGGCCTGGGCCTTCTTGGGCGCGGCCGTCTGGCGAGCGATTCTTCTGGAGCACAAGGTAAAGTTTCCGCAAGGCTTGGTTGTAGCTGCGGCGATGGCGGTGCTCAGCCTCTGCGCGCCGGTATCCATTTCAGTTCTCGGCACCACATTTGCCGATCTCACGATGGCGGCCATGATCAGCGCGGTCCTGCTGATCCGTCTGCCAACAGGTTTCAAGGTGCGACCATGGCGCGGCGCCCTGACCGGCGTGATCCTGGGCGTTGGCGTCGGATTGAAACCGACAATTCTTCCGCTTTGCCTGGCATATGGAATTATCTTCTACGCGATGCTGGCGATGCTCAACCGGCCGGTAAAGGCGGCTGCAGAATTCCTGGCCTTCGGCATCGCGGCAGCGGCGGCGACGCTGATGGTGGCCGGGCCGTGGGCGCTTGAAGTGATGAAGGAGACCGGAAATCCGATCTTTCCTTACGCCAATGACTTCTTTGCTTCTCCATTCGTCCCGGCCGTCGCAATGGCGGACAATCGTTTCGTCCCAGCTTCGCCGAGAGAATGGCTAAGCGTGCCGGCGCGCCTTGCGATCGGCGGTAGCACCATCACCGTCGAATCCTGGGTGCGCGATATCCGTTTTGCTCTGTTCTGGTATGCGCTGGTCCCAGCGCTCGTCGTCTTCGCCGTTTGGCGGCGGGATCGAGCCGCGGCGTTTTTCCGGTCCGCGCCTCGTACGACCTTTCTCTACGCCTTCTTCATCGCAGCCTATTTCGCTTGGGAAGCGACGACCGGAATCCAACGCTATGCGCTGACGCTCGATATCCTCGTCGGCTTTCTGCTGGCCTTGCCGCTTCTTTTTCTGCCGTATCGATGGGCCTGTATCGGCGCCGCTGCGATGGTAGCGCTGCACATCTTCACGCTACGCCCTGTGTTGTGGGACCGCCAGCGCGTGGCCTTTGACCAATCGGCAGCGCCGGGTGCGGGCAAGATCATTGCCCAGGATGCGCTGATTTTCATTTCTCGGGAATCCTTGAACGACACGCCGAAGGGCTTTCTCGTCGATTATTTCGGGCCTGGCAGTCGATTTGTGATGCGTTCGCACTTTGAGCCGGGGTTTGCGCTCGACACCGGCGCCGCCGGCCCGTTCGCTCACCAGGTACGAACGCTGCTGGCGCGCCCGTGGCAAAGTGGTGTCTGGTTCGTGACCGATGTTGCACCGGATGTCGGCGCACGCAATTACTTTGACGGTTACGGACTGACACTTACCTCGGACTGCAGAGGAATCACGACTTGGGCGGCGCCGCAGTTGGTGATGTGCAGGGTCTCGCAAACAGGAGCGCCATGATGCCACTGACATACCAACTCGAACCAGGATCTTCGCCAACCCTTGAGACGCCGTCGATCGCCGTCCTGATTCCCTGTTACAACGAGGCAGCGACGATCGCCGATGTGGTGATGGCGTTTCAGGCCGCGCTGCCGGACGCCCTGGTCTATGTCTATGACAACAACAGCCAAGACGACACGGCCGACGTCGCCCGTCACGCAGGAGCCATCGTCCGCTCCGAGACAGCGCAGGGTAAGGGAAACGTCGTCCGCCGCATGTTCAGCGACGTCGAGGCCGACATCTATGTGATGGTCGACGGAGACGGGACTTATGAAGCGGCTGAGGCACCGGCTCTGGTTGAAGCGCTGATTCAAGGCCCCTTCGACCTTGTCAACGGCGCCCGCGTTCCGACACATCAGGCCGCCTACCGGCGCGGCCATGTATTCGGCAACAAACTGCTGAACGGCGTGGTCGCCTGGCTGTTTGCATCGCCGGGTCGGGACATGCTCTCGGGCTACAAGGTGTTGTCGCGCCGGTTCGTGAAGTCATTTCCTGCCGAAAGCCGCGGCTTCGAGACCGAGACCGAGCTTCTCATTCACGCCGTGGAGCTGCGGGTGCCCTGCTGGGAAGTGCCCGTCGCCTATCGCGAACGGCCTTCGGGTTCATTCAGCAAACTGAAAACCATCCGTGACGGATTGCGCATTCTCCGGTTCATTGTCTATCTGGTCAAGAAAGAGCACCCGCTTCAGTTCTTTTCGCTGGTGGCGCTGGCGTGCGCCGTGGCGTCGATCGCGCTTGGCGCGCCGGTCGTGCTCGAGTATTTCGACACCGGGCTGGTGCCGCGTCTGCCCACCGCTGTCCTCGCCGTGGGAGTCATGCTGACCGGACTGTCGTGCCTTTTTGCCGGGCTCATTCTCGACGTGGTATCGGAGAGCGAGCGCAGCGCCAAGAGGCGAGCCTATCTGAGCCACCCGGCCCCCGCTGCACTGTCTGCGGCGGCTCGGCGATTGCGCTCGGCGAAGTTCCGTTGATCGCGCGTCGCTTGGTCTCGTTCACGATCGTCGGGACCGTTGGGTTTGCGGTCGACGCGCTTGTGCTGGCGGCCGCCATTCACCTTTTGGGTCTGCCGCCGACCTGGGCGCGCATTCCTTCATTTCTGTGCGCCTTGACGGCCACTTATTTCGGCAACCGCTTTTTCACCTTCGCCCAGGGCAAGCGGCCGGCTGCCGCCCGGTTCTTCCACTATGTGGCGGCCAGCGGCTTTTCCAATGTACTCAATCTCGCCATCTATGCCTTGTCGCTCGCGCTCTTGCCGCCCCTGACGTTCGCGCCATTCGCGGCTCTGGTCCTGGCAACCGCCGTCAGCATGGGCGCCAGCTTCTGTCTTTACAGCACGTTTGTTTTTGGCGGCTCATCTCATCCGCGCGGGGCGACGATTGACGGCAGGGACCCGTAAGGCGCCGCAGAACAAAGAGGACGTCGCGATGGTTCAACAAATCGAGGAGTCCTACTCGGGAACCGAGTTGCTGGCAGTCAACGAGCATGCGCTCGCCAATTACAACGCGTGGATCGTCAAGCAATTCGTGCGCTACTTTCGCAAGAGCGCTTCGACCGGAAACGCGGTGCTGGATTTCGGGGCTGGCATCGGAACGTTGAGCGTGATCTTTGAAATAGAGAGTGGCGTTCGTCCGCTCGCGGTCGAGATCGATGTGAATCAGCGGGTCACGCTGCGCGACCGCAGTATCGAGACGTATGCGTCGCTTGCCGATCTCCCGCGGCCGATGGATTTCATCTACTCATCGAACGTTCTGGAACACATTCCTGACGATGTCGCCGCCCTGGCCGCGCTGCGGGATACGCTCGTCGCCGGCGGAAAGATCGCGATCTTCGTGCCGGCGTTTGAGAGCATCTGGACCGCGCTCGATGATCGGGTCGGACATCATCGGAGGTACACCACGGCGAGCCTGAAGGAGAAGCTGGCGGTGGCCGGCTTCGAGGTGGAATCGATCAGGTACTGCGACTCGCTCGGCTTCTTGCTCGCGTTTCTTTATAAATTTATTGGCGATACCTCAGGCGAACCAAGCAGCACGTCGCTGAAAATCTTTGATCGAGCGGTGTTTCCGGTGAGCCTTCTCGTCGACAAGATAACGAGCCGGCTCTTTGGCAAGAATGTGCTGGCGCTCGCGCGACGGATTTAAAATTAGTTACGCGTCTTAGCTGGGGCGCCCCAGCGATGAAATGTTTCCCACGACCTCATCCTGAGGAGCATCGCGAAGCGATGCGTCTCGAAGGATGGGCCCGGTCTTGCTGTTACCCACCCTTCGAGACGCGGCCCTGCGGGCTGCTCCTCGGGTGAGGTTGTTTCTGCCCTACCGGATCGCCGGCTCGTCGCGTTCCTGGGCGAACTCTTCGGCGGCGACGGCGAAGTTCAGGTTCTGGCCGGCCTTGAAGAAGAAGGTCGTGATGCCGAGCAGGTGGCCGCGGGCGTCGAACAGGCCGCCGCCGGACGAGCCCTGCGAGATCGGCGCCGAGGTCTGGATCACCCGGCCATGGTTGAACACGCGCTTGGACGAGACGATGCCCTCGGCCACCGTGAGCTCGAGCCCTTGCGGCGTACCGATGGTGACGGCGCGCTCGCCGACCTTGATGTCCTCATAGGGTCGCACGGTGACCCATGTCGGCAGCTTGGCGGTGGCGCGCAGCACGCAGCGGTCGGCGTCGGCGTTCTTGGACACGACCTTGGCGGTCTGTTCGTCCTTGGCGCGCACGATCTTGACCTCGTCGAATTCGCCGACCACGTGGCAGTTGGTCAAAAGCTCGCTGTCGCTGATCGCCACGGCCGATCCCAGCCCGCGCTCGGTCTTGACCTTGTAGACCGCGCCCGCCGCCTTCTCGAACACCTCGTCGGCGCGCAGATCCTCGCCGGTCCTGGTCTCGAGCTTGAGCGCATCGGTCTTGCCCGTGAGGTCGACGGCGGACGTGGGCGATGCCTTTGGCTTGGTCGTGGCCTTGGCCTGGGGTTGCGGATGGGTATCCTGCTCGTCGTCGAAGCCTGAGGGCGCGAGCGGCAGGTCCTCGACCGTGGGGCGCGGCCGGACGGTCGGATCGGGCATGTGCAGTATCTTGAGGCTGGTCGACATGGCGTTGAACAGGCCGGGGTGCTTGGCCAGCATGTCGACCGAAGCCGCCATCTCGGTCGAGACCGAACCCGAGGGATGGCAGGTGACGCTCACGAAGGCGTTGGTCTCGCCGCGCCGAAACAGGGCGACGAACCAGTTGTCCTGGCGGGCGCGAAAGGTCGCCTTGCCGGTCGTGCGCTGGTAGGCGCCGTCGAGGCTCTGGCAGTTCGGATAGCCGAGATGGACGGCGAGCGATTGAATGACCTCGCCGGCGCCGTGATAGAACAAGGTGTTGCCCTCGGTGCGTGGCGGGCCGAACGTCACCAGCTTCGCGGGAAAGCCGACGGCGATACCCACGGCCTGATCACGCAGCACGGACCAGCCGACATCCTCGCGTTCCTTCAGGCCGTCCGAAACGAGTTCGACCCTCTGCTCGTCCGGCAGCTTGGCGGTGAGCGGATGGCCCTTGGATTTCTGCCAGGCTTGGGCGGCCTTGAGCACCGCGGCGTCGAGCTCGCCGCGGTAGACCGACTGGAGATGGCCGGTCCACATCAGGGCCATCCGGACGTCGCCGGGCGTGATCGCGTCCGCCGGCGGCGGACTGTTCCATCGGTATTGGAAGACCCCCTGCTGGGCGAAGGCCGCGCCGCCGGCCGCGGTCAAGGCCGCGCTGGCCAACGCCAGGCCACACAAGGCACGAAGGAATGCAAAGAGGGCAGGCACAACGATCCTCCCGCCCCATCTTCATCGATGCACGCGATCCGGCCCACCTCGCGATTGTATCAAAAGCGTACGACGGATCAGAGCGCCCCAGCTCCACCATCACGACATCCGTGCCGCCGCTTCGGCATTGGCCTTGCTGCGGCTTGCCAGCAGCGGCGCCAGCCGCTCGCGCAGGCGCTTGACCCGCTCGGCGCCGGCCTTCTCGGGCGAGCCCGAGTCGAAGGGCGGCTGGGGATCGTATTCGAGCACGAGCTGGATCGACTTGGCGGCCTCTTCGCCGGCCAGCTCGGCGGCGACGGTGAGGCCGAAGTCGATGCCGGCGGTGACGCCGCCGCCCGAGATGCGATTGCGATCGCGCACCACCCGCTCGGCGACCGGGATGGCGCCGAAATCCTTCAGCATGTCGCGCCATGCCCAGTGGCAGGCTGACCTGTAGCCCTTGAGCAGGCCGGCGGCGCCCAGCACCAGCGAGCCGGTGCACACCGAGGTGACGTAGCGCGCGCCCGCCGCCTGCTTGCGGAGAAAGTCGAGCGTCTCGGGGTCGGTCATCAGGGCGACCTGGCCGCCGCCGCCCGGCACGCAGATCACGTCGAGCTGCGGGCACTCGGCGAAGCTGGTCGTGGGCACGATCGAGAAGCCGCAATCGGTCGGCACCGGATCGCGCGTCTTCCAGATCATGTGCAGCTTGGCGCCGGGCACGCGGCACAGCACCTGGGCCGGCCCGGTCGCATCGAGCTGCGTGACGTCGGGATAGAGCAGGATGCCGATCTGGACGGGCTCAGCCATGGGTGTCTCCTTTGCTGCGGCGAAGCTAGGCCGATGCTGCGCTGGCAGAAATGACAAAATAGGTCTATTTTCTGCCAATGCCTTAAGCCGCACCGCGTCTTCATCCTGGCCTACGAGGGCTGCCAGCTCCTCGACGTCAGCGGTCCCGCCGCCGTGTTCGGCGCGGCCAACGAAGCCAGCGCGCGCCCGGTCTACGACCTGCGGATCGTCTCGCCCGACGGCGCCGCCGTTGCCTCCAATGCGGGTGTGGCGATCGAGAGCCGACGCATCGGCGGCCAGCCCGACACGCTTTTGGTCGCGGGTGGTTCGCTCGGTCTTCGGGCGGTGATGGCGCGCCAGGATGTGCGGCGCTGGCTCCGCAAGGTGGCGCCCAGGACGCGACGCTACGGCTCGGTCTGCACCGGCGCCTTCGTGCTGGCGGCGGCGGGGCTTCTCGACGGCAAGCGGGTGGCGACGCACTGGGCGAGCTGCGATCGCCTGGCCGACGGTTTCCCGGCGCTCACCGTCGACGCCGATTCGCTCTACGTCGTCGACGGCAAGGTGTGGACATCGGCCGGCGTCACCACCGGCATCGACATGGCGCTCGCCCTGGTCGAGGCCGATCTGGGCGCGGCCACCGCCAACCTGATCGCCCGCCACTTCGTGCTCTATGCCAGGCGGCCGGGCTACCAGTCGCAATTCAGCCCGCTCCTGCAGGCGCAGACCGCGGCCGAGGCGCCGTTCGCCCAGCTGATCGACTGGATGCAGGCCCATCTCGACCAGCCGCTCGACGTGCCCGCGCTGGCGGCGCGGGCCGGGCTTTCGGAGCGCAGCTTCTACCGCAAGTTCACCGAGGCCACCGGCAAGACGCCGGCGCATTTCGTCGAGGGGCTCAGGCTCGACGCGGCGCGCACGCTGCTCGCCCAGGGCCTGCCGCTCAAGGCGATCGCCGGCAAGGTCGGACTGTCCGCGCCGGGCCGGCTCGGCCACGCCTTCGAGCGGCGCTTCGGCATGGCGCCGTCGCTGTTCCGCGAGATGCACAGAGCAGCGTGAGGCCGGGCGGCGTGAGCGCCCGCGGTCCGCTACATGCTGCCGCCGCTGCCGCCGCCCATACGCTGCATGTCCTCGTCGTGACGGCGCTCCATCTCGTTGACTGCCGGGTCTGACGGCTTGCCCGCGGTGACGCAGCCACAGAGCTGCAAGAGGATCAAAGCGGCGAGGACCGTGACGGATCGAAGCGACATCTTCGCCTCCCTCGTTCCATACGCAGCATTGCAGCCGGATGCGCGGCCGCCCAATCACGAGTGCGCTAGCGGCGGCCTAGCCGGTGACATCCTTGTCGGGTGGCTCACTTTGCTCGGGATAGGCGCTTTCCCGGGGCGGCCGCAGCGCCGTGCCCAGGATGCCGGCGACGATGAACGCGCAAATCGTCAGGAGCGCGAGAAGCCAGTTGGGCACAAGAGTGGACTCGGCCAGGAAGCCCAAGCCCACGATCAGCCACTCGGCAACGACGGTCCATAGGCCAAGAAGATAAAGTGCCGGTGCTGCCAGCACGGCAATGATCGCGGCGGTGACTAGATTTCTTCGCACGGTATGCGGCGAACTCTTCTTGATGATGGGAGGATGAATAGCACCTCGTGGTCGCCCGCGTCATGCCGGGAAGGGCTCGAAGATGATAACGTGCATGTCGCTGAAGCTTGCAATGGAAGGGAGACATGATATGCGGCGCTTGTTGCTTCTGGCGATCCTCGCGTCGCTTCTGTGGGGCCGCGTCGCCGCGGCGCAGGACAGATTTCCCGGAACAGCATGGGACCACGTGCCGCCGGCGCAATCCGGCTGGTCGGAAGCCGCGCTGGCCGACGTGCAGGACTGGTCGAAGGAGATCCATTCGACCGCCTTCATGGTGGTCCACCGCGGCGTCGTGGTGGCGGAATGGGGCGAGACGGCCAAACGCACCGAGCTCGCGTCGGTGCGCAAGAGCCTGCTTAGCGCCTTGATCGGCATCGCGGTCGCCGAACGGAAGATTTCCCTGGACAGCACGCTGGCTCAGCTCGGCATTGACGACAATCCACCCTCGCTCACCGAGGTCGAGAAGCAGGCGACGGTGCGCATGCTGCTGGAGGCGCGGTCGGGTGTCTATCACCCGGCGCTCTACGAGACGCCAGCCATGGCGAAACGGCGACCGGCGCGCGGCAGCCACGAACCCGGCTCGTTCTGGTACTACAACAACTGGGACTTCAACGCGCTCGGCACGATCTACGAACAGGCGACGGGAACAGGCATCTACGATGCGCTGGACCGGCTGATCGCCAAGCCGATCGGGATGCAGGACTACCGGCCGCAGGACGGCGTTTATTTCCCGGGCGCCGATTCGATCCATCGTGCCTACCCGCTGCGCATGAGCGCGCGCGACCTCGCGCGATTCGGCGTGCTGTATTTGAACAAGGGCGCCTGGGCTGGCAAGCAGGTCGTGCCGGCTGACTGGGTCCGCGAAAGCACGCAACCCTACTCGGAGGAACCTCGCCTCGGGCTCGGTTATGGTTATCTGTGGTGGACCGCGCCGCCGACGCCGGTGCCGGGCGGGATTCCGGAGGGGACCTTCATTGCGTGGGGAGCTGGCGGCCAGCACGCGTTCGTCATTCCCGCCTACGATCTCGTGATGGTGAATCGGGTCGATCGCGACCAGCAACTGCCGGAACCGAAAGTGTCCGAGGTCAAGCAGCTGCTCAGCCTGACGTTGAAGGCCGGTCCCTTCGGTCGCTGAGTGACAGCACTGCCTGCACGCGCGGGCGAGCGCGATTTTCCGAGGTCCCTACGGTACGCAAGTATTATCTGATCGCACGCCTCTTGACAGGATTGAGCAATGTTGTGGCGTATTCCTGCCGGCACCTTTGCAGGAATTGCACCTGGACCCGATGGCAGACCGGCCCCTAATGTTGGAGACCACTCCCCGACGACCAGAGTTTCGGCAACCAGAGTTTCGGCGCCGCCTAGTGCCGCAGCCTGAGGCTGCTCACCACCAGCGCCGTGGCGGCGAAGCCCGCGGCCAGCCAGAGCGCCGCGCGGGCGGCGTCGACGGCGCCGCCGCTCGAGAAGTCGAACAGGCTGAATACCAGGGCGACCAGCGCGGCGCCCACCGTCTGGCCCAGGGTGCGGGCGGTGGCGATGATGCCGCCGGCGCTGCCGCTCCTCTCGCGCGGCACGGCGTTCATCATCAGCCGGTTGTTGGGCGAGGCGAAGATGCCGAAGCCCGCGCCGCACAGCACCAGCCGCCACATGATGTTGGCACTCGAGGGATCGGCTGGCAGCAGCGCCGTCAGCGCCAGGCCCGTGCTCATGAAAGTGAGTCCGATGGCGCCCAGGAGGCCGGCGTGATGGCGGTCGGCCAGGCGGCCGGCAATGGGCGCGATGCTGGCCAGCGCCAGCGGCCAGGCGGTCAACAGGATGCCGGTGTCGCTGGCGCTCTTGCCCAGCACAGTGTGGAAGTAGAACGGCAGGCTGACGAAGGCCAGGCCCTGCGCCGCGAAGGTGCACATCGCGGCGGTGATCGAGAGCGCGAAGATCGGCCGCTTGAACACGTCGATCGGCATCATGGGATCGGCGAGCCTCCTCTGGCGCCAGACGAACAGCGTACCCAGCACGAGGGCGAGGATGAGCTCGGTGGCGATCACCGGACGGCGATGGCCGTGCGCCATGCCGTCGATGCCGAAGATCAGCAGGCCGAAGGTGAGGCCCGACAGGATCGCCGAGATCACGTCGAACGGCCGGTGGATGTGCGTGGTGTGCGGCAGGAAGCGCTCGGACAGCGCGAAGGAGATGATGCCGAGCGGCGCGTAGACGGCGAACAGGATCGGCCAGGAGGTGATCGAGAGCAGCGCCGCGCCGATCGACGGCCCGGCGGCGAGCGAGGTCGCGACCACGGTGGTGTTGAAGCCCAGGCCGCGGCCCAGCATGGTGCGGGGATAGATCGCGCGCACCAGCGCCGGCTGGACGGACATGATGGCCGCGCCGCCCAAGCCCTGGAAGGTGCGCCCGAGCAGGAGCCAGGGCAGCGAGGGCGCGAAGGCGCAGCCGATCGAGGCCAGCGAGAACAGCACCAACCCGAAGCGATAGATGTGGCGG
>Ga0210402_10001423_pt1 | contig 24700 bp, 47 predicted proteins | sample IncBWC7MmetaG_FD_161055 | JGI IMG/M metagenome (GOLD analysis project Ga0210402, IMG submission 161055) | Forest soil microbial communities from Barre Woods Harvard Forest LTER site, Petersham, Massachusetts, United States - Inc-BW-C-7-M | ecosystem: Environmental > Terrestrial > Soil >... | reverse complement strand
TTGGGGCGAACGGTTACCCGCACGCACTCAACGCTTACACCATCGTCGACGAAATGCCGCAGGTGCCTGGGCTTCCGTCAATGGATCCGATTCTGGGTCAACTGATCGAACAGCAACAGAACTTTTTTGTTGTGCTCGATCCGACGATCACGGGTTCGGCTGCATTCACGACAAGCGCAGCGGCTCCAGCGACTCAGTTCGTAGGGACAGGGCTTAACGTCCATGTCTACCTGGAAGGAATTTTGATGAGGGCAGTTCTTTAACTCTCAGCAAAAGCATTCTGGGATTTACGCCGGGGCGCGCATGGCAGCAGTTTTACGCGCAGCTTTTAGTTCGCGGTGTGTCTGCACGTGGCAGGGATTGCACAGCGGAAGCACGTTGCGGACGACGTTCTTACCACCATCGGCAAGGGGTTTGATGTGGTGCAGTTCAAGTTTTCGACGACGACGACAACGAGCGCAGCGATGTTGATAGCGGCGCAGCTTTGCCTCCCATTGCTTGGTGGTGAGGGTACCTCCGTTTTGGCGAAGGCGGGCGCGGCGTATCGCAGTGTTCTTCTGTTTGTTGCGAACGCCATGCGGTGTGCGTTCCCAGTTTCTCCGGATTTTGAGGCGACGTTCGCGATTCTGTTTCGCCCATTGCGACGCTCGGCGAAGCACCTCTTTGCGATGCTTCTTGTACCAGCGCTGCTGATACTGCTGTGCCTCAGCTTTGTGCTTGCGATAGTACAGGCGCTGCGCTTTCCGGCATTTCTTCAAATGTTTTCGGTAGTAAGCGCGAGTGTACTGGCGATGCCGGCTGCGATGTTCTGCGCGCCACTCTTGCGAGAGTTTGCGAAATTTGGTGGGGTCTTTTCGGTATTGAGCCTTTACGGGCACGCGGAATTTTACCACCACATCAAGAAAGGAGTTCAACCTTGGACCCAACACAAGTGGATGATCAGTTCGAGCGCCAGTGGTTTAATTACACGCTCGACCGTGTCGTGCCGGCGAATGCTGTGCAGGATGCGAATCAGTTACAAATCCTCACAGACGCGGATTAACAACCTGGTCCGCGAAAAATTCTCTCTGATTGACTTGGACGGTGAGATTCCCAACAAGGCCGAAGGCGCAAGCCACGGTGAACGACTGAGCGAGAGAACATCCGCAAGGATGATGCGACAGTCTGGACTCATGGGAATGATGAACCATGAGAGAGCGGCAGAAATGTCCGCTCCCGCCCTGTAGGGGCGAGTAACAACTTCGTTTGAGTGGTGGTGGTTGATTGGTTCCCGTACCTCGGGCCTGCTGAAAGTGCTCATCAAGGAAGCGGCGACGGGCCGTGACTTCATCGGCACGACGGCTTCGGCAGTCTCTGGCGCGGGCGCATTCAACGGCATCAATTTCGATCTGCTCTGCGGTACCGCAGCGGCGGTTGCAGCGTTTCCGCTGGCGGTTCCCTTTGTCATGCCGGCGACGCGCACGTACTCCGTCTATTTCACGGATACGTCGGCCGCACCAAACACGGTCGAACTGGTGTTCTCCGGTTTCAAGCTCTGGCAGAAGCCGAAACAGTCGTAAGAAAGGCGCGATGCGTCAGGCGAATCTTAAATCGCTGCGGGCTGAGTTCATCAACCCGTATACCCGCTTCATCCCACTCAAGGGATGGCAGGCGGACGTCTACCGCATGGCGGAGAACATTCCGCCCGGGCTCGAGGGCTATCAGCCTCGCTGGGAAGTGGTGAATGCGGTCATCCTGGCGCAGCAATCGCTCGAGGTGAAAGTCGACATCATGACCGGCTTTCATTTGATGGCGGTGCTGGGGAGCGCGACAACCAACACGCTCGGTGGATTCCGGACGCAGTTTTATGACGCGATCAAGAAGCGGCGCTTTCACGATCGCCCGGTGCAGTTCCCGCAGCTGGGCGGGAATTCCGGGTCGCCGTTTTTCCTGCGCGAACCGTATCACTTCGATCTGCCACGGTCGCAGATGCTGCTCATCCTGCAGAACATGGAAATCGTAACCAACACGGTGCAGATTGTGCTCTACGGAGTGGCTGCACCATTTCAGGGGACGCTGAGCAATGAGTACTGACGACGTAGCCGCGCAGACCATCCAGCGGATCACGCTCCCGCTAAACCTCTTCCCGCCGGATCGGTGGACGAATCTCGACGTCAGCAATTACGTGGCGCTGCCGGCGCAGGCCGCGCAAGCGACCGTGATTTCGTTTCAGGTGCCACTCGGCCAGCATGGCATCGTAAAGAAAATCGCCAACAACTTCGTGGGCGGTGGATGGGTCGAAGGTTCGGCTGGGATTGTTTGGCAGATTCTGGTCGATGGCGCACCCCCGCCGGGCACAACGTCTTACGACAACATTCTCACTTCGCTTGGCAATCCTTCGAATCCAGTCGAGATTGCCGGCTTCCGTATTTTCGAAAATCAAATTCTCACCCTGGTGGTGAAAAACATCAACATCGTTGTCGCTGGGCAGCTTTCCGGCGGGCGCTTTGTGGGCTGGCTCTATCCCCGCGACATGGAGGATGACGGCATATGGCTCTAAAGCGACTGTGTGCGGCGTTTGTTGTTGTGTTGGCTCTGGCGCTCGCGGTGAGTGCGCAGAACCTGACGGCAGTATCGGCGACGGTCACGGATCCGAATGGCATTCCTTATGCGAACGGCACGGTGTTATTTACGCTGGGACCTCTGCCATTCACCACGTCGCCGACGTTGCCCACCACACCTCCGACTCCTGTAGCTGGAACGCTTGGCCCGTTTCCTCTCTCTATCGCCGGCGTGTTGAATGTGAACCTACCAAGCAATGCAGCGATCACTCCGGGGTCGACGCAATGGACTCCAACTGTTTGCTCGCAAGCTGGTAGCGGCCATCTCGATCAACCGATAGCGGGAAATTGCTTCACCGCGGCCGCGATCACAATCTCTGGAGCATCGCAGGATATTTCGGTGCAACTTGCGGCAGCGGCGCTGCCATTGATCCAGCGCGTTAACGTGGGCCGACTCTTTAGCGCCTTGCCGGCTGCTGGAACGAGCTCGCTTACAGCGACGACGATGGTCACGGCTCCCACGATTCCGGCCGCGGGGACAAGTTATCGGTTATCCGGATACATCAGTCAGACCGTGCTCGGTGCCAGCTGCGCGGGCAACACCACGATTGTGCTGAACGCGATTTTTCAGGACCCGGCTGCAGCGGCGCCACAGACGTCGGGCATGGCCACGTTTACCGTCACCACGAATGGAACGCTTGGCATCGTGCCAATTACAGCGGAATTAGGGAATCCCTTCATGATCCGCGCGAAGGCGGGCACAGTGGTGCAGTATTCGACAACCTACACGCCGGGCGGATCATGTTCACCGGCGCCGGCGGTGCAGGTTTATCCCGTTTTGGAGCAAATGTAAAACCATGAAACGCTTGCTGCTCATCGTCGCCTTATATGCCATCTGTGCGCTGCGCTGCGAAGCCCAATTTATCGGCTATGTGTCGATCCAAACGACGCAGCAAAACGTCTTTACGAATCAGGCAGCGAATGCTGTAAGTGCCTCACTGACAAATCTCGGACAGGGTGCGCATTTTCTGGTCATCTGCAACAACGCGTTTGTTGGCACGGTTAGTCTCGAGTCGAGTTCAGATGGAACCTTTGCGGCGCCAAATTCGATTGCATCTGCCAGCTACGCACTGCCGGCCGGGCCTGGTGACACGGGCTGTCATACGCTGCAGGCGGGTGGTTACTACCCAGCGGTGCGGGCGCGCATCACGAATTTCTCCACCGGCACCACTACAGTTACATACTCATCGGTGGGCGGGCCGATTAGTTTCGCGCCGGCGGCGCTGAATTCGCAAGGGCCAACATCGCCCATTGCCTGCGATTTTGAGATCGGCCCCTCGGCGATTTCGCAGAATACCGCTGCAAGTAGTTTGCAGGTGGGCATCGCCGGGCAGAAACTTTATGTGTGCGCGATCACGATCAGTTTCAATGCAGCGACAACGGCCGGACAGATTCAATTTTTAAGCTCCTCTGGTAGCTGCCTAGCGGCGACGCAGGCCTTTACATTGAACATCACGGCGAGCACTCCGCAGATTGTGCATCTGATCGGTGGCCCTGGTGGCCTGTTTCGTTTAGCGCCTGGCCAGCAGTTGTGTGTGGCAACGGGTGCAATTACAGCGCAGTCGTTGCTGCAAATTTCGTTTACGCAGTTCTGATGGCGCGGAAAAGGGCAGTCAATCGTGTGGTCTCGCTCTGGCATGACGGGCATAACGTCGGCGTGATCAGCACGACAGATGATGATTTCCTCGAGCACTTAAAGGAATGGGCGAAGCGCAAGGGCTACACGATCAGAGAGGGTCCGGAAGAACATGAAACCTAACCTGGTGCACGTCCTGATCTATAGCGCGGGCTGGATTCTGTTCGTAGCCGCACAGGCGTACAACTCCGTGCGCTCTTCCGCTAACGGGCTCTATGGCTGGGATGGCTATCTGCGCTGGCTCAAACTGCAGGCGGTCAACCTGGCGACGCGGGTTTTTTTCTGCGCGATTCTGTTTGGCTGGGTCATGCAGCTGGTCACGTCGAAGATTCAATCGGCAGGCCTCGGCCTCGAGTCGAATGCAATCGCCGGGATTGCCGGCTACGCGGCGAATGCGCTGCTTTATCAGGCTTTCGGTTTGCTGCCATTCCTGCGCGTCGAAGTGCAGGACCTGGCACCGCCGGCCAACGCGCAAGTTGTTCCCGTTGCACCATCTGCACCGCCACCATCGGAGACACGCTCATGAGAAAACGAATTTTGCTTGTGGTCGTCGCGGCGGCCTTAGGTACCTTAGGTTGTATCCACAAGACAGGCGGCGCGGTCACTCCGTGGGAGAAGGTCCACACCTACAACGCGGCGCTCGCTGAAGCGAACAATGCAGTCGAGAAGGGCGCAGAAGCGGTCGCAACTTCAGGACTCGCATCGCCGCAAGAGATGGCGCCCATGATCAACTGGACGGGAGAGGTGGCGATGCTGCATCAGCAGATCACGTCCATTTTGGCGCAGGGACAGGCGACGCAGCCCAACATCGCAAGCGTGAAAGCGCTGGTCGATGTGGTTAAGAGGTCGATGACGACGCTTCCACCATCGTCGCTAGGATTGAAAAATCCGAAATCTGCACAGCTTTTCCAGAATGATGTAGCGAACATCGGCACGCTGGCGGATTCCGTGCTCGCCGCACTTCAGGCAGTCGGGGGTACTCCATGACACCGCAGTTGATCGAAGAAATTGTCGCGCTGATTGTGCAGCTGGGTCCGCTCGGCGTGGAACTGTTCGTAAAACTCGAGGGTCTGCTGAACCTGGGCCCAGACGAAAAGAAGAACATTGCGAACGCGATCGCCTCGGCGCAGGCCGCGGACCAAGACACCATCAACCGGGTGGCGGACTGGATGAAGGCGAACGGCTTTCAGCAATCGGTGACGTTTGCAGCGGTACCGGTTGCGCCGTCGACGGACGCACCTAAATAGAAAGGTGCATGAGTGCGTGGCCAATGAATGGCAGCAGCAGGTGTGTACCGTGTGTTGGTACAACGATCAGGATGCGCGGCCGAAGATGTGCTTTTACTGTCCGGTATGCGATGCCTGGATCTGTGAACGGGATGCGGATGCCTGGGGCCGCCGGGCGGTGGCGAGCGCAAAGCGGATCGCGGAGCAGATGAGGGCGTGAACGAGGACAATATCCGGGCGGAACTGGCCAGACTGACGGCTCTTCTTCCGGGGGAGACCGACTCCGGAATCCGTCGCGCGATCGAACATCGGATTGCGGAGCTTGAAAGGGACCTGGAAAAGATTCGAGAGAAGGAAAGGAAACCATGATCTCCATCATTCTGCTCGTGTTCGCGTTTGTGTTGGCGTGCCTCGCGGCTCGCAATATCGGCGCGCCTAGCTGGTCGCTCGGATGGGCCGCGATGGCTTGTTTCTTCCTCAGCTTGTTGCTGGGTAGCGCTGGGCTTGGGGCGCACTGGCGTTAAAAGGAGTCGCATGCTTTCACCTGCGGTGATGTTTATCGAATCCGCGATCGATGACTTGAAAAATGTTCCGCAGAATATCGCGGACAGTCAGAAGCGCGAACTGTACAGCCTAGGCGATGCTCGCGCGGAAAAGGCGGGCGCTTCCGGGGTTACTACAGATTTCACGGCTGGCTATGTGCTTGGATTGCAGACGGCTCGCGTAATTCTAGCGGGCAGCGCGGCGCTCGTGATGAAAGGCGTGGATCCGAAAGACGTGCTGTGAAACCGGGAGAGGCAAAAGTCGGGCAGAAGGTGCGCACGATCGTCGCGTTTGCGGCCTATCCGGAAGTCAAAGTCGGAACAAATGCGACGGTGATCGAAGTTATGGCGCAGAAAGACGACGGGGCAACGGATGTACTGATCGTGCATCCGCACACCTGGATGAACAAGAAAGTGATGCCGTGCACCGCGGCGGACGTGGAGCTCGTTTACTAAATTGGCCTTTCTTCTCGAGGTGGCGATCATCGACGGCGGGGATGACACGGTCAAAGTCGTGCATCAGTTCTTCGGGGTGACGGAGCGCGAAGTCGAAACCTACAAGCGGGAGCACTTATCCGGCTGCGAGTACTTCCGCACCGCGGAGCGCGAGGGGCGGACGATCGAGGACCTTGAGGAAATCGACGCGAGCGAACTGCCGACCGCGGAGGATTACGAGCTCGAGGAGGAGGAGGGCGCATGAAACTCGAGATACCGCAACTGATCGCGCTGGCTGCGGGCGCTGGTTTTGTGGGCGACGACTTAACGACAGCCGTGTCGATCGCGCTGGCCGAATCGGGCGGAGACCCAAACGCCTACAATCCCGAGCGCGCGGCGAACACTCCGCAAGGCGCGGGCTCGTTTGGACTCTGGCAGATCTATCTCAAAGCGCACCCCGAGTACAAAGGGCAGAACCTGTTTGACCCGCAACTGAACGCATCGGCGGCGTTTGCGGTTTACAGTTCCGCCGGCAATTCCTTCCGTCCATGGTCCACATTTGGAAACGGGGCATACCTGGCGCACGTCGACACGGTGAACGGAATCATTACCGCTTCGCAGGACACGACGGCGAGCGACGGCGGACCGGTTCCGGGCGATGGGGGAATGCTGGGAATGGCCATCGTGGGCGCGCTCGCGCTCTGGCTGGCGATGAAGTACTTCGGGTGAGCGGATGCGGCGGGCTCTTGCCATCTTCCTCTTTGTCGCGCTGGCTGGTTCTGCGGCAACGGCGCAATTCACTACAGTTTCAGGCACCGTCACGGATCCGAATGGGCTGCCCTATGCGAACGGTACCATCTCGGCCGCGCTAGTCATCAGCGGTTCGCCCACGCTCGGCGGGATCGCCTACACTCCGCCGACGCAACCGACCGGCCTAAACACAGCCGGCTCCTTCACGATGCGACTGGCGGACAATACACAACTCTCGCCTGGTGGCAGTACCTGGAGTTTCACAGTGTCGTGCGCGGCTGGGTGCATTCCTGTTTCTGGTGGCAAGGGTCCGGTTAGCTTCACGGTCACGGGCGTCACCATCTCAGGAGTATCGCAATCGATCACGGCGACATTGACAGCTGCAGCCCTTGCGCTCTCTAACGCTTCAGGGGGTGGACTTCCTGCCAACCCGGTCAATTCCGTTCAATTCAACAATGGGGGCGCGTTCGGTGGCGATGCGAACCTGACATGGAATAACTCAACCAAGCAACTCCAGTATGGAACCTCGGTTGGACCGTCCACGTTTTCTATTGCGAGCAATGCCTATATCACAGGCTTTCCGCTCATCAGCTCTTTCACAACCACCACTGACACCACTTCGACAGTGAATGGACCGCTTGCTCTTCCCAACAATTTTTCCATGGATATCAATCCGGCTACCGGTTCGCAGACAACGGAGGCGTGGACTCTGAACGCGCTGGCGTACACTGACCCCTCAAACAGCAGCACATTCACCAACGAGTTGGTTGGAATGCATGGCGAGTTCGATCACCGCGGCAGCGGATTGGTCACGAATGGATACGGGCTCTCTGGTGAGATTTTTGATATCGGCAGCGGGAACATCACATTCGAGACTGGAGTCCTTGGCAATGCTGGTACCTGGACCGGAAGCACCGGCAACATAAATACTGCGTCGGCGTTTGTTGGTCTTATATGGAATGCTGGGTCAGGCACAATCACGAACGGGTACGGGCTTCACGTCTTTGCCCATACTACTGGTGGCGCAACGGGCACCATCACAAACATGACTGGCATCCAAATCGATGATATCAACGTGACAGGAGTGACCAATCCTCTCGCGATCAACGTCGCCGCCAACGATTCCAATTTGGGCCCGGCGCATACTTCTATCGGACTTTTGAAGATGACTGGGCCTGCCGATGATGCTCATCCAACAATAGGGTTTTACGAAGGTGGAACTTCGAATGTCCCTGGGTTTGAAGTCAACGGCTCAGCTGGTTCTTCTGCCATTATGTACGGCCTCATCGATGGCGTGAAGCTGACAGCTTTGGACTTCAATTTCGGACTCACGATGGTTGACCAGTCCGGGCTCGGCTTTGCAAGCTCGGGCCTCAGTCGAAATTCAGGCTTTTTCCCACTCGCCGCCAGTACGATTGCGGTGGGCAATGGCAACAATGCCGATACCTCTGGAATCCTGGTCGGCAATCACGGTGTTTCCATCGTGGCGTCTCTTGCGCTTACTGCGGGCCAGCCAGTCAAAATAGACACCACTGCAAACAACCAAGTTGTGGTCACAACAACCGCCGATACCGGCGGCGGCATCGCCATAGGCTTTGTTAGAAACAGTCCTGCCGGAGGTGCATCAGCTTTCATTGTCACAACTGGATTCATCAACACGCCGATTTTGGGAACCGGGACTTGCGCAACAGGCAATTTCGTGATTGTTGATACGACGACAAACGGCAGAGTCATGTGCACTGCCACGTACACGGCTGGCACGGTGCTCGGAAAGGCGACGCAAGCACAAATCACTGTGGGGAATGCCGTCAGCGTCGAAGTTGGGCTTCGCTGAAAGATAAACGATGAAAACTACGATCCTTCTTACAATCGCGCTCTATTCCTCTCTTCTCTTTGCCAAAGACAAGGACAAGAAGGATGAAAACGCACCACCTCCTCCACTAACACAGGAGCAAAGAATTGAACTTTTGACGCTGCAGCGCGATGCAGCGGTCCGGGCAGTCGAAGCGCAGCCCTATATCCTGCGGATGCAAGAAGCGAACGAGCGCTATCAAAACAAACTGCGGGAGCGGATGAAAGATGTCGATCAAGGCAAGTGGTCCCTCGACGGCATGACTCTCGAATTCTTGCCGGTTCCTCCGGGTCCACATTCCCCAGCAGCTACTGCGCCGGTTGTACCCAGCGAGAAGAAGCCCGATCCGAAGTGATGACGGGCTCGACATGGAAGTGCTCTAGTGTGCCCTCTGAATCCGCGGCGCTTCCACCTCGTCAACCCGCGGAGGCAAACAGGCGGCGCAGATAGTTCCTGGTTGCGATATAGCAGGCGGTGTTCCATCCGGTTTTCTTAAACCGATTTTCGCACCGCACCGCGATCAACTCTCCGAATGACCCACCGCCTGATCGTCTATGACGTAGTACTGCGGCCTTTGTCGCTCGCCGATAATCGCGGGCAATGACAATACGCCTCATCGTACCGGATTCAACTTTGTGACGGTGCGGCTTCGGCCGTCCAGCCTGATCACAGAGAGAATCGGCCGTGATGGAATGGCGCAAACTAGCTTGGCCTCGAGATGCGCGGCGCTTCCACGTCATCCGGGATGAAAACAATCTGCATGGTGAGAATCTTCCGGCACTCCTCGTGCGAGCAAGCCACGGCGAACGTCATCGAGTGAGGCGTGGGCCACTGGAAAGCTATGACGGCCGGGAGCTCTTCTCCGCAGTGAGGGCAGCAGGGGATGGGGATCGGGATGTTTACGTCTGGCTGGTACTTGTTGGGGGTGCTCATGGTTTCACCTCTCCGCGCTCTCGATCAAACTCTTGCACGATCGCCCTGGCGCTGTCCACGGATTCCTCGCCGCGGGCTATTGCCTCCGCGTGCAACGCGCTGCGCATCCATGCGGGCCACACATAGGTTTTGAACATTTGATCGTCAAAACACACAATGAATTCGCCTTTCCCGAGCGTCTGAATGTCAGAGCGCGACGGCCGCGGATAGAGGTTTTCGGGGATGGCGTCGAGGGTCTTTTCGATTTCCGCGCGCAGGCGCTGCACCCCAAACAACCACACCCGGATCTGGCTCAGCAGTACCGCACTGATGCCGGAAATATTCTGGGAGTCAATCCAGAGGAAATTCTCGAGCGCTGCTCCCTGGCGGATGAACTCTTCTGCGGCGTCGCGCACTGGCGAGCGGCGCTGGGCCGGTGCGAAACGCCAAGCTTCGGGCATCGCGACAATCGTGCGAAAACTGTGCTGGTGTACCCACCGGATGACGGATCGCACAATGAGCGATTGGATGTGGAACTCGTAGCGCTCGAGGTCGATCACGTTCAAGCCGAATTCCAGATCTGGTTTGGCGGAACTGGTTTTGAGTTTTGCGAGTTCTTCGATGGCGGTTTTTAGATCGTCCTGAATCTCGCCGAAAACCATCTCCCGTTGGCCGGTGGCTTTCGCCAGGGCGATGCTGACATTCTTCACCACATCCTCGAGCGTGTCGGGCCGCGGCCATTCGGCAAAGAGCTTGGACCCGGGCCGCCCCGCCTGGCCAGCACGGCAAACGCTGCGCAGGCACTGGCGCTGGAACTTGTCCCATCGCTCCTCTGTGAGCGCTTCGCAGAGGGTCCGGACTGTTCGCCAGTCGACATGGTCTTCATAATAAGGCGGCAATTCCCGCGAGAGGCGGAAGGAACCTTCGCCGCGCTTGGTGAGGAAGGCGATGCACTTCGAATCGGAACGGGAGGCGCAGGCCTCGAGGGCAGTTGTCTTGCCGGCGCGCTGGGTCTGGCCGACGATTACCATGTGGCCCACCGGGAGGTGCACGGGGTTCCCGGTACCGGATTCGAAGCCGAGATGGATCACGTGAGACACCTGCGCAGAATCTCAAGAGCGGCAAGATATCTCGCTTGCACTTCCGCGTCAGTTCTAGCGAGTCGCGCTCCCGGTCGATCAGTCGCAGGAATTGCGATGCAGGATGTCAAACCGCCAAGCGCGGCGACTACCTCCTCCAGCGTTGGCTTCCCTTGCATCTTTCGACAGGTGGAGCAATCGCAGCACTCACAGGCGCTCATAAGGTTTTCTTTAATCCGGCTCTTTCCTAGTTTTCCACAGCTTTTGCAACTGCTTTGTTTTCAACGGCTACGGCTTCGCTGTTTTCTGAACCTTTTTCCGCATGCCGTCGCATGAATTTTCGGACAGTGGACTCATCTGCCTTCACGCGGTGCGCAACCTCGCGCCACGGCAGCCCCTGCTCGCGCAGGCGGGTGATTGCAACCGCGTCCAAGCCAAGCGCGGGCCGCCCGATGTGCTGGCCGTTTGCCCTGGCATGAGCCATTCCGCTCCGGACTCGTTCGCGGATAAGTTCGCGTTCAAACTCGGCGATGGCTGCGAAAACTGCGAATGCAAAGCGTCCCATGGGCGTGGTGGTGTCGATCGCTTCATGGACGGAGATAAACTCCACTCCGAGCGCGCGGAATTCCTCGAGCGCGTTCACAAGGTGCTGCGTTGACCTGGCGAAACGATCGAAGCGGTAGACGATCACCACGTCACACTTCCCGCGGCGTACCAACTGCATCATGCGGTCGAGCTCCGGGCGCTGCGCCTTCGCTCCTGAAAATCCGGCATCGATAAACACCTCGAGGTCGCATCCGCGGCGCTCGGCAAGTTCGCGCATCTCGCGCACCTGCATGCCTTCGTTTTGGTCGCCAGTGCTCACACGGGCATAGAGAAAAGCTTTCATTGGCGAATCCATTCGATAAACGTACGCGCAAAAACACCTGCGATAAGTGCCCAGACTGCTGTCTTTTTTGAGTAGCGCGGCCCATCTTCGGCAGCAGCGATGGCGCTGTATGCGACACCCAGCAGCAAGACAACTCCCATCGTGTAAGAGTGCCAGACGTGGGCATAGAGAAAGGCTTTCACTCGGGCACCCTCAGCAATTTGCAGCGCGGGCACCACTCGAGGCGGATCAACTGCGGTGAACGTTGGTGATTGAGAAAGATCGGCTGCGGATCTTCGATTGGCGGGTCAGGCGCGACGATGACATAGATGGGCGACGGCTCCCAGTGGCAATCGTAGGTGTTGGTTGAGCAAGTCATGTGGTCTCGCAGTTCATAGGACTCGTGCGTGCTGCGCACAATCTCGGCGTGCAGGGCGAAGATCAAGTCATCGCGCGGGTTGCGCTGGCGGGTGGTCACTCCATTCCTGCCATTCTGCGAAGTTCTGCTAGTTCGCGATCTTCGCTTCTAACGCGTCTTTTGCCGTGTGGGCTCTCGGTTTCTGCCTGTCTCGATACCGATGGCCCTGGCAAGCGTAAAGGCGGCAACGGCGATGAGAAAAGCGAACAGTTGCGCACAGGCGGTGCGTACCAGGGCTGGGGCCTTATTTCCTCTCTGGCCCCACTTTGGAGGTCACCTCAATGGTGACAAGGTGAAGTTTTATAGCCAACCACACCAAACATCTTGCAAATAACGATTTAAGCCGTTTAATCACATGGTCCTCCTACTGGGTCGTGAACGACGCTCAACTTAACGCAGAGGGGTGGGGTACCGATGTAAGCCGAGATGAATAGCCACGGCCCTGTGGACGGCAGCACGTTCGCCACCCCCTGGGCGATCGGTAGGTTAGCGCTCGACACCATCTCTCGAAGGTCCATCACGCGAGGGCTACCGATTATGACCTCCTCGATGATACAGGTGGGATTTCCAAACGCGCAGTTAAACTCCACCGGTATGTGGACTTGGATGTTCCAGCGGCTTCCATCCCACTTCGGAGATTCTTGCCAAGGGTTAGCGAGGGCACTCAACCTGTAGCGAGCGTGCGAAATGTTTCGGGCCGGTTGGTTTGCTTGCCCTATCGGCCCGGCTTCGCTGCATTGTTCGTTTACGCTCGTGGTTGACTGACACTCCGGATCGCCGGACATAATCCCGATGAAGGGATCGCAGAACGGGTTGGCGTCGAACGATCCGTTGCTCATCGTCCCGGTCGCGGGTATCCTCTCCGTCGCGACGGTCCCGCCTCCAGGTACGTGGTGGGGGAACGTGATGTGCACCGTAGAGGTGTGTTGTGCGACCTGAGGGTTCATTCCCTGAAAAGTGTAGATACCCGAGGTTAGTTCCGACAGAGCCCCGGCCAGAAAGTTCAGGTGGTAAGGGTAGCCAGAGGAGTTCAAGGCGTACAGAGAACTCTTGTTGGAACCAGCTACCTTGTTCGCCACTAACCCTGATACCTGGTGCCACGCGCCGTCGTCGTTGTAGTAAACGGCTCCAGCGCCGTTCCACGTTACGACCGCGCCGTGGTCCAGGGGGAACGAGGCGCAGCCCACGAGTCCGGCGGCGGGGGAGCCGAGACTAACGGCGGGGTTACTAGACGATACCTCGTAGACGTTATTGCCGACGTTGACCGCGCACCCGACGCCACCCACCCACATGTTGACGTAGCGCCATCCGGTAGACCACGAGGTCCACGTCGATCCCCCGTTAGTGGAATACCATAGTTGGTTGAAGCTGTTTACCCCGGCTACGAAGCCATCGACGCCAACCGACATCTGGATGAGGCAGCTGTTTGAACTCGGTTGAACCCAACTGGACCCGTTCCACTTGAATATCCCAAGGTTTGGAGGATACCCGTTGCAGTAGGTCGTCGATTGAAGTGAGTAGACGCTACTCCCGTCCTGCACGGCGAGGGATTTCACCGCGGTTCCCATCGCCGTCTGCTTCGTCCAACCGCTGGGGGCGTACGAGTAGACGTACTGGTCCGTCCCCACGCACCACGGGAGTCCGTCGGAACCTACCGACAGGGTCGACAGAGTGCATTGACCCGGCATAGCCTTCCAAGCGTTCGTGCCGGATTTAACGTCGGACGTGATGTCCATAACTGGATCACTAAAGGTGTGTGTGTACTGAGCACTCGCGGAAATCACAAGTGAAATCAAACAACCAAACAACAGGATGAGTTTTTTCATTTTTTGTAGTCTCCTTTTTTGAAATTACTGCGCACAGTAAACAGTGGGGATCACGGCTGCACCCCCGGCGGCGGGTCCGTGGGCAATGTAACCTCATAAGCAAGACAATCACGTCCACAGCGCTGACACTTTGCTTGCGGAGATATCTTGCTAAAGTGGAGCACTACCGTTTGTTCCTCGACCATTTTGTCTACGCACTCGCTGCAGAGAATCACGGCTGCACCCCTGGCGGCGGGTCCGTGGGCTTGCGCGGGTCGGGCATGATGGCGCGGGGCTTGCGCTTGGGCTTCGGTGGCTCTTCCGGCGTCGTTGCTTTCGGAATCAGATCGTGGTCGCCATCGTGGTCGACGAAGAGCGTGCAGCCGGGGAAGGGGCAGAGGCGTGTCACTTCCTCCTGGCACTTGTCCGGCGCGGGCGCGGGCTCTTCGGCGAGTTTCTCGAGGTTTGCGGCGCTCAGGTCGCTTACGCTGTGCTCTGGTGCCGGCGACTCGGCGAGTGGGAACTGCAGCGTTTCCTGTTTTTCCTCCCACGTCATGTCATGGGTTTCTACCAGTTCGTTGCGGTCCATCCGGAAATAGGATTTCTTGCCGGGCTCGGGATGGTCGTAGCGGATATCACAGCCGATTTGTGCGGTCTCGCCGCCTTTGTTGTACTTCTTGGCGAGTTCGGACACCGCGGCTGAAAGCTTCTTCATGCGCTCATTGAATGCGGCATCGGAAACTTTCTTCTCGACTTCGACGGTTTCGTAATCGGCCTGCGCCTGGGCCATCTGCTGCGCGGTGGTGGTGAGTTCTTCCGGGGTGTACTTCTCAAAGATTGCGAGTGTGATGCTGTCGGATCTCATGCGGTGTGCTCCTTTGGCTCAAACTTCCAATGAATGATCTGGCCTTTGAATGGCAGACGTCCTGCCCAAAACTCAAGCATCTGATTGAATCCATCCGGAAAACCATCGCGTTTTGCGAGTGCGTCACGTTCGGATGGACTCAACTCGACGCCATCGATAGATACGAATGGATCGCAATTGCACTCATGCCCACATGCGTCGATTTCTATTTCTTCGACCTTGAGGCAAGGCACGCGCATGAGCAACTGCGCGCCTTTATGGCGCAGTCCGGTGTAGAGGTGCAAGGTGTTACCGGGCTTGTCCGGGTTGCTGCGCGTCGCGCGGATGGTGTGCGTTTTTTCGCCGGCGAGAATGAACGGCACAAAGCGCGACTGAAAGTTATAGAGCCCCATGCGTGGCGTGCTCCTCTCGTGCGGCAATTCGTCTCACATCTGCTTCCGCCCTAAATTCGGCGGTTTCCCTGCTGACGTTGCTCATAAATTCAATAATTCCTGCCCGTTCTTCGAACAATTCCAACCACTTCTTGTCCCAGCGGGCGCGGTTGGGTGGAAGGTTCATGACTTCGACTTCTCTCGGGTCGGCGGCGGTTCCGGCAGTTCGCGCCAGTGCGTGACGTCGATCCAGTTCGGAGCTGTGTTTGAAGGCGAACCGTCTCCTCGCGGATAAGTGAAGAATGGTCTATGCATACCCATGCAAATTCGCCCTTGAAAGATCCAACCGTCGCGATTGAAACAGAGAACATCTTGATGCCGCGGTGGCCATCTCTCTTCAACTGATATCCACTGCGGCTCTGTCTTTATGTCGGTCATCGGCTAAGCCTCACAATCACATCCAGCAGAAAATCGACGTCCACAGCGCTAACCATGAAGCGGTTCCCCCGGTCGCGCGCGATCCGAAACAGCCTCTTGCGCTCTTCGTCGCTGAGCGGCAAACTGCGGGCCCGGGTGGCGCTTACGGTGGCATTCGCGGCAACTCCAGATAACACCGGCTTCACTGTCGTCTCGATTCGCTCCGTGCTTTCGGTGAGAAAGTTCGCCGTGCTTGAGCCCATCCCATCCGGCGAATCGGTTGCAGCGCTTTCCGTTTCGGATTTCTTCACAGCGTCCCCCTGCTCGGTTGTAGACGTCGCGGCGCAGGTCGGTCTTGTCCTGGCCGCGGAGTTGGACTCGTCCGGTGCGCCACAAGACTTTGCTGCGCGGATCTTTGAAGTTCATACGCTCACCATCGCGGCCTTTGGGCTCGGGAACTCGCGGACGCGAAGTGATTCCGGCCACTCGGAAGGCTCTCCGCCCTTACGGTCGTGCTGGCGTACTGTCTCCATGCCGCAATCGGGATGTGTGCATGATTCGTCGCGGCATGAGTGCACCTGCGGGTGCGAACCTAGCTGCTTCATGAAGAACGGCACGCCCGCGGCGCGGCACTGCTCGAGCAGCGATTCTGCCCATGCCAGATTGAACGGTCGCGCACCTGGTCCGGACTCTCCGCCACAGATGACCCAGTCGATTCCGGGGATTACTGGGTCGCACCCATCAAAGCCCGTTAGGTAGGAGATCCATCCCACTTCTGGAGTGTCGTGGCCTAGTTCGATGTGCTCTAGTTGCGGCTCGATGCTCAGGAAGCGGACGGCGGCGGGAGTTTCTTGTAATCGCGGGATGCGCTCAAGGGCGCGCTGCTGATCTTCGACGGAGACACCTAACCAGACATGCGAGAGCGGAAGCAATCCACGATAACGTTGCGGGGCAGTATCGGCTGCTTCGCTGAGAATCTTGCGCATGCGCTCGGCGCGTTTCGTCAGCACCTGGAACGTGTGCTGGCAGCACTGCTCCATGACGGCGAATACTTCGCCGATTAGATCGTCCGGAATGGCTTCGTGGAATAGGTCGAACATGTCCCCGACGAAGATTCGGGCCGGTTTCTTTCGGTGCAGCGGTTCGGCCATGATCTTCTCATCGATGAAGAATTCGACGCGCTCCAAGTTGGGCACGGTGTACTCGAGTCCGTTGCCAAAGCGCTTGTTGATGACGGAGGCGTAACAGTGCGTGCAGCCTGGGGAGATGCGCGTGCAAAATGTACCTGTGCGTGGACCGTCGGCGAGTGCGGATTGTGGTAACGGATCTGTTCGGCGTGCGCGGATCGGATTCCATGTGTAGTCCGTCCATTCGATTGGCGTCTTGTTCATCCTGCTATCCTTTCCGGGTGTGGCTTGTTGCCCGTGTCACCGTGCCGCTTCAATCGCTTCGCGAGAAATTAAAACGGCAATCCTGAATAGTGGCTAACTGCCACACCCCGGAAACTCGTTAAATCGCGTACGGCTTATCCTTCGGCTGAAACTCCACGGTCTGGTTCCCGATTCGCATCTCCACCGACGGGGCCGCCCGCAGCGGGAGAGCTGGCTGGGCTGGGACGGCCTGGGGTTTTGGGGGCGCGACAGTGCCGCGGCCATCCGATGCCCACCGAAAGAGTTCTTTAAAGTACTTCTGTCTCATCTTTGCTAGTTCAGCGGCATGTCCAATCCTGGCGACGGCTTGTGATAACTGCTCCTCCGTTTTGCCGGTGTTGGCCATGGCTTCGCGGAGATTGTCGATTTGATAGTCGGCGAGCGGCTTTTCCTTCCGTGGGGCGCGCATGGGCGCGACATCGTCTAAGGTTTCGCCGGCGGGCGTTTGTGTGCCATCCCATTCCGGGTCGTCTACTTCTTCGGCCATGAGTCCGAAGCGTTTCAGGAGTGCTTTCTGCGCACCGGTTTGAGCTTTGTAGAGTGCTTTGTCTTCAACGTCGCGGCCGACTCCGTGCACAGTGAACGGGCCGATTTCTCCACTGGCATCTCTGAATGAGTACCTTACGGGCAGACGACATTCTGTGATCTGTTCGCCGCCGTTCGATTGCGCGACGGCGACATATTCCGGCGTGCCTTCGTCGTGGATTACCAGCACGCCGCGGTTGAAGAATTCGAGGCGCACGGCTTCGAATACATCGGTGGCGCGGGTCCACTTGTAGTGGCGCTTCGTGTTGGTGCCGGCGCGCTGCAGTTTGCCTACGGCTTTGAAGGCCTGGGCGATCTTGTCGACGAGTAGGACGGGTGTTTTAGGTCGACTCATCGCTTTGTCCTCTTCTGCGCAACTTCTTCGGCGCGCTTCATGGCTTGCTCCTTGGTGAGAAATTCTCCGAAGATAGCTCCATGTGAAGAAGCAACCCAAGCAGTCTTTGGACCGTGTTGCTGCACACTGGCTTGGATTTCTCCGCTTTCGTTCTCAACGAAAAACCATTCAATCCAGCCAAGCGTGTGATCTGGAGATTCGATCCACTTCACTGGTTCACCTCGGCAAATTGCACGGCTTTCTCCCGGCGCTGCATAAATTTTTCTACGGCTTCCTCGCGGAAGCGGATCGAGCGGTGGCCGAAGCGCAAATAGGCAATCTTTCGGTTTGAGCGCAGCACCTGCAGCGTCTTGAGGCATACGCCTAAGCGTTTGCAGACTTCGCGAGTGGTGAGTAGGCGTTCGGTCATGCAGGATTCCTCCACGACCACGAGGTGCGCTCACGCTCCGTACAGAGTTTTTTCAACAAGCCCGGTTCGTTTGCTTCTTCCGGCGAGAGCATCGCAGGTTTAGGTTTAGGTATAGGTATACCGACGTGGGCTATGGATTTCTGCAGTAAGCGATGACGCTCTGCGTAAAATTCCGATTCCGTCCGCCAAGCTTTCAGTCGATTGCACGGGGTGCAGGCGGGCACGATGTTCTCGATGGAATCGTCTCCGCCCCTGCAAATAGGCGTCTTGTGCTCTTTCTCGGCCTGATTCAGCGTGAGTGGAGTTTCGCAGTAATAGCACTTACATCCGCACTGTTGAAACTTTTCAATCCACTCTGTGCGCGTGTGGCGTTTTGCTCTTAACGGTGGAAAAATTATCGCTGCCTCGCTACTCATGGCCCTGTCCCTTCGTTGTGCGAAAAACTTGGTTGTGATTCTTTTGCAAAAGTGGAAATCTACAGTCCCATCCTTGCGAGCACGCGCGTGGTGCGCTCGATGATGGTTTCACCGCGCGCGGTCAGTTCGTCCCAGTCCGGATCCTCTTCCGGGTCGGGCGGTGCGTCGAGGATCTGCACGATTGGCTGGGGTGGTCGAGTTCCGCCTAACTGCACGATGCGCGTGGCAAGGTACTCCCAGCAGGCGGCGTCGATTTCGAGTTCAGCAAGTAGTCGGCTCAACGGTAGCCTCCCAGTTTTTATTGCACTCCGTGCTCGAGAATGGCCCACAGGACAAAGCAGAAAACCGCGGTGATGAATCCCAGCGCCATAACGAATGCGATTTTCCCGGCTTTCTCAATCATGGCCGCTTCCTCCAGCGACTCGCGAGACAGATGGGGCACCACCAGTTGTCCTGTTTTCCCTCCGGAAAACGAGAGATACAGGCCGCAGTCAGGACGCAGAAAACTATCCCTAGCGCCACGAAAGACACCAATAAAGCGGTCACGCGCGCACCCCGATGATGTTCAAATACTTGCCTTCCTTCGCGGGCACCACATAAAGCGTGGTCAGTTGCCCGGTCAGTTGGCTGGACTTGCATTTGCTGATAATCCACGGCCAAAGCTTCTGATCGAAGCAGTTGGCGTCGATGTATCCGTTGGCGTTCGGTCCTGCGGCCTGCCATGTAACTTTCAGAAATTTCGGCGTTTGCTCCACTTTCCAAATGGCGACTTCTCGCTCCTGGCATCCGGTGGGCCATGGCACTTCATTGCCTTGACGGTCCCTTGCCCAGCGGTCGCGCTGCTCGATGGGGGATGCAGCAGGCGCGGCCGCCGGGGGCGCTGTCGACGGCGAAAGAAGCGCACGGGCGGTGTGGGTGCCACCTGTGGGTGCTTCGAGTTGCACGCGACAATTCGTCAACTTGCTCACAAAGGTGCCGAGCGCGGCTGCCATGGCGGTGCGCTCGGATTCGGTGAGAGTGATGGTGTAGGTGGGCTCGCTCATGGACGACCTTCCGGGTATTCGAATGTGCGATCGCGAATGTCTAAGGGCTTCAGGCGTTCGTTCAGTTCGGCAAGCTGCGCGGCGATTTCCATCAGACAAAACGCTTGCATGCGGCCCGTGAGGCCAAACGAATGCCACCACTTACGCGGGCCAAGGCTGCACATCTTGCGGATCTGGTCGGCGGTCATTGAACTCTCCCGTGCGCGGACATTCCCGCGGCGATGCCAAAGTCAGCAATTCCAAAAAGCAGGACGGTCCGCGCCATCTTGGGATGCCCGTGCTTGCGCAGTTCGTACGACACTACGGCGTCGAGAACAAAGCATCCGGCGAAGTATCCGGCGGCGAGCGGTCGACCGTGTGTTACAAACGGGCGGGCGATGGGATTCGATTCTCCTCCGCTTCCGGAATAGCAGTAGCTGCCCCACGGTGTGTTCGTTTTGCAGATCGTCTGGAATGCGGCGTTGTGGGTAGTGAAGTAAAAATCAGCGACTTTGGCGGCGCCATCGATCGCCAGCAGAGCGCGGTCGGTCTTAATGGCTTCCTGTCCCCAGCAGAGCGACGCGGTGATGATGAATAGAAGTGCGGCAACGGTTTTCATGCGACCCCCTCTTGTGCGAGATTTCGCACAGACTTGTTTTTCTTTTTCTGGGGAGTGATAACCGCGGGCGCTGCAACTCCCGCGGGTGGTGCATCATTTAGCCCAAACTCCGATGTGCGAATCCGTCGTGCCTCGCGCTTTGTCTCCGTCCTGCAGCTTGACCCGGTGAGGTGATCAGTCTCAGCCCCATATGCGCACGTCTTTTGGGGAGCATTACCATCGCGATTCGCAGCCATGGGCTGTTTTTTGTTGTGTGGTATGGATTTAGGCCCGAGCAGTGCTGCGCGTCGTGCGCAGATCGCGGGCCAAACTTTATCGGGATGAATGCCTAGAACCTTGTAAGTGGCATCGATGTGCGGCTGGGGATTTCCGTGGGAGGCGTAAAGGACTGTGATCCACGCAATGCGGATGTCATCGCGCAGCCACAGGTCGGATTCTTTCTGCTCGGCCGCTTCGAGGCGGACGAGGACGCGCTCGGCCAGAGGCATGCTGCGCTCTGCAGGAAGCGCGCCGGGGATAGTACTGCCAAGCACTTCAACTCTGAACGAGAGGACCGCGGATGTTACGGAAAGCGGAAAAACGGCAAAGACTAGCAGCCAGAGGATGATGCGGATGAAAAGCGGACCCGGAAGAATTAGTTTACATGATTTTTGGTCATTTGTTGAATCTAAAGGAGTTACAATACCTGTTATCGGACATTGTGACGGGGTGTCACATGTTACATCCGGCCGCGATGTAGTCGTCCATGCCATCATGCGGTTGCGCCTTCTGTCTGCTGCTGGGGGTGACGTTCGCGGTAGATCCGCTGGGCTTCGCGGTCATTGCATTTGCGGGAATGGAACTTCTGCCCCTTCACGCGGGGCACAAACATGACGTCGCAATCTCTGGCGGCGCATTTTGTCTTTTCTTTCTTGGGAGCCTTCGCCATAACGTAAGTACTTATAGGCGCGGGCAGGCGGAATGTCAACGAAAATCGTAAGTACTTAAGGGCGCAGACGAATAGGTGCCGTTTTGCGCGGCATTTCCACAGGTACGGGGAAATTCACAGACTACGCAGATTTTGGCAGCGCTTTGTGATCGATTCGGCGCCGCGGTCTGCGCTTCATGTGCGCATCGACAATGCGGTTCACGTGCTCAATGAATCGGTCGATGCTGCGAGTCCACATGGGATTCGAGAGGGAGTGCGGCGGGTTGGGGGAAGTTTTCGGCATAGCACATACAGATGTATCGTACCGTGCGCAAGGGCACAATCGGGTGGTTCCTTGATTACTAAAGTACTAGGGAAGCAGGCGCTTCCACCATGGCAGCCTGGGCGCCGGCGCCTTGTGTTTGGGGATGTCGCAGCTGTCGTGGTGCGGAATGATCAGGTGGGTTAGGAATTCACGGCCGCATTCGCTGCAGCGATCGAGCATCAGCACCGAGTTCCGATTGCGTACGTCGAGCGCTTCATCTGCGGCCATAATTCGCAGTGCGGAAAACTGCTCCATTCAATCCTGCTTGTCCGGTTTCTCGGCCGGCTTGCCAAAGGCCCACTGTGCGAATCCTCCGGACAGCGTGGCCAGCGATCCAAGAATGTAATCCAGTCCGTAGCTTGAGTCCTGATGCACCTTGCCAATTGCCACGACCGCGGCTAACACCGCCAGCAGAACCAGTAGAATAAAGCCGAAGATCATGCGTGGTTCTTTCATGCTAGACTGACTCCACTTTCGTGACTCGATATCGACTTGTGCCCCAAGAGCCTCGCTTCGGCGGGGCTCTTCCCTGCTCTGGCTGATCTCCGCTCCTCCTTTTCTTCAGAATTTTCCGGCGTACCTGGTTCGATTGGTGATGAGTGGACCAAGCCTGTTTCGGATCTCTTCGAATGATTCCTTGACGTTCACTTTGACGTCACCTTCGAGTACGAGGAATGCGTGTAAGGTTTCGGTCTGATCTGCCACGGTGATCACCTTTTCGGTGTTCACGAGCACTAAGCGGCCATCTGAATCGGTGAATTCGACGAACATCATTTCGCCCACGCTTCAAACATCTGCTGCTTGCCGGCCAGTTCGCCCATTTCCATCTCGAGCTCGCCCAAGCGCACGACAATGGCCTCGAGCATCAGCGGATCGTCGCGCAGATCCTCGGCCAGCAGGATGGAGCGCAGCAGGTCCTGCGCCAAGCGAATCTCTTCGCTGGGTCGGGCGGCGACGTCGATGCGGCGCGCAGTGGCCACGGCTGGTTACACCTGCAATTTCTCGTGCTCAATGTCGGCAACCAAGTCATCAAATCGCCCAATGATAGCAGCGAGCGCGGCGAAGTTCGGCACGCTGATCGAGGTTTCCTTGCGGAAGTCGAAGCCCGCAGACTGACCAAAGAATCGCGGAGGTTTTGGATGGAGCATTGTGCCCATGCTGGCCATTACTCCGACAGCTGCCTGCATCGGATCGCCGCCATGTTGAATTGCGCTAAGGTCCGGCATCTCCGGATCCTCTTCGACTTCGATCAGCTTCACTTCGACGGCGAGAGCGTATTTCATGGTCGACTCCTACTTCGTCACAGTCAGCGTGCCATCCAAAAACACTTTGGTGCAGCCTCCACCGCGTCCCGACCTGCACCGTGCAGCGAAGTCGATATGCACCGTCACCGTCACAAATACTCCCGACGAATCGAATCCTGAAGCCGTTCCGTCGATCTTTACGTCATTCTGCAACCGGAAGTCTGCCGTGCCGGAAAGGTTGGTGAGTGTCGCCGCGGTTCCATCCGGCAAAACGTAGTTGAAGGGATGGCCAGAGAATGGCATATCGCAGGTGCCGTAGTAGCAGGTCGTGCCACCGAATCCGTAGACGGTATCGAATGAGCCGCCTAGATCGATAGTGGCCTTGACTTCATTGCCCGGACTGACCGTGCCGGTGCTGGCTTGATAGGTTTGGGCAAACGTGCTCGTGACTAAAAGCAGGAACAGTGGGAGGGGGAATCTTCGAATCATAGGTGGCGCTCCGTAAAACGGCTTCAGTTGGGTAGCGGTTTCGCCGGCGGCGGCGTGACAGCCTGGGCATGCTCGGCGGCGACGTCCTCGGCGTGCATGCGCAAAAAGGCGCGAATGAATTCCACTAACCGCGGCATGTTGTTGCAGGCTTCGCGCAGGATCGGCCGCTCTGTGAACAGTTGCAGCAATCGAGTCTCTCCCAGACCGGCCAGCTGCGTGACGGCATCGGGATTGAGCGTCTCGAGAAACGCCATCACTTCATCGGCTGCCTGCTCGACCGAAAGGTTGGGGGCTTTCAAAAATTCCACGATTTTGCGATCGATGAATTCCACGCTGGGCGCTCCTCCGTTTGCGGGCGGTTGGGCTCCGTTGGGCGGGGCTCCATTGGGGGGAACCGGGGGGAGAACTTGCGGGTTGACTCCTGGTGGCATGGGTGCGCCGCGCTGTATGGCGATAATTCTGGCTTCGCTCTCGCGTACCTTAGCGAACTCGCGGATGCCTTCCACGAATTGATTCCCTAGTGCGGGGAGCATTTGAACGAGCGCGGTGCCTGTGTTCACGGGCGAGCCCGCGGGCGCTGGATTTAACAGACGATCGAGCGCGGTTTTCATAATCGCCGCGGTTGTTTCGTCCTGGGTGCGTCCGGGATTGAGTTGCGCCTGCAGGGCAAGCAATTTCGTGAGCAAGTCGAGCGGATCGGGCGGCGGTTGGAGCATGCGCTGCATCATCACGGCCATGAATTGCCGCATCAGGTCATCGCCGGCCTGCGGCCGCCCCTCGCCCATCGTGCGCATGATGTTTGCCGCAGAGGAAAGTGCATCGATTCCGATGCGCACCGCCTGGTGCTCCGCTCCTGCAATTGTGTCGATGGCTTTGTTTGCGATCTGCGCGGTATCGCCGCTCATCATCGTGCTTCCGTTGTTGCCCGTGGGTTGTCCGGTGTCAATCGGAATGGTGATCGCGCGCGGCGGCGCATTGATGGCCAGATTTCCCGCGGTGACCATCATCGGGCCTTTTTTCACGAGCAGGCGGAACACTCCTCCGCCAAAGTTTTGTAAAAGCGCGAACTCGAGTTCTTCCTCGTCGGCGATCGGGATGCGCTGGCCGTTCGGCATAACCACGATGGGCTCAGTGCACTTAAAAATGGGCACCTTGGGCGCTGGTTCGATGCGGTAACCGTAGA
>Ga0210402_10001422_pt1 | contig 24704 bp, 17 predicted proteins | sample IncBWC7MmetaG_FD_161055 | JGI IMG/M metagenome (GOLD analysis project Ga0210402, IMG submission 161055) | Forest soil microbial communities from Barre Woods Harvard Forest LTER site, Petersham, Massachusetts, United States - Inc-BW-C-7-M | ecosystem: Environmental > Terrestrial > Soil >... | reverse complement strand
TGCGGGCGGCCTGTTCGCCTTCGCCAAGGGGTCGATTTCGCCCGAGACCATCAATGTCGGGCGCTCGATCGACGCCATCGTGATGGTGCTCTTGGGCGGGCTTGAATCTCTGAGCGGCCCGATCGCAGGCGCGGCGATCTTCGCCACGCTGCAAGACACCGTCATGCGCCAGACCGAATACTGGCGAGCCCTGCTGGGCGCGGTCATCCTGGTGCTGGTGCTCATATTTCCGGGCGGCATCGTGGGCTCCCTGGCGAGGGCGATCGGTGGTCGCGGCGCTGCGCGGGGAAAGGTGCCATGACGGTGCTTGTGGTCCGCGATCTGTCGAAGTCGTTTGGCGGCGTCCGGGCCGTGGACGGCGTCAGCTTTGAGATCGGCCGCGGCGAGTTGCTGGCGCTGATCGGACCGAACGGCGCCGGCAAGTCCACCTGCTTCAACATGATCGGCGGTCAGCTGCGGCCCGATGCCGGCGATGTCCTGTTCGAAGGCCGGAGCATTGCGGGGTTGCGGCCGCGGTACATCTGGCGGCGCGGGGTTGGACGCACCTTCCAGATCGCCGCCACCTTCGCGTCGATGACGGTCATCGAGAACGTTCAGCTTGCGCTCGCGAGCCATCACCGTAACCTCTTTGGCATGGTTGCGTCGCTCAGTGCCAGCCGTCGCCCGAAGGCAAAGGAGCTGCTCGTCCAGGTCGGCATGGCGGACGCGGCGGACCGCGCTTGTCGCGAACTCGCGTATGGGGACATCAAGCGGGTCGAGCTTGCGATTGCGCTCGCCAACGACCCGCGGCTGCTGCTCATGGACGAGCCGACGGCCGGCATGGCTCCTCGCGAGCGTCTCGAAATGATCACGCTCATCAAGCGGCTCGTGACGGAGCGCGGCGTTGCGGTGCTGTTCACCGAACACTCGATGGACGTGGTGTTTGCCTTCGCGGATCGCATTATCGTGCTGGCGCGCGGAGCGCTGATCGCCGCCGGTGATGCGGCTGCAATCCGGGACAATGCGCAGGTGCAGGAGGTCTATCTCGGCACCGGCAAGACTTACGCCGCTCCTGCCCCGCCGGCACCGCCATGAACGATGCGCACGACATCTTGGAAGTCGAAAATCTTACCGCATGGTACGGGTCGGCGCGGGTCTTGTTCGACCTCACCTTACGGGTGGGCCGTGGCGAGGCGGTCGCCCTGATGGGCCGTAACGGCGCCGGGAAGTCGACTACGATCAAGGCCGTGATGGCCCTGATGGCGCGGCGCAGCGGCACGGTGCGGTTCTGCGGCCGCGACATCTCGCGTCTGCGCCCCTACGAGATCGCCCGTCTGGGCTTGGGTTTCGTTCCTGAGGACCGCCGGGTGTTCTCCGATCTCACTGTCGCGGAAAACCTCGACGTCGGCCGCCAGCCTCCGCGCCAATTTCCTGACGGGAAACCGGCGCCGCTGTGGACCGAAGAGGGGCTCTACAAGCTGTTTCCAAACCTGGCCGGTATGGTTAACCGTCGCGGCGGGCAGATAAGCGGCGGCGAACAGCAGATGCTGACGGTGGCGCGGACCCTGATGGGCAATCCGCTGCTGGTGCTGCTTGACGAGCCGTCGGAGGGTATTGCGCCCGTGATCGTGGAGCGGATGGCGAACGCCATCTCGGAACTGAAGAAGGCAGGATTATCGGTGCTCCTGTCCGAGCAGAACATCCACTTCGCCGAGCTGGTGTGCGACCGCGCCTGCGTACTGGAAAAGGGGCAGGTGCAGTGGCAAGGAGCAATGGCGGAGTTGATGAAGGACACGTCCGTCCAGCGCGCGCTCCTGTCGATGTGACGCCGTCATTCCGGGGCGGGAGCTCGCGCAAGAGCGCGCCCCGGAATGACAGCCTATGCCCGCCGCAAAATCTCCCGTATCCGCTGCGGCGTCACTGGAAGCTGCGTCACGGCGCCGGGAATCCCGATGGCGTCGTCGAGCGCACCTGCAATTGCGGCGCCGACCGCATTGACTCCGGCTTCGCCGGCGCCCTTCAGCCCCAGCGAATTGAGCGGGCTCGGTGCGTCTTCCGTGATGATGACTTCGATCGCCGGAATTTCGCGTGCGGTCGGCATCGCGTAATCCGCGAAGGTGACGCTCAGCGGCTCTCCCCGCTCATCGTAGCGGAACTCCTCCAGCAGTGCGCCTCCAAGCCCTTGCGCAAACCCGCCCGCGATCTGGCCTTCCACCAGCATCGGATTGACCGCCCTGCCGATATCGTAGGCGACCAGATATCGCTCGACCGTCACGCCGCCGGTTTCGCGGTCGACCCGCACCACCGCAACGTGCACCCCATACGGGTAATTCATGTGCTCGGAGAAGAACCAGCCGTCTGCCGCGAGGCCCGGCTCGCGCTCGCCGCGCAGCTTCGACGTCGGCGCCAGCGCCCGGGCGATATCGGCCAGCGTGATCGACGGACCCGCATCGCCGCCCCGCGTCACCACGCGGCCGTCCACGACGTTCAACTCGGCGGGGCCGCACTGCAGCAACTCGGCGGCGACGCCCATCGCCTTGCGCCTCACCTCGGCCGCCGCTCGGTGGGTCGCCTCGCCGGTCATCACCGTGACGCGCGACGCGAATGCTCCGACCCCGAAAGCGATGCGATCGGTCTGACCATGGACGACGCGCACCCGGCGGTAATCGATGCCGAGCGCATCCGCGCAGATCTGCGCCAGCACGGTCTCGACGCCCTGCCCGACCGACGCCGCTCCGGTGATCACCTCCACGGCGCCGGCGTAGTCGACGCTGATGTGAACTCCCTCGAACGGCCCAAGACCGCTCTTTTCCACGAACATCGCGAGGCCGGAGCCGACCGCTTCGCCGGCGGCGCGTCGTCGCCGCAAGTCTGCCTGCAGGCGATCCCAGCCGATCGCAGCAAGTGCCTTGTCGAGCAGTCCCGCATAGTCGCCGGAGTCGAGCACCACATCGGTGCCGAGCGTCGCGAACGGGCGCGGATAGGGAAATTCGGATGCGGCGATGAGATTGCGGCGGCGCACCTCGACGGTATCGAGGCCGAGCCGTGCCGCAATGGCGTCCATGATGCGCTCGCGCACGAAGGTGCTTTCGTAACGGCCCGGCGCCCGGTAGGTCCCCCCAGGTGTCTTGTTGGTGAGGCGGATGTGCCCGGTCGCCCGATAGGCGGGGACCCGGTAGGGGCCCGGCAGCATGGTTGCGGCGAGGTCCGGCACCGTCGCGGCGTGGGTGCGCACGTAGCCGCCCTGGTCGTGAAAAAACGCGTCGTCGAGCGCCAGGATGCGGCCGGCGCTATCAACGGCGGCGCGGACGTAATGGCGCTGCTGGCGCGAGTGATTGGCGGCGATCAGGTGCTCGCGGCGATCCTCGATCCATTTCACCGGCCTGTCGAGCCGCAGTGCCGCCAGGCATACCAGCACGTCCTCGGGATAAAGTTCGCCCCGGATGCCGAAGCCGCCGCCCACGTGGCCCTCATGAAGGTGCACCGAGGATGGGGCGCGGCCCAGCATGCGAGCGATGTTGTCGCGGTTCCAGTGCGGCACCTTGGCGGCGCCGTACATTTCGAGGATATCGCGGGATGCATCATAACGCGCGATGGCGCCTCGAGTTTCGAGTGGCACGCCGGAATGGCGGCCGACATCGAGCGCAAGATCGACGACGGCATATGCTTCGCGAAACGCAGGCTCGACCTCGCCGTAATGCTTCTCAACAATTGCGGCCTCCGTGGAGCGGCCGGGCTCAAACTCCCCGAGCGGCCCGTCGGCCGCAAGTACCGGAGGCAACTCGTCTGTCTCGATCACGATCGAATCGGCTGCATCCTCCGCCAGGTAAGCATCGACCGCGAACACCGCCGCCACCGGCTCACCCACATAGCGTACCCGGTCGCCCGCCAGAATCGGCTGCCGGTAGGCGGCAAGACCTTCGATGCGCGAGAGGCGAAAGTCGATCGGCGGAATGTCGGCTACGTCGGCCGACGTCCAGACCGCAACGACGCCCGGCTGCGCCCGGGCGTCATCGGCCTCGATCGACACGATGCGCCCGTGCGCGGTGGCTGAGCGCACCACGCGCATGTGAAGCTGATGCGGAAACGAAATATCTGCCGCGTAGGCGCCGCGTCCGGTGACCAGCGGGCGGTCCTCAAGGCGCGGAACCGATTTTCCGACAAAGGCCATGGTGGCAGTCAGGCCATTCCCACCGCCCGCAACGCGGCGCGAATCCTCTGCGGGGTGGCGGGAAGTTCGTCGATCGAAACGCCGAAAGGCGCCAGAGCATCGTTCATGGCATTGAGGATGGCGGCCGGCGCCCCGATCGCGCCGCCTTCGCCGAGACCTTTGGCCCCGGTAACCGAAAAAGCCTCCGTCAGGGTCTCCAGATGATGAATTTCGATCGCGGGTACGTCTCGGGCGGTTGGCAACAGATAGTCCGCAAAGGTGGCGGTCAAAACGTTGCCGAGATCGTCGTAAACGATCTCTTCAAGCAGCGCGTTGGCGACGCCCTGGGCGACGCCTCCATGGATCTGGCCCTCGGCGATCATCGGATTGATGAGGCGGCCGGCGTCCTCGGCGACCAGCAGCTTCTCCAGCGTGACTTTTCCGGTTTCGATGTCGACGGCCACCAAGGCGATGTGGCACGCATTCGAAAAAGTCCCAGGCGGATCGTAAGTGGCATTTTCGCTCAAGCCCGGCGCGAGTTCGCGGCCAAACCGATGGATCTGATGGTAGGCCGCGCGCGCCAGCGCCGGGATTGAAATTTCCCGGTCGGTGCCCGCAACCCGTGCGACGCCATCCTCCAAGACGATGTCGTCGGCCGCGGCTTCGAGCAGATGCCCGGCCATGGCGCGCAGTTTGGAGCTGATCTTGCGGGCCGCAATCAGAGCGGCGCCGCCTGCAATCACCAATGAGCGGCTCGCAAAGGTGCCGAAGCCATAGGGCGTGCGGTCGGTATCGCCGTGGGTGACCTTGATGCGATCCGGCGCGACTCCCAGTTCGTCGGCGACGATCTGGGCGAGCGTGGTGCGCAGGCCCTGGCCATGCGGTGAGGCGCCGATGCGGGCTTCCACGAAGCCCGACGGGTCCATGGCAAGCTCGACGGTTTCCCAGCCCGGCGTCACCTCCATGCCGCGCGCCGCGAAGGCCGGTGTGCCGTATCCGGTGCGCTCCGAGAAGGTGGCGACCCCGATACCGAGATAGCGGCCGGCGGCGCGCGCAGCAGCCTGATGCTTGCGAAAAGCCGGCAAGTCGGCCGCGAAAGCCGCCGACTCCATGGTTTCCACATGGCTTGCCTCATCGAATGTGAGGCCGGTCGCCGACACGTAGGGGAAGCGCCTGATCAGATTGCGTCGGCGGATCTCCAACGGCTCGATCCCGAAAGCATCCGCCGCCCTGTCCATCAGCCGTTCCATCGCCATGGTGATGACCGGCCGCGCCACGCCGCGGTAGGGCGCCATCGGACAGGTATTTGTAGCGACACCACGTGCGCGGCAGGCATATTCCTGCACGTCATAAGGGCCGGGTAGTTCCGCCATCGCCATCAAAGGTTCGACGCCGCAGGTAGTCGGATAGCACGAATAGGCGCCAATGTTGGAAACGACGTCCGCATCGAGAGCCAGCAGCCGCGCGTCGCCGTCGAACGACCCTTCAAGCGCGATTGCGAGATCACGGGCGTGATAGCAGGAGGTCAGATTTTCCCGGCGGTCCTCGGTCCATGCCACCGAGGTGCGGAGCCTTCGAGCAAGCCACGTAATGAGAACGAATTCCGGCCCGAGCGACATCTTCTGTCCGAAGCCGCCACCGACGTCCGGCGCAATGACGCGCAGATCGGATTCCGGCATGCCAATCACGTCCGCAATGGCGGTGCGCATGAGATGCGGCATCTGGGTCGCGCAGGTGAGGGTGATGCGGCCGCTCGCGCTGTCGTAGGCGGCATGGGCGGCGCGCGGTTCTATTGGGGATGCGTTCTGGCGCCGAGAGCGGATTTCGACTTTGACGCGTCGCGACGCAATGGCCGCTGCGGCATCGAATTTTGCGGTCTTGAGCCGTCCCTCGACAATGATGTTCCCGGGTGCGTCGGCATGAACCGCGGGCGCACCCGGCGCCAGCGCCGCACTCGGACGAACGAGCGGGATCGTTTCCTCGATCTCGAGGGTGACACGTTCGGCCAAATCCTCGGCGGCCTCCGGGCTTTCCGCCATCACGGCTGCGACCGGTTCGCCGACAAAACGTACCACGCCAGTCGCCAGGATCGGCTGGACGATCGGCGCATATTTGAACTTGTGCAGCATCGGGATGATCGGGCGCAGGCTGGCGACCTCGGCAGCGGTTATCACCTCCGCGTCTTCCGGCGCCGACACGCGCACGATGCGGCCCGCCGCAACCGGACTGCGCACGAACCGTACCCATTTCGTGGCCGATAAGTCGCTGGTGAAACGGCCTTGCCCGGTCACAAGGGCCGGGTCCTCGACCCGGCGCAGCGATCGGCCGACCCAGCCGGTTGAGCTGGCGCGGGAGGTCATGCGCGGCGTGATACCTCTCCCCGCAAGCGGGGAGAGGTCGGAATGAGCGCGTATTGCGCGCTCATTCCGGGTGAGGGGGCGTAGCCGCGAGTCTGAGCTTGTGGGGAGTCCCCCTCACCCCGACCCTCTGCCCGCAAGCGGGGAGAGGGAGAAGAGCGCTCTGTGCCGCATAGGAGTCGCATTGCGATGTGCCGCCCTCTACCCGTTCGGCGGCTTCGCCCCAAACTTCGAGCCGCGCACGCACATGCGGCCGCGCGGATCTTGCCATAGCCTTTCGGTCGCATGCAGGTGACCGATCGCCTGCGCAATGGTGCGAAAGTCGTAGCTCGCGAACCGCTCTGCGATGTCGGTGTAGTAGAGCGGCAATTGGTCGATGGCCGCGAGGATTTTTTCCGCGAGCGCCCGTACCGTGGTTGCGTCTCCGACTTCGCCGGCCTCGTCCGCCTTGCCGTTGGCGTAGTCGTCGATCTTCGCGCTTTCCGCATACGCGTAGGTGATACGCTCGTAGTGTTCTTTCGGAATCCCTTCCGGAATAGTGGCGTCGATGCCGACCTTGGCGCCCGTGGGCACCACACCCGATCCCTGCGGCAGGCTCGGATCGAGCGGCTTTGCGCGCGCATTGTTGACGATAAGGATGTCGCGGTCGCCTTGAACCCGGGTCGCGATCGCCCATTCGACCTCGGTTGGATCGAATACGTCGATATCGTCGTCGACCACCACTACATGCTTGAGGTCCATGACCGAAAGCGCGGCGAGCAACGCGTTCTTGGCCTCGCCGGGTTGTTTTTTGATGGAGATCACGGCGTGCCAGAATGCGCAACCGCCAAGCGTGACGTTGATGTCCTTAATCTGCACGCCTGCGGTCTTGAGCGCCTGCCGGATTGCCGTATAGCGGGTGGGGGCCGCCAGCCAAGTGTTTTCCCACGGCATGTGCAGGTTGTAGTAGATTGCGTCCCGGCGCATTGAAATCGCTTTGACGCGCACCAGCGGGTTCCAGTGCAGCCCCCCCATCAGACGGGTGAATTCGCCGAAGCGGCCTTCGGGCCACGTCCAGCCGGTCGGAAGAATCTCAGCCTCGAGTACGATTTCGGCGTCCGCAATATAGGGCACGTCGATGGTCTGGCACGGCGCAAGTTCGACCGGTATGCCCCGAAGGCCGCCGGCGATTCCCATTTCGTCGACGCCGAGCGGCGCTCGATGGCCGGAGCCGGTAATCTCGATCGGATGGGTGCCGATGCTGATCGAGATCGGCAGCGCCTCCTTGCGTTCCAGGGCGCGCTGCGCGAACAGGCGCATGTTGTTGGGTGTCACGATGTCGATGCCGGTGAGACTCTTCTCCTTGACGATGAATCGATAGATGCCGCTATTGACGCCGAGTTCGGGATCGTGCGCGATCACCACGCCGGCCGTGATCATCGGTCCGCCGTCGTAGATCGACGACATCGGGATCGGCAGCCGGTAGAGATCGACGTCGTCACCCACCAAGGTGATCTCGCGGGTCGGCGATGATTTCACGTGTTTGGGTGGGATGGGCTTGTCGATCGCGGCCTTCAGCTTGTGCTCGATCTCCGCATAGGTGTCGCAGCCGAGCGCCATGGTGGCGCGCTCCCGCGAACGGATGATGCCGGACACCACCGGCATGTCGTAGCCGATGACGTTGTGAAAAAACAATGCGGTCTTGGCCTGATCCACCAGCGTCGAGATGTGCCGGATGTCCACCGGCTGATGCAGGTCAACGAGTTCGCCGGTCCGGCGCAAGCGATCAAGGAACTGACGGAAATTCTCCTGCATCAAGGCCCTCCAGGGCAGGTCGACTCACCTGCCCACCATTTTGTCATTCCGGTCCAGCCGCAGGCCGGAGCCCGGAATGACGATGAACTAATTGGCGCCCACCCTCAAGGACACGTTATCGAGCCGTGGAAGCTGGAGCAATTGGGCGTCGAAGACAGATCCCCGCGTTTTTAGGTATGGGCACTAGCTCCCAAATTGCAATGGCATGTTCCGTCCGCGGTGATAAGAACACGCGGAGCCGACAGGGAGAACGCGCGTGAATGGGACCACGATGAAAGCGCTGGTGTTGCGCCGCCACGGCGGACTTAACGACTTGGAGGTTGTCGACAACTATCAGATTCCCCGCGCTACCGAAGGCCATGTGGTGATCCGGGTGCGGGCGTCTTCATTCAACTACCACGATGTCTTCACGGTGCGCGGTATGCCGGGCATCAAGGTGCCGCTGCCGGTTGTGATCGGGCTCGACATGGCGGGCGAGATAGCAGAGGTCGGGGACGACGTATCGGGGTTCAAGCGCGGCGACCGCGTGCTGGTCAATCCGCTCGACAAGAAGAAGGGATTGATGGGCGAAATGCTCGATGGCGGCATGGCGGAGTATTGTCTGGTGGCGGCTGATCAGCTCGTTGCGATGCCGGCGCATGTCACCTTCGAGGAGGCAGCATCGCTTCCAGTCGCCTACGGCACGGCCCATCGTATGTTGATTACTCACGACACCATCCGGAAAGGCGAGCGTGTGCTCGTGCTTGGCGCCTCCGGGGGTGTCGGCACCGGCTGCGTGATTCTTGCCAAGCACCTCGGGGCCGAAGTCATCGCGTGCGCCAGCAGCGCCGACAAGATGAAACGGCTCAAAGAACTCGGCGCCGACGAAGTTATCAACTACCAGGAAGTCGATTTTTCCAAATGGGCGATCGAACGCTACGGCAAACCGCAGCGGCGCAGCTATGAGGGCGGCGTCGACGTAGTCATCAACTTCACGGGCGGCGATACCTGGCAGCCCTCGTTGCGTTGTCTCAAACGCGGCGGCAAGCTGCTGGTCTGCGGCGCGACGGCCGGCCATGATCCCAAGGAGGATCTGCGCTATGTGTGGACCTTCGAGCTGAAGATCATCGGCTCCAACAGTTTTTACGACGACGATCTCAAGGGCCTGATGGAGCTCATCGCGCAGGGTCGGATGAAGCCGGTGATCGACAAGATGCTGCCGCTCGAACAAGCCGTCGAGGGTTTGCGTCTGATCCAAGATCGCGAAGTTTTCGGCAAGGTCATCGTAACGCCGTGATGTGCGACGGCGAGAAGCAAGGAACCGGTCAGTCCCATGAGCGAAGAGATCACGCTGGAAAGGGTCCAGGAACTGGTAACCCGCGCGCCTTATCACAAGTGGCTGGGCCTGCGGGTTACGGCGGTGCATGACGATGGCATCGAACTGACGGCGGCTTGGCGCGAAGAATGGGTCGTCAATCCGGATCGCGGCTACACCCACGGGGGCGTGCTCGCTGCCCTCGTGGATCTTGGCGCCGACTGGGCTATGGTGCGAAAAACCGGCCGCGGAGTTCCGACCGTCGATCTGCGGGTGGACTATCATGGCGCCGCCATGCCCGGCGACCTCACGGTGCGGGGCAAGGTGGTCCGGATGGGCAGCCAGTTCTCGACCGCGGAAGCCCACGTACATGACGCCCAGGGAAAGCTGCTGGCGAGCGGGCGCGGCACTTATTTGACGGCGCCGCCCAAGACATGAGTTCGACACGCTTCGTCGGATGGGTTGAGCGCAGCGAAACCCATCGACCCTCGGCAGAAAATGACGGACAGTCGGCAAGGCCGGTGATGGGTTTCGCTGCGCTCAACCCATCCTACGCGCGGTGCATTCCCACGAACGCGTCGTGGTGAAGGCAGATGCCGGCCTTCACCAATCTGGGCGATCTCGTCCGCCGCGACCGCGACCAGGAAAAGCTTGCGGTCGTCGATCTCAGAGGCGAGGGCGAACGACGCATCGCCTACGCGGACCTTGATGGCATGGCCCGGGGCGTTGCCCGGGCATTGGCGTCGCGCGGCTTTGCCCGCGGTGACCGCATCGCGATCCTTTCCGCTAATCGCACCGAATTCATCGCGGCCTACTTCGGCATCATGCGGGCCGGACTGGTGGCGGTGCCGGTCAATTACCGGTTTCCGGGCGCCACCATAGCTTTCATCCTGCGCGACGCCGGAGCGCGGCTGGTGTTTTGCGACGCGGCGCGGCGACAGTACTGCCCGCCTGAGCTTCCAGCCGTGTGCTTCGGGGTCGAAGGAACAGGAAGTTTTGCCCGCTTCCTCGATCCCGGTCCGTTCGATGCCGTAACGGCTCACCCCGACGAGCCGGCGATGTTCCTGTATACGTCTGGCTCAACTGGGATCCCGAAAGGCGTGGTGCTATCTCATCAGAGCCACATCTGGGTGGTTGAGACGCGGCTGGAACAGCAGGATCCGTCCCCCCATCGCTTTCTGATCGCGGCGCCGCTCTATCATATGAATGCGCTCGCTCTGGCGAAACTTGCCTGCGCGGCGCACGCCACCATCGTGCTGCAGCCGCAATTCTCGGCGCCCGACTATATCGCGGCTATCGGCCGGCACCGCTGCACCTGGCTCACCGCCGTGCCCCCGATGATCGCCATGATGCTGCGCGAGCACGACCTCCTGGCACGCACCGATTTGTCGAGCGTGGCGTTCGTGCGCATGGGTTCGGCGCCGGTGAGCCAGAGCCTGATGGCGGCGCTGCATCGCGCCGTGCCGGCTGCGAAAATCACCAACGCGTATGGCACTACCGAAGCCGGGCCGGTGGTGTTCGGGCCTCATCCCTGCAGGTTGCCGCAGCCTGATATGTCGGTTGGCTATCCGCATCCAAAAGTCGAACTGCGCCTGATCGACGACAACGGCCACGTCTCCGACCAGGGCGCGCTGGAGATGAAATGCCGCGCCGTGATGATCGGCTATCACAACCGGCCTGACCTGCCGCCTCCGATTACTGCGGACGGCTTCTACCGAACGGGGGACGTATTCCGGCGCGATGCCGACGGATTTCACTATTTCCTCGGCCGCACCGACGACATGTTCGTATCCGGCGGCGAAAACATCTATCCGGGCGATGTCGAGCGGATGTTGGAGCGCCACCCCGCTGTAGCGCAGGCCTGCGTGGTGCCGATCGACGACGACATCAAGGGGCAGAAGCCGGTGGCATTCATCATTCCAAAAACGGGCAAGGAGCCCGATCCGGAAGACATCAAGCGCTTCGCGCTCGCGAACGCGCCCGCCTATCAGCATCCGCGTTTCATCTGGTTCCTGGACCGGCTGCCGCTGTCGACTACCAACAAGATCGATCGTGCGGCACTCAAGCTGGCGGCGGCGGAGCGTGTGGCGGCTATCGAGCAGGCGATGCGATGACCGCGGAGGGGACCACAACCGAAGTCGATCGCCGGCTTCCGGTCGGAGGCGAAATTTTCCTCGATCACGTTGCGCATTTTGTCGCCGACCCCGAAGCTGCAAGCCAAGCGCTCGCCCGCGCTGGTTTTTCCCCGACACCGATTTCGGTCCAGGTCAATCCCGATCCCGCCGGTGGGCCGCCGCGACCGACCGGCACCGGAAACGTTACGTGCATGCTCGATCGCGGTTATCTGGAGGTGCTGTTCCGGACCGTAGACACACCGCTCGGACGGGAGTTCGATGCCGCCATGGCGCGCTATCGCGGCGTCCACCTTGCGGCCTTCGCGGTCGCAGATGCGGGCGCGACACATACGCGGCTGGCGCAATCCGGGTTTAGCATGCAGCCGCTCGTCGCGATGCAGCGCCCGGTCGAGACCGGGGCGGGCGAGGACATCGCGGCGTTCTCTGTGGTGCGCGTCGCGTCAGGCCAGATGCCGGAAGGACGCATCCAGGCGCTGACACACCGTACCGAGCATACCGTGTGGCAACCGCGTTGGCTTTCACATCCAAACGGCGCACGCGCATTGATCGATATCGTCATAGCGGAGGCGGATATCGGGGAAGCGGTGGAGCGCTTCCGGCGATTTCTCGATTGCGAAGCGCGCGCCGACCGATATGGACCGGCGTTTCATCTCAATCGGGGCCGCGTTCAACTGATCACCCCGGAATCGCTGGAGCAACTTTTCCCGAGACTCGTATATCCAGCCCCGCCGTTCATGGCGTCCTACGGAATTGCTGTCGCGTCGCTTGAGCAGGTTGTCGCCTGCCTGGAGGTCGGCCGCGTGGCGTTCTCCCGCCATGACGGCCACGTGACCGTGCTGTTTCCGCATGAGCTTGGGGTCGGGGGCTGGGTGTTCGTCGAGTGCGCCAAAGCATTGCCGTGGCGAAGATAGAGTTGAGGTAGCCGCGAAGGCCACGGTTCGAAATGCCCGTCCAAGAACGCGCGATCCTCACGATAAGGTATTAAGAAACACTGGACCTCACGCCGGCTTAGCCGCCGCCTCAAGAACTGCGCCAACGTTCGGACAAGCTTCGATGTCCCACAATAGTGCGCCGAGTGATGCTGCGCGCTCAGGCAAGAGCACCGGGCTCACAAGTTCTTCGAACTTCGCCCGCAGGCCGGCATCATCCAACGGAACCAGCCGCGAGCCGAGCGCTTCGTCGGCATGGCGGGTGAAGACGCCGCGCGCTGTCGTCACCTTGACTCGCGCCGGGCGCAATTGCGGATACAGGCGGTCGACATCGGACGTCGACGTGACATGCAGTTTGTGGGCAATCTCGCCGAATGCCGGATCGCAGCGGACCTCCTCGCTGAAGTATTCGAGCCGGACGGCGCGGAAACGCAACGCGAGGCCGACCAGATACGGGAAGCTCAATTGGGAACTCGCGAAGTCATCCCAGCCCGTGTGGGCATGCTCGGCGGCGATTCGGTAGGTATCGACGTCGATGCGCATCACCTCGTCCGGCAAAATGTTCTCTTCACAGCACAGCCCGATCAGCGCTTCGACGGCGGGCTGGAGATGGCGGCAACACGCGTAGGGCTTGATGTAGCAGTCCGTGATGCCGAACGGGACGGACGGAGGCACTGAAATCGGCCGCGCCTTGTCGATGCGTCCGAATGCGAACGCCTGAAGGAAACCGTCACGCGATTCGATCACGTCGGGTGGTCCTGCAACGCCCTGCTCTGCAAGAAGCGCCGCCTGCATGCCCTCACGCGCGGCGTGCCCGGCATGCAGGCGCTTGATGTCGGCGCCACCGTTCACGAACGCGAAGAGGCCGGCCGCGCTGCTTGCCGCGATGCCGAGCGTGTCGGCGACCCGCGGCCCCGGAAGACCGCGCAACTTGGACACCGCCGCTGCCGCGCCGAACACCGCGCAGGCGCCGGTCGGATGAAATCCACGCTGCCGCAGGTCGGGGTGGCAGGCGCGGGCGATTGCGATGGTGGTCTCGTAACCCGCCACCATCGCCTCGATCACGGCCTTCCCGCTCGCCCCCATATCGTAGCCTGCCGCCAGCACCGCCGGGACCACGGCACAGCCCGGATGCACCGAGCCCTGCCGATAGCCGTCGTCGAGTTCGATCCCGTGAGCGGCCGTGCCTCCCAGAAATGCAGCATCGAGCAGATCAGCGCGGCGCGCCCGACCTGGCACCGGAATTCGCCCGCCGCCGCGCACCGCGGCAAGCACGGCTTCAGCGCGCGTCGCTACATCGCCAGCGGCGCCGGATATCATTACCCCTACGGTGTCGAGGAGATGCCGGCGGGCGCAGTGCCGCACCTCGGCATCGAGGGCATCGAAGCGGAGCCCATTCACGAAGTCGACCAGCGCCGCGGTGGCGCCGGCCGCAGTCTGCAGCGTGTGAATCGCTTCGGCGTGGGTCATGAGCGTTCTCCGCAGTTCTGACCGCCTTACCGCATCCGCACCACCGCATCGACCGCGACGACGCCCTCGCCCTGAGGGCGCACGATCAGTGGATTGACCTCGGCTTCGATCACGGACGGTTCGACGGCAAGCCGCGAGAGCGCCGCGACAGCCTGCGCCAGCGCCGCGATGTCACCCGCCGGTTTGCCGCGGAAGCCGGACAGCAGCTTGAGCCCGCGCACCTCTGCGATCATCTCGCGCGCCGTGGCGCCATCAACCGGCGCAAGGCGCAGGCTGCGGTCGCTATAGATTTCCGTGAAGATGCCGCCTGCCGCCACCATTACGAGCGGCCCGGCATCCGGATCGACCCGGTAGCCGATCAGAACCTCGCCGATTCCGGCGATCATCGGCTGCACCAGGACACGCGGCGCCTGCGGCAGCCGCGTACGCATGGCCGTAATGGCGGCAACGAGCGCCGCCGCGTCCGGAATGCCGAGTGTCACTCCGCCCACGTCGGATTTGTGGACGATCTCGGACGACAGCACCTTCAGCGCCACCGGATATCCGAACGGCAGCGCGGGTGTCTGGGCGGCATCCGCGGCGAGCGCGGCGGACGGGGCGTGCGGAATGCCGAGCCGATCGAGCAGCGCATAGGCCGCAAGCTCGTCGAGCGTGCGGCTTGTCTTCCCCCGTCCCCCGGCAGAAGTTGGCTGTTGCCGAGTTCTGTAAGGGGAGGGTGAAGAAGCGCCGCGCTCTACCGCTTCTATCGCCCGCGGCATCCGCCGCCCCAGCGCGGCGGCGACCGCATCGGCGCAGGCTTCGGGCGTGTAGAAATTTGCAATGCCCGCCCTCCCCAGCGCCGCTCGCGCCTGCGGGGCTTCCGGAACCAGGAACACGGCAATCGGCTTGTCGCTCCCGGCGCTGTCGATGATCGGCTGCACGGCCAGTTCCGGATAGAAACGCGCCGACGAACCGACCACGACCACGACCACGTCGAATTCGGGTGCCGTCGTCAAGATATCGAGCGCCGCCTTCATGACCTCGTAGCGGGCGCCCGCCAGGGTCAGGTCGATGAGTCGCGATGGCGATATCTTGATGCCGGCGGCCTTGAACCGCCCGTAGGTCTCCTCGCTGGGCGGTGCCACGTCGACCCCGCGCGCTGCCAGCGGGTCCACCACCATCGCGGCGCCGCCCGCCGTAGTGGTGACGACCGCGACGCGGGGAGTGCTTTTCTCGCGCCGCGCCGGCACGCGTGCGAACAGCGGCAAGCCTTCGATCAGAGCCGAGAGTGTCTCCACCCGGGCGATGCCGCAATCGCGAAAAAAAGCGTCCGCGATGTCGTTCTCGCCAGCAAGCGCTCCCGTGTGGGTCGCGGCGAGTTCACGCCCCTGGTCGGAGCGGCCAAGTTTGTAGGCGAGTATCGGTTTTCCCACCGCGGCGGCGCGCTGCGCAAACTTGCGCAGTTTTTCAGCGTGGCGAAGCGTTTCGAGGAACAGCAGATAGGCGTCGATCTCTGGATCGTCGAGCACGGCGTCGCAGATTTCGCCGAGCGACAGATCCGCCTCGTTGCCAACTGAGACCAGCCCGGCAAAGCCGATGCCGCACGCCTTGCCGCGCGACAGCAGCGTCCCGATCATGCCGCCGCTGTGGGAGGCCGCGAAGATACGTCCGCTCGGCAGGTCCGGTTCGTCGAATGCCGCATTGGCAGTGAGCAGCATGCCGTTGCGCAGATTGACGATGCCGAGGCTTGAGGGCCCGACGATGCGCATGCCGGTGGTCGAGACGATCTCCTGCAGCCGCGCCTCGCGCGCGCGCCCGGCTTCGCCGACCTCTGCAAATCCGTCGCTCAGCACAGTGGCGACCACCACACCGGCGCGGCCGCACGCTTCGATCGCCTCCATGACCCCGTCGATCGGCGTCACCACATAGGCGTGCTCGGGGACTTCCGGCAGCGCGTCGACCGACGGCCACGCGCGCTCGCCAAGCACTTCGCCTCGACGCGCATTCACCGGGTAGACGCGTCCCGCATAGCCGGCTTGGCGCAGGAATTTCAGTGGCCGCCCTGCCGTCTTGCCCGAATCGTTCGATTGCCCGATCAAGGCGACGGAGCGAGGGGAAAAGAGGGCCTCACGCAGCGTTCTCTTCTCCTCTCCCCCTTGTGGGGAGAGAGAAGAAACCCCCTCACTCCGCCGCATCGGCCTGCCGTCCACGTTGATCGAAGCGGCGATCGAAAATCTCCTCGGCAATGCGGTTCTTGAGGATTTCCACCGAACCGCCGGCGATCATCCAGCCGCGGCAGCGGCGCATGCAATATTCCACCAGGGTGTCGCGACTGTAGCCAGTTGCTCCCATGGCCTGCACGGCTTCGTGCGCAACTTCGAACCCGGCGAGATTGCAGGCGGCCTTCGCCAGCGAGGTTTCATAAGCCGACGGAAATCCGCGATCCGCATTGGCAGCGGCACGGTAGAGCAAGAGCTGCGCGCCTTCGAGCTTGAGTGCCATGTCGGCGAACTTCCATTGCAGGCCCTGGAATTCGCACAAGGGACGGCCGAATTGCAATCGGGTGGCGACGTGATCGCGTGCCTTGTTGAAAGCGTAACGCCCGAAGGCGAGTGCGCGCGCCGCATTGCCGATGCGCTCGACGTTGAAGCCGGCGATCTGCTTTTTGAAGCCGCCAGGACCGAGGAGCACATGGTCGGCCGGAACGCGAGAATCCTCGAAATGCAGCTCGCACCATTCCTCGCCGCTCATGAAGCTCGACGGCCGGCCGATCCGGAATCCCGGCGCGTCGCGCGCGACGATCACCGAACCTATGCCGCCGATTCCGGGGCCGAACCGGGCATAGACGAGGAACACCGCGGCATCGGGGCTGAAGGTTGAAAACACCTTCGTGCCGTTGACGGCGTAGTGGGCGCCGTCCGGCTTCGCCGTCGTCTTCAAATCGGTCACGGCCGAGCCGGCGTCTGGCTCCGACATACCGAGACTCATCACGGCGCGGCCTTCCAGCAGGTCCGGGAGATACTTCTCCTTCAGAGCGGGGGAAGCGTATTCGGCGAAAGTACGGATCGGGCCGAAGCTGCCGGATTGCACCACGTCGGCGCTGCGCGGGCAAACAGATGCCACCTGCTCGATTGCGATCACGGCATCCATCAGTGAACCGCCCTGGCCGCCGTCTGCCTCCGGAAGCGTGATGCCCATCAAGCCCTGCCGGTTCATGAGCTGCGCTACGTCGAACGGAAAGCGCGGATTGTGAGCCCGGCTGAGTGCGTCCGCCTCAAGCTCCGCGAGCGCAAACTTGCGCACCGATTCGGCAAACAGCTTTTGCTCTTCGGTGAATTCGAAATTCATGCAGCACCGGCCTTCCGGGCGTAAGATCGTGTCATCGTCCGCGAAAGCGGTCGGTCCAGTACGCCCGGTATGTTGGCACCAATTGTCTCTGCGATGCGCATCGGACTTCCTTTATTCCGCCTTTGCGCCAGACGCCTTGATGACCTTCGACCACTGGGTCTCCTCGTGGTCAATGTCGACGGCGTATTCCTCCGGCGTGCTCGGCAGCGGTTCGGCGCCTTCGATCGCCAGCCGGTTCCGCACCTCATCGGATGCCAGCGTCGCCCGCAGCGCGGCATTGAGGCGCTCGATGATCGGCCTTGGCGTGCCGGCGGGCGCTACCAGGCCGTAGCGCAGCACCGCATCGAATCCCGGCACGCCGGATTCCGCGACAGTGGGCATGTCCGGCACCAGAGTAGATCGCTTGGCGCTCGTGACCGCGAGCATGCGCAGCAGCCCGCTTTTGGCGCTCTCATGAACCGCCGGTATCGGCGAGAACGACAACGGGATATGGCCGCCGAGCAGATCCGTTACGGCCGGGCCGGTGCCCTTGTAGGGAATGTGAGTGAGCTTGATCCCGGTTTCGATGGCAAAATATTCGCCTGCCACGTGGCCCACCGTGCCAATCCCGGCGGAGCCGTAATTGACCTTGCCGGGATTGGCCTTGGCATAGGCGATCAGTTCCGCAACGGAGTGCACCGAAAATGACGGATGGACCACAAGCGTGCTCGGCGCCGCTCCGATGCGGCCGATGGGCGCGAAGTCCGCGCGCACGTCATAGCCCACACTGGGAAACAGCGACGGGCCGATCGCAAGCGTGCCCGTATAGCCAAGCCCGATAGTATAGCCGTCCGGCGCGCTCTTTGCGACCTGCCGGGTGCCCAGCGTGCCGCCGGCACCGCCGCGGTTGTCGACCACGAACTGCTGGCCGATCGCATCCGCCATCCGATCGGTGACGATCCGGGCCACGATCGTGGTGCTCCCGCCCGGCGGAAACGGCACCACGAGGGTGATAGGACGGATCGGATAGTTTTGGGCCGCCGCTATCGTGGCGAGCCCGGACACGGCCGTCAGGACGGCGATGCTCGTCAGGACTGCTCGGGCGCTGGGGAGGGACGGTATGCGGTCCGCCATGTGCTTGCTCCTGGATGCGGTCTGCGCCGGCAACCCTATAGCAGCACCGCGCCGCGCGCGAGAGCCCAACGAAATTGCGTCAGCGCTTGCACAGCCCGCGGAAGCTTCGACAGCAGTGGCTTGCGAAAATGTAGCGAGCCGCTTCTATCTTGCCGTCGGTCGGCCGGGTGCCGGTCTCCCCCCGCCAATTAACGATCGGCCGTGCCCCTCGGTCCCTTGCACAGGCCGCTCTTGAGCTCCCAACCGTCGGCCGTGCGAGCGACGGCAACGATGTCGAAATAGAGGCGCTCGTCCCCCTTGTTCGGGTCTTTGTTCGAAATGAATGTGACCTCGCACAGGAAGGGGCCGCCGGAATTGTCGTGGCACTTGGTAGTCAGCACCTGCAGATCCTTGTCGTGCAACTTGCTTCCCGCCGCCGCTTCGCGCTCATAGGCAGTTTGGATGACGGCGACGTTGGGAACGGAACTGCAAGCCAAGCCCACCAGAGAGCATATCCAACCGACTGCCTGCCACATACACCGCTCCCTTGCTCACCAGACGCTCAAAGTGGCGGCGAGATTATTCTCAGTCGCCAGATCCGCCAAGATCCCCCCACAAGGTCCAAACTGCCCTTCTACCGCAAATTTCGGCCGTTCTATCTGTCCGCAAACTTTTGTTCTGGCAACCATCGTGCCGGACGACTTGGTAGCCGGACGACCTGGTATCAGACGTCACGTGACCGACATCCTTCAAAGCTCAACATTCGAAATCGCGTCCGAGCGGCGCTAAAGTTTCATACGGTGCCGCCTTTGTCCTCATGTTGATTTACATCAAGGAGCCCGGCCTCATCTTGTTGTCTAATGTTAAAGCTATGGTAATATTGCTGTTAATGTTAGAGAGCGGGAGGGCTTGAGTGACGCCATCGGCTGCTAAACTGCAATGATCGCTAGCGCAAACGTTCGGGCTTCAGCGGAGCGGCGGTACACGAACGGAACGCCGGAGCGGGTCTCGATCGTCGCATCAGTTAGGCAAATGGGAGTTTAGAGGGAGAGGACCCATGTCGCGAAAACCAACACCGTGTAATGTCTCGATGGGTCGATTATTCGGCTCCCAGTTGCCGACGCATCGATGGATCGGTGCAGCGAGCCTTGCGGTCGCTTTGGCGGGCGCAGCCGGAACGGCCGGTGCCCAAAATGCCTTCCACGAACCGCCTGTGTTCGCCAGCCAGAACGGCACGCTTGATATCCTGATGAACGTGAAGCAAAAGCCGATTCCGACCATCACCTTCACGTCGCCCACCACCGGCAAGAAAATCAACCCGCAGGGCTGGGCCTACGAGATCTGTCAACGCACGTCGAGCGGACAAACGACGTGCCCGAACGCGCCCGGCACCGTGTGGGATTACGGTGGCATCCGCCTGGCGTTAAAGCAGAGCGATACGCTGAAGATCCACTTCACCGACGTGCTACCGCCATTCGATCCGAAAAAACTCCTGCACTCGGTCGACGATCCAAACGACGTCTTCAACCCTACCAACCTGCACACCCATGGCATGCTGACCCCGGCGCGGGCGGCGACCAGGCAGAATCCAACATGGGGTGACGATATATTCGTCCAGGTTTTCAACCCGGCCAACGGGACGCCAAACCCGGCGTTTTCGCCCCACAACATGGGTGACGTCGTGGTCGGCTCGATCAATTACAATATCCCCGTGCCGCCAAACCACCCCTCGGGCCTGCTCTGGTACCATGCGCACGTGCATGGCATCGCGCTCGAGCAGCTGTCACATGGGATGTCGGGACTGCTCACCATCGGCAGCGTCGGCGACCTCGTCACCGGCGACATCAGCACAGCGCCGTGGCCAGACGTCAACGTGCGCCATCTGATGCTCAAGGAGGCCCAGGTCGCGGCGGCCGGCACGAGAGACTTCGGCGCCACGTGCCCCGGCAACGTGCCCTGCGGCGAGCAGCCGGTCGCCGACGGCGAAATCGAGGGCCACACGGATGCGGCATTCTGCAATCAGTTCCCCGTCAGCCCGTCGGAGGTGCGCCAAGGTTCGTGCGCAGGCGTGGACCAAACGGCGAACGGGGACGACAACTTCACGGGCGGCGTGTGGTATTTCACCGTCAACGGCATTCAATATCCTACCATCCCGATCACCAAGCCGGACGGGGAAATCTGGCGGCTCGGCACCGGGGCGGGTAGCTTGAGCTGGGACCTGCGGCTGGTCAATGACCAGACCGGCAAGCCGATGCCGGTGCAGCTGCTCGCCATCGACGGCGTCGCTGTCTCGGTCCCAGGCACAGTGCCCGGGGACGTAGGCTCGATGGTCTCCATGGCGGGCGGCAAGTTCCACGTGGTGGCCTGCCCGAATGCCACGACAGGGCCAATCGGGACGCTGCCGGTCTGCGTCGACGAATGGGTCATGATGCCGAGCGCGCGCCTCGATCTGTGGGTCACCTTCCGCGGCCAGAACGGCAACGTCCTCCCGTCGCCAAGTGGCGCCAGCGCCACGCTCAAGATGGAAGGCATCACCATGGGGTCGGGTGACGCGTGGCCGGCGGTCGACCTCGCCAAGGTCACGTTCAACCAGGGCCCCGGACGCACGCTCACCGCCAATCAGGTCAACGTCAAAGACAGCGGCCTGTTCGCGCCGGGCGGCATGTTCGTCTCGGCCGTTCCGGGCGCGAGCGCCGCGCCGTTGCCCAAGGGGTGCGCAGCGCTGCCGGCCGGGCACCGCCGCCGCATCTTCTTCGGCTTCTCCGACGTCGCCGTCAACGGCACCTTCGCGCTGGCCTACGAGGAAGTCGACCGGAACGGCAACGTGGTTCCGGGATCGCACCAGCCGGATCCCCACAACCTCGACAGCTTGGCGCAGTTTGATGCCAACGTCACCACCATCTGCCTGCCGCTCGGCACGGGCCAGATGCCGGTGACCGAGACTTGGGAGATAATCCAGCTGTCGACCGAGAACCATAACTTCCACCTGCACCAGACGCGGTTCATCGAGAAGGTCGGCCCCAGCCAAGGCAACATCTTCCAGGACAACTTCCCTCTGGGCGTGGCGGTGCCCGACGCGACCATCGCGAACCAGGTCTTCAACAACCAGAATGGCGTCTGCCTGCCGTCGCAGTGGCGCAACGGCCATTGCGTCTCGGCGGCGGTCATTGAGCAGATTGCGTTCAGCCAGCTGGGCGAGTTCGTCTATCACTGCCACATCCTCGAGCACGAGGACGGGGGCATGATGGCGAGGATCGTGGTCGTGCCGTCGCCCAACTGATCGAAACGGCGCTATACAAGCGATTGGCGCGGGTCACCTAATACCCGCGCCAGTTTTTTTCGTCATGCGCGGGCGTATGTCCCGATCGAATCGTTTCATCCCGGCCGAGCGCCCTGATGCGCGAGATTCGGGACCCATGTGGCCCCTGCCTGACGGTTGATTTTCAGATGCAGGGGTATCTCGGCCTTCCGGGGGCAGGCATGGGTCCCGCATCACCAAAACGAGCGGGACGCGCTGCAGCAGAGAGGACGGGAGGAAACGTGATGGACCTTGTCAAGGCGAGCGTGGCGCTCGTTGTCGCGACGCTGGTCGCCGCGACGCTCCGCCCGGCCGAGGCGCAGGATCTTTCCGGTACGCCGATCAAGCTCATCGTCGGGGTAGCGGCCGGCGACGCAGCCGACGTGATGGCGCGCGACCTGGCGCAAAAGATGAGCGAAAGCCTGCACACCGCCGTCGATGTCGGGAACCGTCCCGGCGAAAACTTCATCCCGGCCTTGCGCGAGCTCACCGGCGCCCCGGCCGACGGCCACACGCTGCTGTTCATGTCGACCAGCACGCTGATCGCGCAGCCGCTGCACCCCGATTACCCGTTCGAACTGACGACGCTCACCCCGGTCACGCAGGTTGCCACCGGGCCAGTGATCGTGGCGGCGAGCAAGAGCTTCCCCGTCAACACCCTCGGCAACGTGATCGCCTACGCCAAAACGAATCCGCACAGGCTCGTGTTCGCGGCGGGCGGCGGGACGGGAAGCCCGGCCTATCTCGCGATCGAGCTGTTGAAGGCGAAGACCCGCATCGACGTGGCGCTCTTCGGCTACAAGGGCGGGGGGCCCGCGCTCGACAATCTCCTCCGCAGCCATGTCGACGGGGTGCTCGACGGCCTGCCGGTGATCGGACCGCGGGCCAAGGTCGGCCTGCTCATACCGCTGGCGGTGACGAGCGCAAAACGCTCGCCTGCCTTGCCGGACATCCCGACCGTGATGGAGGCGGGCATATCCGATTACGAGATTGACCGCTGGTTCGGCATCCTGGCGCCGAAGGACACGCCAGCAGCCATTGCCAAGCGCCTGCGCGACGAGGTGGCGAAGGCGGTGGCCGCACCCGACGTCGTCGACTGGATTGACCAGCAGGGCATGCGGGCGGTCGCCAGCGAGCCCGAGGAATGGGGCGCCTATCTCAAGAGCGAGCTTTCCCGTTATGCCAAGATTATCAAGGATACCGGCATCAAGCCGAAATAGGCTTCATGCGTGGTCGGTGTCGCCGAAGCCGGCGTCCCCACCGTCATCGAAGTCCGAATCCTCGAACTCGGCAGCATCGTCGCCCGCATCGACGAAGCCGCTGCGATCATCGCTGGAACGATCGTCCTGCATCGAACATGCCGAGCGTTGGCCGCGACCAACCGGCTGCCGAAACTCGATCCCGACAAGCTGCGGCATGTGACCGATCCGGGCGAGGCGAAAGCAAATTCAAAGCGGCTAACTTCTCTCATTTCGGGCCAGACTCCAGGGCCTGATACAAGTCGTCGCAGCTGCACGGAAGCACCGGCGGGAGCACAACATGGGGGCAAAGCAGTTCGGCGCGCGGGTGGCGCGGGTGGAGGACCCCTCGCTTCTCACCGGCCGTGCGTGCTTTGTCGACGACATTAAGCTGCCCGGCACGCTCCATGGCTGTTTCGTCCGCAGCCCGCATCCGCACGCCCGCATTCGGGCGATCGATGCGGCGGCGGCGCTGGCGATGACGGGCGTTCATGCTGTGCTGACGGCGCGCGACATGCCGGGCCGCCTTGCCACTGACCCGATCCCGACACCGGTGCCGAATCCGGCCATTACGGCGATGCGCACCCAGCGTGCGCTCGCCGGGGAAGAAGTCTGCTATGCGGGCGAGGCGATCGCACTCGTTGTAGCCGAAAACCGTTATGTCGCCGAGGATGCGGCCGCCGCCGTGACGGTCGAATTCGAGCCGCTTGCGGCGGTGAGTGATTGCCGGGATGGGATTGCGCCCGGCGCCGCGCGAACCCACAGCGATCTCGCCACCAACGTCGCGGCCTACGTGCCGATGAGCTACGGCGACGTGGACGCGGCATTCGGCAACGCCGCGCATATCTTCGAGGAGGAGATCTTTCAGCACCGCGGCGGCGCCATGCCGCTCGAAGGCCGTGCCGTGCTGGCGAACCACGACCGGACCGATGATCTCCTCACCGTGTGGTCGGCAACCCAGACGCCCCACATCTGCCAACGCACTGTTGCGGATCTGCTGGAACGCGAGCTTCCCTCCGTCCGGGTTATCGCGCCGTTCGTAGGCGGCGGGTTCGGCGCCAAGGCGCCGTTTTATGCCGAGGAGATCGTGGTCCCGGTCGCCGCCATGGCGCTCGGCCGTCCGGTCAAATGGATCGAGGACCGGCGCGAGCATTTCCTCTCCGCCACCATGGAGCGCGACCAGTATTGGAAGGTCGCCATAGCGGTTGACCGCGATGGAAAAATTCTCGGGCTTCGCGGCGCAATTATTCACGACAACGGCGCTTATCTGCCCTGGGGCATCATTGCGCCCTATATCGCGGCGACCACATTGCCGGGCCCATACGTGGTGCCGGCCTTCCGGTTCGAAACGACGGTTGTGCTGACTAATCGAGTTCCCACCACGGTGGTGCGCGGCGCCGGCCGGCCTCAGGCGGTTTTCGCGATGGAGCGCCTGATGGATCGCGTTGCCGGCGAGCTTGGGATCGATCGTGTAGAGTTGCGCCAGCGTAACATGATCAGACCGGAGCAGATGCCCTACAACGTCGGACTCGTGTTCCGTGACGGCAAGCCGCTGGTTTATGCGAGCGGGGACTTTCCGCACAGCCTCTCGCGCGCCGTAGCGTTGTCCGACTACGACGGCTTCCGCGCCCGCCAGAAAAG